>Ga0256834_1000411_pt1 | contig 31142 bp, 27 predicted proteins | sample 4281140metaG_FD_190536 | JGI IMG/M metagenome (GOLD analysis project Ga0256834, IMG submission 190536) | Hydrothermal vent microbial communities from East Pacific Rise, Pacific Ocean - 4281-140 | ecosystem: Environmental > Aquatic > Marine > Hydrothermal vents | place: Pacific Ocean: East...
CTAAGGCTAAAACAAAGGCTAAGGCTAAAACAAAGGCTAAGGCTGAAACAAAGGTTAAGGCTGAAACAAAGGTTAAGGCTGAAACAAAGGTTAAGGCTGAAACAAAGGCTAAGGCTGAAACAAAGGCTAAGGCTGAAGGAGACAAGCCATGACCTTGGGCCAAGAGTTTCGTAAGGGCTTCTGGAAAGAGAATGCTGTCTTCCGGCTTCTGCTTGGGCTCTGTCCGGCTCTGGCTGTGACCACCACCGCCGAGAACGGTCTCGGCATGGGTCTGGCAACCACGTTTGTACTGGTCTGTTCCAATATCGTGGTGTCCGCTCTGCGCAAGGTTATCCCGCCCAAGGTACGCATCCCCTCCTTTATTGTTGTAATTGCCTCCTTTGTGACCGTGGTACAGCTCTGCATGGAAGCCTACGTTTATGATCTCTATAAGGCCTTGGGAATTTTTATTCCGTTGATTGTCGTTAACTGCCTGATTCTCGGACGCGCCGAAGCCTTTGCTTCCAAGAACCGCCTGGTTCCGGCTGTCGCTGATGGGGTGGGGATGGGCCTTGGTTTTACCCTGGCTCTATTTGTGCTCGGCGCGGTGCGCGAATTGCTCGGCTCAGGCACCCTTCTTGGCTATGCTGTTTTCGGATCGAGCTATCAACCGCTGCTACTGATGATTCTGCCCCCTGGAGCATTTATTGCCATGGGCCTTCTTTTGGCGGCAATGAACTTGTTAGACGCACGTAGGCGCTAAACAATTATTTTCATTTAATCCCTTTTCCAACACGCCCAACTAGGGGATTAACCATCTCTAAGATAGCCAATTCCCACAGCTTTTCCCGTCTTTTGTAATTCTTGACTAAAATACTTCTAAAGCCGCAAAGGTTGGGCGTTTATGGCCGACTGAACTGCATACAGTATACTGTATTTTTCCCTTGACAAAGCACGGCTTTTGTCCTAACTTGCAGTCGGTCGAAGCGCTGTAAAGAGACAACTGCGGCCATTAATTATGTAGTTTCACCAGGCAGGAGGACCGTATTGATGCTGGATACCTATCTACCGATTATCACCCTGATCATTATCGCAATATGCTTTGGTCTTGGAGCGTCTATTTTTTCGCGTCTGATTGGAGAACGTAAGCCGTCGGCAGTTAAGGCTGCGCCATACGAGTGCGGGATGCCTCCTGTAGGTTCGGCTCGTGAGCAGGTTTCGATGAAGTTCTACATTATTGCCATGCTTTTTATCATTTTCGATATTGAGGTGGTTTTTATGTATCCTTGGGCTGTTATGTTTAAGCAGCTCGGCCTGTTTGGTTTTGTTGAGATGGGTACATTTATTCTGATTCTTCTGGTTGGCTACATATATGTTTGGAAAAAAGGAGCTCTGGAATGGGAGTAGAGGAACCTCTGGGTAATAACTTTATTACCACGTCCCTGGACAAAGTCGTCAACTGGTCGCGTGCCAGTTCTCTCTGGCCTCTGACTTTTGGTCTGGCCTGCTGCGCTATCGAGATGATGGCCACCGGTGCTGCCCGTTTTGACCTGGACCGTTTCGGTGTGCTCTTCCGTGCTTCGCCGCGTCAGGCAGACCTCCTGGTTGTCGCCGGGACCGTGACCAAGAAAATGGTGCCGGTAATCCAGACTGTTTACGACCAGATGCCGGAACCGCGCTATGTGATTGCTATGGGCGCTTGTGCCTGCTCGGGTGGTATCTTCGATACCTATAGTACGGTGCAGGGTGTTGATGAGTTTTTGCCGGTCGACGTTTATGTGCCCGGTTGCCCACCTCGCCCGGAAGGTTTGCTCTATGCCATCATGAAACTGCAGGAGAAGATCATGGATGAGAAGAACTCCTTCGGTGCAGTGATCGGCGTGGGTGAGCGTACCAGCGAAGTTTGATTCCCTCGATAATATCAACCCAGACAGAACAGGATATAACTGTTATGAGTTTACAGGCTGTTGTTGACAAGCTGAAAGCCAAGTTCGGAGACACGGTACTCAATGAGAAAGAGTTCCGGGGTGAAGTCACTGTGGTAGTCAAGAAAGAAGAGATCGTTGCTGTCTGTACTTTCCTTAAGGACGAACTTGGCTTCAGTTTTCTGACTGACCTCTGTGGCGTTGACTATCTGGGCACAGCGCCCCGTTTTATGGTGGTCTACCAGCTCTACAATATCGGTACCCACCAGCGTTTCCGCGTCAAGGCTCCGGTCGAAGAGGGCGATGCCTGTATCGATACTGTGAGCGGTGTCTGGTCGACGGCCAACTGGCACGAGCGTGAATGTTACGATCTGATGGGGATTAGCTTTAATAATCACCCCGATCTGCGTCGTATCCTGCTCCCTGATGATTGGGAAGGTCATCCGTTGCGCAAGGATTATCCGGTACAGGGTCCCGACCGTGAACCTTACCAGGGTCGCTTGCGATAGAGTTGTCCTAAGAAAAACTCAGGTTCAGAAAAACTCAAGCTTAAGAAATATAAAGACGAGGCAGAATTTATGGCAACAACAGAAACCATGACCATCAATATGGGTCCCCAGCATCCCTCGACTCACGGGGTGTTGCGCCTGGTTCTGGAACTGGATGGCGAGGTAGTGAAGAAGGCTGTCCCGCATATCGGCTTTTTGCACCGTGGTATTGAGAAGCTCTCCGAGCATCGTACTTATCATCAAATCCTGCCCCTGACCGACCGGCTCGATTACCTGGCACCGATGCACAACAACCTCGGTTATGTGCTGGCGGTGGAGAAACTTCTGGGGCTGACTGATGAAATCCCCGAGCGGGCTCAGGTGGTCCGTGTCCTGTTGGCCGAACTGACTCGCATCAAAAGCCATCTTGTCTGGCTGGCCTGTCATGCGCTCGATATCGGTGCCATGACCATCTTCATCTACTGCTTCCGCGAGCGTGAAGAGATCATGGACTTCTACGAGAGGATCTCCGGTGCCAGGATGACCTCCAACTATTTCCGCGTCGGCGGCCTCTCGGCTGACCTGCCGGACGGCATTGAAAAAGATCTTCGTAAGTTTGCTGACGATATCCCGGGTCATCTCGAGACTTACGAAGGCCTGCTGACCGGTAACAAGATCTGGCAAAAGAGGATCCAGAACGTCGGTGTCCTTAGTGGCAAAGATGCCATAGACCTTGGCGTAACCGGCCCCTGTCTGCGTGCCTCCGGTGTCGACTGGGATTTGCGTCGCGATGATCCTTATTCAGGTTATGAAAATTATGATTTCAAAGTCATCGTTGATGACGGCTGTGATACCTGGGCTCGCTATACTTGCCGCCTGGATGAAATGCGCGAGTCATGCAAAATCATCCATCAGGCGCTTGACAAGCTCAAGCCCGGTCCGATTCTGGCCGATGCACCGAAGATTGTCTTGCCGTCCAAGCAGGATACTGTCAACACCATTGAGGGCCTGATTCATCACTTTAAGATCGTTAGTGAAGGTTTTAAACCCGAAGAAGGCGAAGTCTACGTCGGTGTTGAAAACCCGAAAGGTGAAGTTGGTTTTTACCTGATTTCTGACGGGTCGCCCCGGCCGTATCGTATGAAGATTCGTCCGGCTTCTTTTGTCAACCTCCAGGCCTTGCCCAAGATGTGCGAAGGTTCGATGATTGCCGATGTCGTGGCTGTTATCGGTACCCTTGATATCGTCCTGGGTGAGATCGACCGCTAATCTGCTGCGAGGATAAGGAACCAGCCATGAGTGAAGCCGTCGAAACCAAGGTAGAAGAGCAAGACATAGATCTGACCGGGGCCAATGAAATTCTCGACAAGTATGTTGATTTTCATGGTGCCCTGATGCCAGCTCTACAGGAGATTCAGGAGTTTTATGGCTATATTCCTGAACCGACCGTGCATCTGACAGCCGAACGTCTGAATATCTATACCAGCCAGATTTATGGCGTGTTGACTTTTTACGCGCAGTTTCATCTCCAGCCGCGTGGTAAGTACATTATCCGTGTTTGCATGGGGACTGCCTGCCACGTCAAGGGCGCGACCCGCATAGGTGATGTCATCAAAAATCGTCTGGGAGTTGCCCATGCTGAAACCACAGATGATCTTAAATTCACTGCCGAATACGTGGCTTGCATCGGTGCCTGTGGTATGGCACCGGTCATCATGGTTAACGATGCAACTTATGGTTCGTTGACGGTTCAGAAAACGGACGAAGTCATCCAAAAATACCAGCAGATGGATTGATAACTGACCGAGGTTTTTATGGCTGAAACATCTGAAAATATTGAAATACTTATCTGCACTGGAACCGGTGGCTTCGCCTCAGGCGCTCAGAGTGTTATCGATGCCTTCGAAGCTGAGTTCGTGAAGCAGGGTGTCGAAGGCAAGGTAGGTAGCCGTTGCGATATCAAGAAGACCGGTTGCCGGGGCTTGTGTGCTAACGATGTGCTGGTTGATATCGTCCTGCCTGGTCAAGAGGCTGTCACCTACGATTTTGTGACCCCTGACCTGGTACCACAAATTGTTGAAGAGCACATGCTCAAAAAAGAGCCTGTCGCCAAGAAAGTAGCTGGCAAATATTACCACCAGTTTCTCGATAAGCAGCAGCGTATTATTTTCTCTCGTTGTGGCACCATAGATGCTGAGAGCCTTGACGATTTCCTGGCGCATAAAGGCTTCACAGGCATCAAGAAGGCCGTGATCATGACGCCCGAAGAGGTCATCGAAGAAGTCAAGAAATCCGGTTTACGCGGTCGTGGTGGTGGTGGTTTCCCTACCGGTGTCAAATGGTCATTCTGTAAAGCCACTCCCGGTGAGGAAAAATACCTTATCTGCAACGCTGACGAAGGTGACCCAGGCGCTTTCATGGACCGTTCAGTTCTTGAAGGCGATCCCTATGGTCTGATCGAAGGCATGATGATCGCTTCCTATGCGATTGGTTGCCAGTTCGCTTACGTCTACTGTCGGGCTGAATATCCATTAGCAATCAAACGCCTGCAAAAAGCCATTGATGTCTGCTACGAGAAAGGTTTTCTCGGTAAGGATTGCATGGGCTTGGGTTTTTCTCTCGATATGCGCATCAAGGCTGGCGCCGGTGCTTTTGTATGCGGTGAAGAGACAGCACTGATGGCTTCGATCGAAGGTGAACGCGGTATGTCTCGACCCCGTCCGCCTTTCCCGGCGGTAAAAGGTTTGTGGGGCAAGCCGACCAATATCAACAACGTCGAGACCTTTGCCAACATTTCCTACATTTTTTATAATAGTGCTGATTGGTTTTCCTCGATTGGTACGGAAGGCACCAAGGGCACCAAGATTTTCGCTCTGACCGGCAAGGTTAAACACACTGGTCTGGTTGAGGTCCCGGCTGGAACCACCATGAAAGAGGTCATCTACGATGTCTGCGGTGGTATCCTTAACAATCGGAAGTTCAAGGCCGTTCAGGCCGGTGGCCCATCCGGTGGTTGTCTGCCAGCTGAAGCCCTTGATGCCGAGGTTGACTATGACTCCCTGATCAAGGCCGGTGCCATGATGGGATCCGGTGGTCTGGTGGTCATGGATGAGACCACCTGCATGGTCGATATCGCCCGCTTCTTTCTCAATTTCACCCGCGTTGAGTCCTGCGGTAAGTGTATCCCCTGTCGTATTGGTTTGAAGATCATGCTCGAGATTCTCGAGCGGATTACTCAGGGCAAGGGCCGCGAAGGCGACCTGGAGTTGCTGGAGAGTATGGCCTACGACATCAAAAAGAGTTCGCTTTGTGGCCTTGGTCAAACCGCGCCTAATCCGGTCCTCTCCACTCTCCGTTATTTCCGCCATGAGTACGAGGCACACATCAGGGATAAGGAGTGCCCGTCTCACGCATGCAAACCATTGCTGCATTTCAAAGTTATCGAAGAAAAGTGTAAGAAGTGCGGTATCTGCCCGCGTGTTTGTCCGGTTGATTGTATTACCTGGGAAAAAGGCCAGGTTGCTGTGATCGATCGCGAGAAGTGTACTGAGTGTACATCCTGCTACGACGCCTGTCGCTTCATGGCGATCGAATAGTTATTTTTTTAAAGATTATCACTGACGATAAGAGGACACGATGGTTAACCTGACAATCGACGGTAAACAGATCACGGTCAGCAAAACGGCAACGATTTATGAAGCCGCCAAAGAGGCTGGAATTCATATCCCGGTGCTCTGCTATGCCAAGAAGTTGCTGCCTTACGGTGCCTGCCGGGTCTGCTTGGTGGAGATCGAGCAGATGAAGGGGCGCTTGATTCCCTCCTGCACGACACCTGTCAGTGAAGGCATGGTTGTGACCACGACCTCCGACGAGATCAAGAATGTTCGTAAGACGGTCATGGAGTTCTTGCTGGTCAACCATGTTCTTGATTGCCCGGTTTGTGATAAAGGCGGCGAATGTGACCTTCAGGACCTGGCTTATGAGTTCGAATCGATCTCAAACCGTTTTGAAGGTGAAAAGTTTGATCTGCCGACTGATGAAGTTAACCCATTGATCGAGCGCAACATGAACCGTTGCGTGCTCTGCGGCAAGTGCGTTCGCGTCTGTGATGAAATCGTCGGTTATGGTTCCTACTCGTTTATCAATCGTGGTTTTGAAACCAAAATTGCCACAGCCTACGATCGTGGCCTGAATTGTGAATTCTGCGGCCAGTGTCTCTCCATGTGCCCGGTTGGTGCGTTGTTACCGCGGCCATTCAAGTTCAAAGCCCGCCCCTGGCAGCTCAAGCAAGTTGACTCGGTCTGCGGATACTGCGGCAATGGCTGCACTGTCACTCTTGGTGTTATTGGTGACAAGCTTGAAACAATTCGTTTCAATGACGAGATCGGCGTCAACGATGGCAACCTTTGTATCCGTGGTCGTTTCGGTTATTCCTATGTCAATCATAAGGATCGTCTGACCAAACCCCTGGTACGCAAAGATGGTGAACTGGTTGAGGCTGATTGGGACGAAGCTCTGCAGGTTGCTGCCGATGGTTTGGCAAAGGCTCAGAAAGGGCAGGGCGCAGGTATACTCTCTGGTGCTCGTCTGACCAACGAAGAGCTCTTCATGCTCAAGCAGCTTGCTAAAACTCTTGGTACGGAGAACCTCGATCATTCCGGCGGTGAATGTTACAAAGGAGTCACTGAAGGTCTCAAGGAGACTCTTGGTGTTGCGGCGTCGACCGCAACCTTCCCGCAAATTGAAAAAGCCGATGTCCTTCTGACTATTCGTTCTGATTTCTATGAAACCCATCCGGTCGTTGGCATGGTGATCAACCAGGCTATTCGCCGTAATGACGCTCAACTCTTCGTGGTTGCCGACAAGCGTGGCAAGCTGAACAAGCTGCCTGGAGCCAAAACACTGCTGAGTAAGCCCGGCCTGGAGCTTGATGTTCTTAATGCCATGGCAAAAGTTCTGTTTGATGAAGACCTGGCTAAGACTGAGGGTGTAGAGGGTATAGAAGAACTGAAAGCTGCTTTGGCAGACTTCAGCCCAGCTCAAGTGGCAGAGCGTACCGGAGTAGATGCTGAAATTTTGCAAACTGCTGCACGGCAACTTGCTGGTGCTGGAAACGCTGCCATTCTGCTGGCCTATGGTCTTCCCTATCAAGGTCTCAACAAAGAACTGGCTACAGCGGTTGCCAACCTGGCATTGCTGGCTGGCATCCCTGGACGTGAAGGTAGTGGTCTGTATCTCTGTGGCGAGAAAGCCAACAGTCAGGGCGCTATTGATCTCGGTATTCTGCCGCATGGTAATGGTTTGGGTGCCCAGGCAATGCTGGCTGCTGCTGCGGAAGGTAAGCTGGATGCACTCTATATTGTTGCCGAAGATCCGCTGAGCAGCTATCCGGATCGTGACAAAATTGCTAAGTCTCTGCAAAGCGTTCCCTTCCTGGTGGTTCAGGACCTGTTCTTGTCGCCAACAGCCCAACAGGCTGATGTGGTTCTGCCTGCGGTTACTTTCGCAGAAAAGGATGGCACCTTCACTAATGCTGAACGCCGCATCCAAAGGGTCCGTCGTGGTATCCCCAGCCCTGGTGAAGCAAAGGTCGACGGTACAATATTTGCCTTGCTGGCTGGCAAACTTGGCAATAGCCTCTCGTTTACTGGCCCTGCAGCGATCTTTGCTGAAATCGGCAAGGAAACTCCTGCCTATGCTGAATTCAACTTCAATGAGATCGGCCCACAGGGTGTCATCTGGGGTGGTGAAACTCTGCAACCGACAAACCGTAAACTGGTTGTCGTTAGTGGCGGTGCAGCTGTCGACGGTGATTTCCAGTTAGTGACGGGGAGTGCTCTGTATCACAGCGGTACAGTTTCGACCAAAGCAAAAGGTCCAATGGCCGTACTCGGTGAAGCCTATGTTGAATTCGGCCGCGAAGATGCCAAGAAACTTGAAATTGTTGATGGTGACTTGGTCAAGGTTGCCGGCAACGGCGTTGAACTGAAACTGAAAGCCAAAGTGGATAGCCGTCTGCCGAAGGGAGTGCTCTTCGCGCCCTATCATTTTGCTGAGGCTCAGGTCAACCGCCTCTATAAAGGCGAAGCGGTTATTGCAGTTAAGGTCAGTAAATAAATTATTTAAGCACACCTGGTCAGGTACCTGACCAGGTGTGAATAGAATTAGCAACTGTAAGATCAATCTGATACGAGGAAGAGGAAGATCATGATGCCTGAAATGCTGAGCCTCTCTAACAGTCCTGGAATATTTGTCGGGGTAATGCTGGTGAAACTTCTGGCTGTCTTTGGTGTGACTATATTCATAGTCGCCTATGCAACCTGGTGGGAGCGCAAGATCATCGGCCATATGCAGACTCGCCTTGGACCGATGCGCACAGGTTGGCACGGCCTTTTGCAACCAATTGCTGACGGTCTGAAGTTGTTTTTCAAGGAAGACCTTATTCCGGACCAGGCCAGTAAAGTTCCTTTTTTGCTGGCGCCGCTGATGATTTTGATCCCGGCTCTGATCACGGTCGCTGTCATTCCGTTCGGTCCTGATCTCCATATCGGTAATTTCCTGATTCCTCAGCAGATTACTGACTTGAATATCGGTGTTCTTTATATCTTTGCTTTTACCGGTCTTGGGGTTTACGGTATTGTCCTGGCTGGCTGGTCTTCTAACAGTAAGTACTCCCTGCTTGGTGGCATACGCGCAACAGCCCAGATGATTTCCTATGAATTGGCAGCCGGCCTGTCAATTATTGCCATTTTCATGCTCTCTGAAACACTTAGCCTGCGTGAAATTGTTTCACTGCAACAGCAGGACCTCTGGGGAGTCTGTTCGTTTGTACCTAACTGGTACATATTTTCTCAGCCCTTAGCTTTCTGTCTCTTCTTTATAACCGGCCTGGCCGAGATCAACCGGACACCTTTTGATATGCCTGAAGCTGAAAGCGAGCTGGTTTCCGGTTTCTGTACTGAATATTCTTCTATGAAGTATGCACTCTTCTTCATGGCTGAATATGCGAACATGACTGTCATCTCAGCTATTACCGTGACCCTTTTCCTCGGTGGTTGGAGTGCGCCGCTCAACATCGCCATCTTTACCATGGTTCCCGGTTTTGTCTGGCTGCTGGCAAAAGTTTTCGCGCTGATGTTCTTCATCATATGGCTGCGTGCGACTTTCCCTCGTGTCCGCTACGACCAGTTGATGTTCCTGGGTTGGAAAGTTATGTTGCCGTTAGCCCTGCTGAATGTGTTGATCACCGGCCTCGTGGTCGTGATTCTGCAATAACCCGTTACCTTTGAGTCGTTAAGAGGTCAAGATCATGTTCCTAGAATTTGCCAAAGGTTTGAGCATTACCTTTAAACACTTATTGCCAGGTCATTCAACGACCGTGCAGTATCCGAAAGTCAAACTCCAGATGTCCGACCGGTTCCGTGGGTTGCACCGTCTGGTTCCTTCTCAGGACCGCGAAAAGTGTGTTGCATGTTATCTCTGCCCGACAGTTTGTCCGGCCAAGTGTATAACCGTTGAATCAGCGGAAAACGAGAAAGGCGAGAAGTACCCGAAAATTTACACAATCGATCTGTTGCGCTGTATCTTCTGCGGTTATTGTGTGGAAGCTTGTCCAGTAGAGGCGATTGAAATGACTGGCGCATATGAACTGGCCGATTACAACCGTGACGATTTTCAGTTTACCAAGCAGCGGCTGCTGAAGTAAGTCAAGAGGAGCATAAAACTCATGGAGATAATCTTTTTCTATCTGGTTGCGTTTGTTGTTGTGGTCTCCGGATTACTGGTGATCCTCTGCAAAAGTCCTATCAACTGCGCTCTTGGCTTGGTTAACACCTTTTTCTGCCTGGCAATCTTTTATGTCATGCTGCATGCGCCTTTTATGGCCGCAATCCAGATTATGGTCTATGCCGGGGCGATCATGGTGTTAATTCTGTTTGTCATCATGTTGCTTAATCTCGGTACGGCGGAACGTAAACGTTATACCCAAGGGATTGTCTGGTCAGCTGTCGCCAGCTTGATGGTTCTGGCTAATGTGATTTTCTTTCTTAAACGCGGTCGTGTTACCGGCGCCGAGGGAGATATCACTACGTTTATGGTCGAAAGTGTCGGGCATACGGAATTGATCGGCAGGACGATGTTCACCGAGTTCATTCTGCCCTTTGAAATTGCCTCCATCCTCTTGCTGGTGGCTATTGTCGGTGCGGTAGTACTAGCCAAAAAAGAAGTTTAAAGCGTAGCAGACTACGGGAGACATACTAATGATTAGCGTTTACCACTATATGGGCGTTGCCGGGATTCTCTTTGCCATGGGGACCTATGGTGTCCTGACCAGGCGCAATGCGATTGTCATCTTTATGTGCGTCGAATTGATGCTTAACTCGGTCAACCTGACCTTTATTTCCCTGTCAGCGCATCTGCAAAATATGGATGGACAGATCTTTGTCTTCTTTATCATGGCAGTTGCTGCAGCTGAGGCTGCTGTTGGGCTTGCTCTAATGATTACCTTTTATCGGAACAGAGCATCGATCGACGTTGATGATATGAATATGCTGAAATGGTGAGCAATTTACGCACACTGACCCTAAGAAGATTACTTCGTTTGGAGGAGAGATAGATGTACGATAAACTGTGGCTCATACCCTTCTTCCCGTTACTTGGTTGTATCATTAACGGGTTGCTTGGCAAGCGGTTCATCAAGAATGAGAAGATTATCGGCGCTATAGGCACCGGTGCAGTTTTCCTCTCGTTCCTGGTCTCCTGCAAATACTTTTTCCAACTGCTCGGTGATTCTGTCAAGACCCACGAGAATATTGTTGCTTCATGGATAACAGTTGGTAACCTGCAAATAGACTGGGGGTTCTTGTTCGACCCGCTCTCGGCCATAATGCTCTTGGTGGTCACTGGTGTCGGTTCCCTGATCCATCTCTACTCTATTGGCTATATGCATGGTGAAGAGGGCTTCTATCGTTACTTCAGTTATCTGAATCTCTTCATTTTTTCCATGTTAATGTTGGTGCTCGGCAACAACCTCCTGGTTATGTTTGTCGGTTGGGAAGGTGTCGGCCTCTGCTCGTACCTGCTGATCGGCTACTACTTTGAGAAGAAGAGTGCCGGTGATGCGGCTAAGAAAGCGTTTGTCATGAACCGGGTTGGTGACTTCGGTTTCCTGCTTGGCCTGTTTGTTATCTTCTGGACTCTGGGTGGCAAGCACGGTGTCTGGACATTGAATTTTGTAGAAATCAGCGAGAATGCTCATCTGCTGTCTGGTGATATGATCCTGGGTCTTGGTGTGACTACGGTGGCAACCCTCTGCTTTTTCCTCGGTGCCACTGGTAAATCGGCACAGTTGCCACTCTATACCTGGCTGCCGGATGCCATGGAGGGCCCAACGCCGGTCTCTGCACTGATTCATGCCGCTACCATGGTTACCGCTGGCGTCTATATGATCGGTCGGATGAATGTACTCTTTGCCATGAGTCCGACCACCATGGCCGTGATTGCCATGGTGGGTGCTCTGACAGCAATCTTTGCTGCCAGCATCGGTTTTGCGCAGAACGACATCAAGCGTGTTCTGGCATATTCGACGGTTTCTCAGCTCGGTTTTATGTTTGTCGCCATGGGTGTAGGTGCTTTTACTGCAGGTATCTTTCATCTGATGACTCACGCTTTCTTTAAAGCCTGCCTCTTTCTTGGTTCAGGTTCAGTCATCCACGCCATGCACCATGCCATGCATAAAGCGCATCTTGATGATGACCCTCAGGATATGCGTAACATGGGTGGTTTGCGCAAGAAAATGCCGATCACCTGGGCAACTTTCGGTATCTCTTGTCTGGCAATTTCAGGACTGCCGTTCTTCTCTGGATTTTTCTCCAAGGACGAGATTCTCTGGTGGGCCTTTGCTTCGAGTCGTGGCAGCCTGCTGGTCTGGGCAATTGTCGTTGTTGCGGCGTGTATGACAGCTTTCTACATGTTCCGTTGCCTCATTATGACCTTTCATGGTGAGCAGAAAACCAACTCTAAAGCCAAGGATTATATACATGAATCACCCTGGACGATTACTGTCCCGCTGATTGTCCTGGCTTTCCTGGCTACAGTTGGTGGTTTAGTTGGTATTCCTCATGTAATCGGTAAATTAATTGGTGACATTCCTAACAAGTTTGAGCACTTTCTGGCACCAGTCTTTGAGCACTCCCAGCAACTGTACAAGATCGAAGCTCACGGTACGGCAAGTACTGAAGTCAGCTTAATGGTTTTGTCAGTGCTGATTGCCTGTGTAGGTATCGGCGTCGCATACTTCATGTATAAGAAAAACCCAGAATTGCCAGCCAAGTTCACCAGCAAGTTTCCCAAGTTCCATCGATTTATTTACAACAAGTGGTATGTCGATGAACTTTACGATTCACTCTTCATCAACAGTACCAAGAATCTCGGCACTTTCTGCTGGAAGGGTTTTGATGTCAAAGTGGTCGACGGTATTGTCAATGGTGTTGCTAAAGCGGTCGGTGGCCTTTCGTCAGTGTTGCGTCATACTCAAACCGGTCTCTTCCAGAATTACGCCCTGACTATGGTACTCGGCACAGTGGTCATGGTGGCCATTTTTATCCTCAACTAAGGGTAGTACGTTCAAGCGTTGATATAAGGAGCAAGGAACCATGACAGACCATCTTCTTAGCCTGATGACCTTTTTCCCGCTGGTGGGGATGTTGATTATCCTCTTCCTGCCACGGGAAGCCGACAAACTGATCAAGACGGTTACATTGATTGTAACGATCATTGTCTTTTTCATCAGTTTGCCTTTGGCATTCGACGATGTTTTCCTGACTTCGTCGGCGATGCACTACACAGAGTTTGTCAACTGGATCAGCGTTGGCCAGTATTTCCAGATGAACTACTATGTCGGCATTGACGGCATCAGCCTCTGGCTGGTCATGCTGACCACCTTTATCATGCCGATCGCTATTCTCTCGACCTGGAATGCAATTGAGAAGAACACCAAAGGCTTTATGGCCCTGGCTCTACTTCTGGAAACGGGTATGCTTGGCGCGTTCATCTCTCTTGACCTGTTCCTCTTTTATGTCTTCTGGGAACTGATGCTGGTGCCGATGTACTTCATGATCGGCATATGGGGTGGCAAGAACCGCGTCTATGCAGCCGTTAAGTTCTTCATCTTCACAGCAGTTGGTTCCTTACTGATGCTGGTTGCTCTCATCTACGTTTACTATTTTGCGGTTAAAGCCGGTGTTCCTTTCGAGAACGGCTTCAGCATAATCCAGTTCTATCAGATGGATATCCCCGGAAATCTGCAGACCTGGTTGTTTGCCGCGTTTGCTTTCAGCTTTGCTATCAAGGTACCGATGTTTCCGGTTCACACCTGGTTGCCTGATGCTCACACAGAAGCGCCGACGGCAGGTTCCGTTATACTCGCCGCTATCTTGCTGAAGATGGGTACCTACGGTTACGTGCGTTTCGCGATTCCGCTTTTCCCGGAAGCGGCCATGCAATTTACCCCGTTCCTGGCATTACTGGCCGTGATTGGCATTATTTACGGTGCTCTGGTCGCAATGATGCAGGATGATGTCAAAAGATTGGTTGCCTACTCTTCAGTGTCCCACCTCGGCTTCGTCATGCTCGGTATCTTTGCCTTTAACCTGCAGGGTATTTCCGGCGGGATTCTGCAGATGATCAGTCACGGTGTCTCAACGGGTGCACTCTTCCTGATCGTTGGTTTTCTCTACGAGCGACGGCACACACGTCTGATTGCCGATTTCGGTGGTCTGAGCAAGGTCATGCCTGTATTCGCCACAGTCTTCATGATAGTCACCCTATCGTCAGTTGGACTGCCGGGAACGAATGGTTTTGTCGGCGAGTTTCTTATCCTGATCGGTGCTTTTGAGGGTGGTCTACGTGTCTTCGCAGTTGTTGCCACTTTCGGAGTCATCCTGGCGGCTGTCTACATGCTGTGGATGTTCCAGAGAGTCATGATGGGTAAGGTGACTAATCCAAAGAACGAAAATTTGAAGGATCTGTCAGCTCGTGAGCTGGCTATAATGCTGCCGCTGATTCTGTTCATCTTCTGGATTGGCGTCTACCCGAACACCTTCCTGGACAAGATGAACCCATCAGTGGAGAATCTGATCAAGCAGGTCAAGGGTAAGCAGCAAATTGCCATGATGGTAGAAGATGTGGACCAAACCGTTACATTTATTACGGTTAACGATTAAAGATAGATTTTATAGCGTCTGAGGAGCCATTCAATGGAAAACCTTGTAGAAATTGCCCTGCAGAATGTAAATATGGCGGCTATCCTGCCGTCAGTGATACTGACCTGCTTCGGCATGGGATTGCTGCTGATTAACGTATTCCTGCCTCGCGGCACCACACGGCCTGCCGTTTGGATCAGCATCATCGGCCTTGTGGTAACCGGATTTTTTGTCTTTAGCGGTTGGGGGGACCCTCAGTATGGGTTTAATGATGCTGTGGCAATGGATAACTACGCCGCTTTTTTCAGCATCATCTTCTTGTTTGCTGCCGGATTGACAATTCTGATATCGGATAACTATCTGCATCGTGAAGGTTACCCGGTCAATGAATATTACCCACTGATTCTCTTCGCTACTGCCGGTGCCATGTGGATGGCTTCCGGTACTGACATGATGACGATTTTTCTCGGTCTGGAAGTCATGTCGATCAGCCTTTACGTATTAGCTGGTTTCTTCAGAGGCCAGGTACGTTCTAACGAGGCTGGACTCAAGTATTTCCTGTTGGGAGCCTTCTCTACCGGTTTCCTCCTCTATGGTATGGCTCTGATTTATGGCGTCACAGGATCAACCAAATTAACTGAGATTGGTGTCTACCTGAGTGCCCATAGCTCATTGCTGGACAATCCGATGACCCTTGCCGGTCTGGTACTGCTTTCAATCGGTTTCCTTTTCAAACTTGGTGCAGCACCTTTCCACATGTGGGTACCAGATGTCTATCAAGGTGCGCCTACGCCAATCACGGCATTTATGAGTGCTGGCCCGAAAGCCGCTGCTTTTGCTGCCTTCCTGCGCATTATGGAGTACTGTTTCTTCACTCTTAAGCCGGAATGGACCGCAATGCTATGGGTTCTCGCTGTGATGACTATGATCATCGGTAATGTGATTGCCATCAAGCAGACTAATATCAAGAGGATGCTGGCTTACTCCTCAATTGCACACGCAGGTTATGCAATGGTTGGCATGGTTGCCGCGAATGAAATTGGCTACTCTGGCATCCTCTTTTACATGCTGGCGTACACTTTCATGAATATCGGCGCTTTTGCGGTTTTGACACTGGCAGGCAAAAAAGGCGAAGATAACCTGACACTTGAGGGTTTCTCTGGTTTTGGTTTCAAGCGGCCTTACCTGGGTGTCGCCATGACCATATTCCTCTTTTCATTGATGGGCCTGCCACCAACAGCTGGCTTTACCGGTAAGTTCTATATCTTTGCCGGTGCAATTGATGCCGGTTACATCTGGCTTGCCATCATTGGTGTGCTTAACTCGGCAGTTTCCCTCTACTACTATCTGCGGGTGATGGTTTACATGTACTTCCGTGATCCCGTTGAGGATTATTCCTGGGTTTCCCTGCCGGCTGCAGCGGTGATCTCGATCGTAATCGCCATCATCGGTGTTTTCTACTTGGGAATCATTCCTGGAGACGTTATGGAACTAGCCAAATTGGCAGTGTTCTAGATTTTTCTCCTTAAATTACTATATTTAGAAAACCCTGGCCTGTTGGTCGGGGTTTTTTTGTACAACATAAATGGACTGCTGGCAGCCTGTCAGACAATTAATACACTGGCTGCAAATTCGCCTGTTTTGCCCATATTTCAGATCCTTTTCTATCAATAGCTATGGCTATTACTCTGAAGTGAGCCAAAATCTAATCTCAAACATCAAGTTTTTGCTTCAGCCCTGATTTGTACAACAGTCTACTAGAGTCCAAGATGCTTGGTTCTCAATCTCTTGCGCAGTATGATTGTTACTTATTAAGATACCGCCAAGGCTTCTTAATGTGTTGTATCGATTTAAAACTCAAATTGAAGAAAGTGGTAAAAGATGGCAATAGTTTGACCTGGGGCCCTTGTCTTAATTTAAAAAACTACCTCGAAATTATAAAAGGGACACTTATGAAAATTATATCCTTTAATGTCAACAGTATTCGCATCCGTCTGCACCAGATCAAAGCGGTGATAGACAAACATCAACCGGAAATTATCGCCATACAGGAGACCAAGGTACAGGATGCGGATTTTCCCAAACAAGCTATTGAAGCACTCGGTTACCATGCCGTCTGGTTTGGTCAGAAGACTCACTATGGAGTAGCAATCCTGAGTCGCAATCAACCTGATGATGTGCAGTACGGTTTTGAGACTGATGGTGAAGATACCCAGCGACGGCTTATTGCTGCCGGTTATCCTCTTGCCAATGGCAAGATACTGCGTGTGATCAATGGTTATTTCCCGCAAGGAGAGAGTCGCGATCATCCGGTCAAATTTCAGAATAAAGCCCGTTTTTATGACGACTTATCCTCTCATCTGACAAGCCGGGAAAATCCTGATGAATGGTTGTTGGTCGTCGGCGACGTCAATGTTGCCCCAGAAGACAAGGATATTGGCATTGGTGAAAACAACGCCAAACGCTGGCTGCGTACAGGCAAGTGCAGTTTCCTGCCCGAAGAACGGCAGTGGTTGGGCAGGTTCTATGACTGGGGGCTAGTGGATACTTTTCGCCGATGTCATCCTGATATAGCGGATCAGTTCAGCTGGTTTGATTATAGAAGTCGAGGCTTCGAAGCCGCACCGCCGCGCGGATTACGAATCGACTTGATTATGGCCAGCCAGGCTCTTGCTGAGCATTGTGTCGGTGCTGGGATTGATTATGATGTGCGGGCTATGGAGAAGCCTTCTGATCATGCGCCAATCTGGGCTGAGTTTAAACTTGCTTAGTTTAACTTTACTACAAACCCATGAAATGGATAACCGTCAGCTTTGCTTGAACCTGCAGCGAAAGCATTGTAAGCTGACTGCCCTATGGACACATCAATGACAAATAGTGCCTGGGTCAAGCTGACAATCCTGTTGGAGATGATCAAATTCTCCCATACGGTTTTTGCCTTCCCTTTTGCCCTGATGGGGATGCTGCTGGCTTCGTTGGCCAGTGGCATTGCGCCAACCTTTGCCCAGGTCTTCTGGATATGTCTTGCTATGGTTGGTGCCCGTACTGGAGCAATGGGGCTGAACCGCATAATTGATGCCCGCATTGATGCAGACAACCCGCGCACTGCTGAGCGTCATCTGCCGGCAGGCAAGGTTGCCATGGGCGAAGCCTGGCTGCTGGTACTGGGGGCGTTTGCACTGCTGTTGCTGGCGGCCTGGATGCTTAACCCGCTCTGCTTGAAGTTGGCACCGGTCGCCATCTTCTTCCTGGTCCTGTACAGTTACTGTAAACGCTTTACATCAATGGCTCATGTTGTTCTGGGAATCTGCCTTGCAGCAGCGCCGATTGGTGCCTGGATCGCACTGCGTGGCGATGTAGGCTGGCCGGTCATAGTGCTTGGACTGGCAGTGCTCTTCTGGGTGGCCGGTTTCGATATTTTCTATGCCTTGCAGGATTACGAATTTGATCGAGATAAAGGACTTTTCTCAATACCATCTCGTTTCGGTGTCGAACGCTCGTTCCTGATTGCTCGTTGGTTTCATGTTGTTATGGTCTCCCTGCTGCTGCTGCTGGTTTTCAGTGAGGGGCTGGGGCTTATTTATTTGCTAGGTGTCATGGTGGTGGCTGGTCTGTTGATTTATGAACATCTGCTGGTGCGCCCTGACGATCTCACTCGTCTGGATGCAGCTTTTTTTAATATGAACGGTTATATTAGTGTGACAATTTTTCTCTTTACGCTTGCGGATGTGCTGATTTGAAGCCTGAAAACCATGAAATAAGACATTTTGTTGTCGCGATAACAGGAGCTTCAGGTTCAGTCTATGGTTTGAAGCTGATTAGTGAATTGTTACGCGCGGGTGAACGTGTCAGCCTAATTCTGAGCTCTGCTGGACGCCAGGTACTTTGTCATGAAACCGAGCTCGCCTGGTCTGCCGAGATCAAGGAGCAGCGTCACCAGGTTCAGGAACATTTTGCCAGCATTGCCGTAGATTGCCTGGCCATTGATGACTTCTGGGCGAGTGCCGCCAGTGGCTCAGCTGCCGCCGATGCTATGATAATCATCCCCTGTTCAATGGGAACCATGGGCAGGATTGCCGCTGGCTTGAGTGGCAATCTATTGGAACGGTCTGCTGATGTCATGCTCAAGGAACGCCGCCAGTTGGTTCTGGTGCCGCGCGAGACACCTTTTAATACCATTCATCTTGAGAATCTGCTGCGGCTCTCCCAGGCTGGTGCTATTATCTTGCCAGCGATGCCGGGATTTTATCATGGCCCAGAAAAGATTGGTGATCTGGTGGATTTTGTCGTTGGCAAGGTGCTTGATCAATTGGGTGTTGCACATTCACTGGTTGCAAGGTGGGGTGAAAATCAGCAATGAACAGTTGGGTGGACAATAAAATCTTATGATCAACCTATTTAATAATATTCGCGCAAAAATTAAGTCTGGAACCCGTATCTCCGATGCTGAGGCCCTGGCTCTTTTTGAATGTGATGACTTGCTGGCCGTGGGTGAACTGGCCGCTTTGGCTAACTGGCGCACGAATGGTGTCAAGGTGTTCTTCAACGTCAATCGCCATATCAATTACACCAATATCTGTATCAATCGCTGTACCTTCTGTGCGTTCAGCCGTGAACATGAAGGTGAAGACGGTGGCTATACTCTGGCGCTCAATGATATCCTTATGCGTGCTGCCGAGGCAGTTGCTGCCGGTGCCACAGAAATCCATATGGTTGGTGGTTTACACCCTGATCTACCCTTTGACTTTTACCTGGAAATCCTGGCGGCCATCAAAGCGGATAGTCCGAAATTGCACATCAAGGCTTTTACTGCCGTAGAAATTGACTATTTCGCCAGTCTCACCGGGCAATCTCCAGTTGAGGTTGTTACTGCATTGAAAGCTGCCGGGCTTGATTCCATGCCGGGCGGTGGTGCAGAGATTTTTGCCCATGAAGTGCGCAGGCAGATCTGCCCGGAAAAAATTTCTGGTGAGCGCTGGCTGGAAGTTACCGAGCAGGTTCATCTGACCGGCTTGAAGACCAACGCCACCATGCTCTTCGGTCACGTTGAGACTTATGCCGACCGGGTTGATCACCTCGCCAGGTTGCGTCAACTTCAGGACCGAACCGGTGGCTTTCAGGCTTTTATCCCGCTGGCTTTTCAACCGGACAATACCAGGGTGCCGGGTGCTAAAGGTGTTGGCGGTGTTGATGCACTCAAGACCCTGGCTGTCAGTCGGATCTATCTCGATAATTTCCTGCACATCAAAGCCTATTGGGTCATGCTTGGCTTGAAAGTCTCCCAGGTCTCACTCGCTTTTGGCGTCAACGATATAGACGGTACAGTGATCGAGGAACAGATCGGTCACGATGCTGGAGCCGATTCTCCCCAGCAGTTGAGCAAAGAGCAGTTGGTTGCTTTGATTCGCAAGGCGGGCAAACTTCCGGTGGAGCGGGATACGCTTTATCAGGAGTTGCGAGTCTATTAATGCGTGATTAATTTTGAATCGATTTTACTACCAGATTAAGTACTGAACCATTTATGCTTGAGCAGATTAAAGAAAAACTGCAGCTTGAAAAGCCCCTCACTCGTGAAGATGCTCTCTGGTTGCTAACGGAGGCAGATCTGCTTGCGCTGGGCAAGCTGGCCGATAATATGCGACGGCGCATGCACCCGGATCGTTGTGTCTCTTTCGTTGTTGATCGCAACGTCAACTACACTAACGTCTGTACCTCGAAATGCAAGTTCTGCGCGTTTTACCGCGATGAGATCCATCCTGATGCTTACGTGCTCAGCTATACGCAGATTTTCGGTAAAGTCCAGGGATTGGTTGATAGTGGTGGCACGCAATTGTTGATGCAGGGCGGCTTGCACCCGGACCTGAAGCTCGACTGGTTTGAAGATCTCTTTCGCCAGCTCCGTCATCGTTTCCCGACGGTGCAAATCCATTCTCTCTCGCCTGCCGAGATTGTGCATATCGCCAAACTTTCTGGAACCTCCATGGCTGCATGTCTGGCTCGATTACATCGTGCCGGTCTGCAGTCGTTGCCTGGTGGCGGGGCTGAAATTCTGGTCGATAAAGTCCGCCAGAAAATTTCACCGGACAAAATCGGCTGGCAGGAGTGGGCTGCGGTGATGCGCGAAGCTCACAAGCTCGGCATGCCGACCACGGCGACTATGATGTTCGGTGTGCGTGAACGGCTTGAAGACATAGTCGAGCATCTCTTTCGTATTCGCGAGCTACAGGAGGAGCGAGGTGGCTTTACGGCATTCATTCCCTGGAGTTACCAACCAGGAAATACTGAGCTAGGTGGTGAGCAGGCCAGTGGTGTTGAATATCTGAAAGTCTTGGCGCTTTCACGCCTGATCCTTGATAATGTTGCCAACATTCAGGCCAGTTGGGTGACCCAGGGGGCACGTATGGCGCAGATTGCACTTTACTTTGGTGCCAACGATCTAGGTGGTACCATGCTGGAAGAAAATGTGGTAGCTGCCGCTGGCGTTGATTTTCGCATGAGTCGGGAAGAAATTATCGATCTGGCAGATGATGCCGGATTTGTCCCGGCACGTCGCTCAACAGGGTATGAGGTTTTAGAAACTTACTGATGTAAGTGAAGGCGCATTATGTCTTATCTCCGTAACAATATTGCCGAAATGGCTGCTTATGTGCCAGGTTTCCAGCCTCCTGATGAGGCCGAGTGGATCAAGCTCAATACCAACGAGAATCCTTATCCGCCATCGCCGCAAGTGATCGAGGCCATCAAGGCGGCAACTGGTGATGATTTACGCAAATACCCGGATGCGCCCAGTCTCGCCGGTCGTGAGGCCGCGGCTGAACTCTATGGCTATCCTGTCGACTGGGTGATTATGGCAAATGGTTCCGATGAATTGCTCAATAATCTGATCCGGGCTTGTGTCGGTGAGGGCGAGGAGGTTGCCTATCTGCAGCCATCCTATTCTTACTACTCGACTCTGGCGGCAGTTCAGGGTGCTCGGATAAAAACGTTTGCACTCACGGAGAGTGGTGAAATCAAGGGTTTTCCTGAACGCTACACTGGCAAACTGTTTTTTCTGACCAACCCCAATGCGCCTTTCGGGCTGCGATGGGGAACCGAAGAAGTTGCGGTTCTGGCTGATCAGTGTGATGGTTTACTGGTTGTGGATGAAGCTTATGCCGATTTTGCTGTAGGCAACTGCCTGCAACTGGTGCGGCAAAAGCCCAATGTTGTTGTCACCCGCACCCTGTCAAAAAGTTACTCTCTGGCCGGAATGCGACTTGGTCTGGCTATTGCGCGTCCTGAGATTATTGCCGCGCTGGACAAGATCCGTGATCACTACAACCTTGATCGCCTCGCACAGACTGCGGTTGCCGCTGCCTTGATCGACCATGATTATTGGCGGGATTGTATTGAGCGTATCTGTGCAACGCGTGAATGGTTCTCCGCCGAGTTGGCCAAGCTTGGCTACAGTGTCATCCCATCAAGCGCCAACTATGTTTTTGCCAGTCCCTCCGACCGGAACGGCAAAAGGGTTTACGATGCACTCTACCAGCGCAAGATCCTGGTGCGTTATTTCAGTGATCCGGTTCTGAGGCATGGCTTGCGTATCTCCATTGGCACGAGGGCGGAGATGGAAAAGACGCTACAAGCTTTGAGTGAGATCGGTTAATAGCAGGAACGCACATACCGCTGCTGCGGCAAGAAGCTGGAAAAACGACTGTTGCCTGGTGTCATCTGCAAAGCTTGTAACGTTTCCTTTTGCCCTGAACCGCCATGATCCCTATGCCTGACAAAACAAAAACCTACCAGTTGATTGTCCGTCAGACCCATGCTGCTGATCCCGAGCTGGATGACCTGCTGCGAATTCTGCAGCGAGAGCACGGTCTGGATGCTTATACCGCCAGGCAGCGGTTAATAGGCCCGGGATTAGTCATGCTTGGCAAGGGAGGCTTTGAGAAGACCGGCAAGATTGCAAATCTGCTTCGTCAACACGGATTTTGCTGTTGGCAGATTGTGCCGAGCGCTCCTGTGGTAAAGCCATCCCGTCTGCTTGCCCTGGAAATCCAGCAAGAATATATCCAATTTGAGAGCCAGGATGGACCAGTCCGTCTGCTGCGAGGGACAGGTGTAGTTGCGGTACTTGCGGATCTTTCCGGTGGTTTGATTGACAAGTACGTCAAACGCATAATTGCCCAGAACACCTACCGGGGGCGTAACGCTGTCGATCCTCTTGCCGGAGAGGCCATGATGCCAACTATTCTCAATGGCAAGCCGGTTCTGGATTTTTACCTGCTCGATAGTCAGGGTCAGGTCCAGAGTGCTGTAAGAGTGTTGCCAGGTAGATTTAACCCGGCGGGTTTGGGCGAGAGGGCGACCATGAGCTCCCGGGGTAACCTCGAAGCTATGTTGGTACTGATCAAAGAATACGCGCAACCTTTGCGTCTGCACTACGATTTTGGTTTGAGTCAATTGCCGAAATGCCAGGTTCAACGTCTTGAAGATGGTTCTTCCGCACTTGAATCCAACTTTAAAAGTTTGCACCATTACGGCTGGTTGTTGACTCAATTACGGGGTGATGTTGGTCCTGCGGCCCTTGGCGATACTCAGGTTGGCGGAATTGCTGCCGCAGTAGTAAGCGGACAAACGGCACTGGCATCTGTCCTGGGAGCAGACGGTCTGGCAACGACAGCACCGGGGCTTGCTGAGGTCAGTCAGGAGATTGGCGAGGCTTTGCGTGATCAGGAACAAGCGCATACCTCTACGAAGGAGCGTGCCAAACCAGCGGTTGCAAAGGATTTACCGCCGCCTCCAGATATGCCGGATAAGTCAATGAATTTAAACAGGTTCTTACCGCTGATCTTTGGGGGTGCGGTTGGTGTTGCTGTGCTTGTAAGCAGTGGTGGTGATGAGCTGTTTCGTTGGCTGGTAAAATACAGCATGGCTGCCGGGGTTGTGCCAGCGATGGTTGCCGCACTTCTGCTCTGGGGCGGTTTCTACTTTATCCGTCTCAAACGCTGCATAGAGAACACGCCGACCAGCAAGATACGTTCAATAGCCATGGGAATGGTTGAGGTTCATGGTCGTGCTAATCGGCTTTATGCGTTGGTAGCACCGATGACTCAGTCGGCCTGTGTCTGGTACCGTTTGCGTAAATATAGTCGCGACAGAAATGAAAAGTGGAGGCTGGTGCGTGAAGTCAACAGCGGCCATGTTCCCTTCCAGGTTGATGATGGTACTGGCAAAGTCTCGATTAACCCTGTCGGCGCTTCTATCAAGGCAAAGGTCCGACAGGTTGGCTATCCTGGTCAGTCGCTGCTGACTTTTAATGCTTTCGGCGGCAGTATCAGCGATGACGAGAAGTGGGTTGAGGATGTGATTTACGAAGGAACCTCACTCTATGTGCTAGGTTATGCGCAACCACAGCGGCAGGAGAAGATCAGCTTGCGCGAGCGCACTGTGGCGAAGTTACGACAACTCAAGCTTGACCACCAGGCAATGCGTCGTTACGATACCAATGGTGATGGTCAGGTTGATCAGACGGAATGGGAGGCTGCGCGCAGTGATATTGAGCAACAGGCACTGCAGGAATCTCTTCAGGAGCAAGGTGTCAGCAAACGCCAGGAAGAACACGCTATAATTGTCAAGCCGCCACAGAGTCGACTGCCGTTTATTATAGCGGAAACCGGATCTGAAGATCATTTAACCAGTAAATATGGCTGGACCAGTCTACCCCTGCTGGCTGCTGGTGTTGCTGCTCTGGCGCTGGCTGTATATAAATTTATACAATTTGTGAAAGTCTGATTTCGTGATAGGTCAAGAACTTAAGGAGGTATGCCCATGATTGGCTGGATTGTTCTTGGAGTCCTGGTCTTTATACTTGTGGTCCTGGTGATCTATATAATCACCATCTACAACGGTTTTATCGCACTGAAAAACAACATTGAGCGCAACTGGAGTAACATAGACGTTCTCCTCAAGCAGCGTTATGACGAACTGCCCAAACTGATCAAGGTCTGTGAAGGCTATATGCAGCACGAGCGGCAGACTCTGGAGGCGGTTATCAAGGCGCGCTCCAACATCAACCAGGCACGCAGTGATGAGCAGAAGGTGCAGGCGCAGAACATGCTTACTGACACTTTGAAATCGCTGTTTATGGTAGTGGAAAAATATCCGGATCTTAAGGCGGACAAATCGTTCCAACAGCTCGGCTACCGGATTACCGAACTCGAAGACCAGATCGCTGATCGCCGCGAGTTTCTCAACGAATCCGTCAATATCTACAACATCCGTCTTGAGCAGTTTCCAGATGTCATTATTGCCCGGATTTTCAATTTCGCCAAACGCACCCTCTGGCAGATTGATCCTGATCATCGCAAGGACGTCAAAGTGGAGTTCAAGAACGTGTGAATGCTTAATCATCTACGATTCAGGCCCTGGTTTGATGTTTCACTGGGCTGTTTTTTACTGTGTTTATGGAGGAGCTTATGAGAATTATGACTGAAATGCGGGATATGGCTCTGGGGCTCGCTTCACGCGTGCAAATCCCAAAGATTGCCGGAATTGTGTTCCCACCCTTTTATGAGGGCGGCCAACCCATGGACTGTGAATTCATGGCTATGGCGTTAGAGGGTGGCGCTGGAGGCATAAGCTATGTGCTGTTGCCAGAAAGCATCGCAGGAGAGTATCGGGCTCTAAAATCCCAAGCGTTTATTGGTGCTCGACCCGAGCAGTATGCAGAAGCTTTTGGAGGGAGCGACCCGCTACGGAATATGCTGGGACTTGCTGCCATTAATGCTATTTGCCAGCACGTGATGCGTCTGACCGGGTGTTCGCCAGGCGCTGCCACTGATTCGCTCGGGCTTTTAAATGTTGAGGATAATGACCGCGTGGGTATGGTTGGTTTTTTCCCGCCGCTGCTTAAATATGTGCGTGACAGTAAGGCTGAGCTTGTCATCGTAGAAAAAAATGAGCGATTGATCGACAAGTATCCGCAGTTGCATGTGACTCTGGACATCACCGAGCTGAACCATTGTAATAAAGTGATTTGCACCAGTACGACGCTGCTGAACGATACCCTCGATGACGTTCTTTTGCAATGCACCGCCGCTGAGCACATCTCGGTATTGGGGCCAACGGCCGGTTATTTTCCAGATCCGTTGTTCGCGAAGGGTGTTCACGTTCTGGGTGGTCGTATTGTTAACGACGGGATGCTTCTGCTAAAGCTTATTGAGGAGCGCAAGCGCTGGGGAGCGGCTACTCAAAAACTGTGTTTTCAGGCCTGTGATTATGCTGGAGTGCCTGAAAGGTAGACGGTCGGAAGTGATAAAACGAACTCTTAGTTTTTAGTATGCTTCTCCAGAACTTGAGCAATATTCGCCCTGTTCGCCTGTATTGTAGCGATTAATTCTTTCCCCTCCTCGCTGCTGATCTGGTTATTCTTGATCTGGCCTTCCAGTTCATTGATGCACGACAACATGGTGGTGTCAGTTCCTTGCAAGGTTTGTACAAAACCCCGCAGTTCCTTGATCATCCGGTTCAAATCTTCCGCCAAATCCTTAAGATCGTCCTTTTCTCTTAATCTGATGGTTATGTCCAGGTTGCCTGCGGAGACTTCGGCCAGATCCTTTTTGAAACGATAAACAGGTCCGGCTATTTTATGGGTAATAAAGATACTCAAAGTGCTCATGATGAGAATGACCACACCGAGTGCAGGCCAGACGCTTTGATGCAGGTTGAGCAGCATTCTGGCTGCTTTGGTTTGTTCCTCAATCGGGTAGTCGAAGGACAGGGGAATGATATAGGGGAGGAACAAAATTATGGCAAACAGAAAAGTGTAAATCAATAGAAGCAGGATCGTTAAAATGATGTACTTCGTTTGTATCTTTTTATCGATGAAGTAGCGTCTTCTCTTGTACTTGGCCATGATTACGGGGCCTTTGTAATATCTGTTGGGGTTAAGGTGATGATGGTCTGATTTTTGTTCCTGGCTTTGGCAATCAAGGTGTAGGTGCTGTTATTAGTGGCCGAATTATAGCTGACGATAGTAACGTCGTTGTTGATTTGATCCAGCAACATACTTGAAAGGGCCGTTCGAGTCTTGCCATCTATGCCAGAGCTAAAGTTTATGGGCTTCGGAGGGTACTCCTGATAATCAATGTGGTAAATTTCGAAGCTTTTGCGGACAGAATCAAGCGTGCTGATCGCAACCGTTATTTGCGCTTTATCGACGTAGTTACTATATATCGGAATTGAAATTGCTGCCAGGGCAGCAATAATTGCCAGGACTATCAGAAGTTCGACAAGGGTAAACCCCTTCGAACTTCTGCCATGGATTAATTGTTTGGGAGAAGTGCTTTTCTGTTGGGCCTGGGCAGACATTAATGTTTGGATCCTTTTTGTCTGAAACCGCTACCAGTAAAACCCTGGATTGTCGGATTATAGTGCTTTGGTAAGGGAAATAACAATGTTTTTCCCCGGGAGGTTCCGGACAATTCTTGAACTGGCTGCCTAACAATCATGACTTATGCACTGTCGTCAGTGTGTAAGCAGATTGTACCAGCCCATATTGAAGCCGCGGACCTTGAGGTCCTTGACGACCGGAAACCAGGGAGATGGGATGCCGAGCAGGACCAGGAATCTACCATTGGGTTTACCATTTTTGTAAAGAATTTCTGTCAAAATCCATTTTTTGTCAAGGGCCTGGTAGGCATAAACAAAACGGTGGCGGATCGGACCGCTGTCTCCGGTACGTAATGCAAAACAACCTTGATTATCGGAGAATTCTATTGCCTTATCAACCTTTGCCCAGCCATCACGTTCACCGTTACCAAAGCTGGTGTTGCCGCATGGCTTGTTATCAAACACATCGGTGTCGATATCAATGACCGCATGATAGGGTCTTACGATCGAGTTGGTGGTGACAATGTCGTAGCCGCTCTTCTTGAGAAGAAAATGTGTAGTGAAATAGGCGAATTTATCCGGATTGCCTGGCGGAGAAATTTTCACCATCAGTTTCGGGTTTTGTGCGAAAAAATTTGTGATCTCCGTGAGTATCGGTTGGAATGACCGTAACGCTGTGTCTTGTGCCTGCTGATTCGATGCGAAGCTGGCAGTGGTTGTGAAAAGGCACACGACTGCGAGTAGGGCCATCAGGATGTTTTTCATGGTTTCTCTCTGGTCGCCAGTTTGTTGATAGGCTGACAGGCTGGTGGTTTGGGTTGTAGTCTCGTAAAATACCGGGAAATTTATTCAAAATAGCGTTTGATTTATTTTGACAACATGATATAACCAGTAGAGTATCATAAAAGTAGTCACTCCGATAAGAGCAAACTTGGGGTAACCCAAGGACGCAGAGCCGCGAATCCTTAGTTTGTTGGGGACAGTCGGGCCGCCGAAGAGATGAGGTTCTGAATCGCCTTCGGGACCTGTCCTCTTCTTTAAAAGAAATGTGGCAGGTTCTTTTGTTTTATCTCAGCCTGAATGTTTTCAGTAAGATTTTTATCCAATACTGTGTCGTGCCAGTCTGTGCGACATCTCAGCTTTTATATCTCTGTTGGTCCAATCAGATAATGCACTGTCTATTAAGGTATCTATCGCGGATGCGTAATAGCTTGTCTGCTTATACACTTTTAGCAATTCCAGGTAAATTGAAATACTCTTATTTCGTGCTTGATTCAGGGAGATCAAAATGAAGATTCAAAAAAGTGGTTCTTTGAAGTGTTTGGCATTTCTACTGGTTTTTCTAATGACGGGAGGGAATGCTTTTGCGGCGTCAAATATTGTTGTCGATTCGGTTACGTCTGGTACCGGGGTCAATGACGTTACTGTGACCGGAAATACCGCAATTCTTGGTGATTTGGATGTGACTGGGGATATCAATCTCGCCGGGGTTAATGAAGAAATAAACCTTAATGGTGGGACAATAATCAACGGTCGTATTGAACTTGTAGCAGGTCCGGTTGAGACGGTCCAATTAGGTGGTGCAGGTGTCGGTGGGTTGAACCTTGTGTCTCCTGGCGGTTCATATCAGGTTTATGTTTCGGATTCAAGCACAGGCGCCATGACGACAGTCGCTTCGACAGGTGTCGCAACCACAGGGAATGTTGGTGTTGGCGGCGGTCTGGATGTTGTGGGCGATGCTTACCTCCATGGGCCCACCTGGGTTGGCGGGACCCTGGAGGTGGTTGGCGCGACCACCACCAATGGTATCACCAACACCGGACCTATGGTCAGTGACGGTGGTGATGCCACTATGGAAACGAATAGTGGTAATAATGGTAATGCAGCTCTTCTCCTTGCTGATGGCAACAGTGCGAGTTTACTTTACACTAATAGTCTTGGTAACACCCATGGTCTGGTGGTCGGTGAAACCAGTACGACTCTGAGTGGCGGACAGAACTCCACATCACAGGTTCTGGATAATGCTGGCATCAGGGTTTACGAAGATGGCTCCGGGACAAATCATCTGATCAGCAACGTATCAGGCCAGACTTCTCTAGGTTATGGTGCCGCAGCTACCGGTAGTGATAGTCTGGCTCTGGGTGCCGATAGTCGTGCTAATGCTAGTTTTGCCACAGCTGTGGGCGAGTCAGCTGAAGCCACCGGTGTGAATAGTACTGTAGTGGGCAATGCGGCTGAAGCCAGCGGTGACGATAGCCTGGCTCTGGGTGCTGATAGTCTTGCTAGTGATAGTTATTCCACAGCGGTTGGCCAAGGTAGTGTAGCTGCCGGACTCAGCAGTACGGCTGTTGGCGTGGACAGCTTGGCTGATGGCGAGAGCTCTTCTGCCTTTGGTGATAATAGCGAAGCCAGTGGTTGGAACAGTACCGCTTTGGGTGTTAACAGTATTGCCGGTCAGACCGGGACAACTGCGGTCGGTGTTTCCAGTAGCGCAACCGCCTTGCGTGCCAGTGCTGTTGGCCGTGACAGCACGGCCAGTGGTCGAAGCTCTGTCGCTGTTGGCGACAGTTCCACAGCTGGTGGCCTGGCGAATATTGCTGTTGGTTACAATACCGCGACCGGCAGTGGCGATTTCAATACCGCTGTTGGTGCCGACATTACGATTGTTAATGGCGGGACCATGAATACAGTACTTGGTTATGGTCATACGGTTGATGGGGACAGTAACTTCGTTGCCGGTGACCCGAATGTTGTAACTGGTACGGATAATCTGGTAACGGCAAATGATTCCACCGTGACTGGCGACCGCAATGTTGTCAGTGGTAATGATATTACGGTGACCGGTGATCGCAATAATGCTATGGGTGATACGGTCACAATTACTGGAGACGATGCGACCGCAATAGGGACTCGTGCTGCGGCCACTGCCAACAGCGCACTTGCCGTGGGCACGGATGCTTCTGCCTCTGCCGTCTATGCTGTTGCTACCGGCACTCAAAGCAGTGCCAGCGGAATCCGTTCCGTCGCCAGTGGTTTCAGAAGTGTCGCTTCCAGCAACTTTGCCGTGGCGACTGGTTCCGATAGTACCGCCAGTGGGGCGCGTTCGATAGCTACTGGCTACAATAGTGCTGCTTTGGATATTCACGCAGTCGCGACCGGTACTGACAGCATTGCTGCGGCCAACAGAGCGACGGCCACCGGCTATAACAGTGCGGCTCTTGGTGTTGGCTCTTCCGCTACTGGCAGCAGTAGTCAGGCAACGGCTAATTATGCCACGGCGACAGGCTCCAATGCCTTGGCGGCTGGAGCTCGTTCCTCTGCTACCGGCTACAATAGCGCCGCTTTAAATATTTATGCGGTTGCAAGTGGGGCGGAAAGTATGGCCTCGGGAGCCAGTTCTCTTGCCAGTGGTTACAACAGTGTGGCTCTGGGCGCAGGTTCTTCTGCTACCGGTAGCAACAGCTTGGCCGTAGCCAATTATGCTACGGCGACAGGGACTGACAGTGCGGCAATTGGTTTGCATTCAACTGCGACGGGCTACAATAGTGTTGCTTTGGCAAGCTATGCAACCGTCACAGGTACTGACAGCACTGCGGCAGGTGTTCGTTCGGTCGCTATGGGCTACAACAGCTCGGCGCTTGGTTCGGATACGATTGCCATAGGCAGCAACAGTAGCGTGGCAGGCGATGGCAATGTTGCCATCGGCAATAATATTGTAGTTGATAACACCGGCTCCGGGAATGTTGTTCTTGGCGGCGATGGCACCAATGTGCTGTCAGGTACAGGCGATAACAATGTAATCCTCGGTGGTTCCGGAAACTCTATTTATAACACTGCGACTGCCAATGAGGTAAGTGGTACTGACAATACGGTTGATGGTACATCAGGTTCTAATGATGTGACTGGTACAGGTAATACGGTTACTGACAGCAATAACAATGTTGTGACCGGCGACTCAAACCAGGTCATAGATGGTTCTCACAATAACTTTGTAGCTGGTGATAATAACTTCCTAGATCCAAGCCTCGGTAACTCGGTTGTCGGCACCGGCAACAACCTGATCAACAGTAATTACAACCAGGTTGCGGGTGATACTAACCGCCTGGATGATAGTGACAACAACACGGTGTCTGGTGATACCAATACACTTGTTAACGTCTCTGACAACAATA
>Ga0256834_1000412_pt1 | contig 31125 bp, 33 predicted proteins | sample 4281140metaG_FD_190536 | JGI IMG/M metagenome (GOLD analysis project Ga0256834, IMG submission 190536) | Hydrothermal vent microbial communities from East Pacific Rise, Pacific Ocean - 4281-140 | ecosystem: Environmental > Aquatic > Marine > Hydrothermal vents | place: Pacific Ocean: East...
GAATACATTATGTGAAGACCCATTCCCTATCCATATCGCCTGGTTCAAGGAAATCGTATGCAATGAAGCAATTCGATCAAACACCCAATAGCTTGCATCATCCAGTGCAATTCTTATATCAGCTACAGCAGAGGTATCCAGCATTGCTGGGTGTTTGTCATTCCCGTTAAGCAAGCTTAGTGTTCTTCTATCAGCTGCAGTACCGCTTACAGTTAAAGAGATTTTTTCAGAATAGCTTCCTGGCGTAACATAGAAATGCCTTATACTCGTATCGTTTAGCACTGAGGTACTCCAGTTCCCATTGTCTTCCGTAATCAATAGGTGAGAACTGTCATTCTCATCATATTCTGGGATTGAAATTGCCTCCTCATACTGGCGGGAGGTATCCCCAGTAGCGAATTGCTCTCTGTAAGTATTAGTATTTATAGTAGATTGAAGTAAAAAATACTCATCAGCCAGGCGAGCTTGTGTATTGCCTGCCATAGTAAGGAAAAGGGTCACTAAAAAGGTTGTACTAACAAATGGAATAGTAAATGCTATCGGCTTCATATCACACATTAGACCTATTCAAAGCTATCTTCAAACAATACATTAGGTATGCTACTCCCAGCACTCCCATAATGAGGACTGTTTTGGGTTGTAATTACCCCTTTGAGCATCTTTTGCTTCGGGTGATTTGTAAATCTTTCATAAGTAAATGCATAGTCAGTCATCCTGCCTTCTTCGGCAGTCGCATACATTACCTCACCCTCGCCACCAAGAGTGGCACCCGTATGATTGTAGTACCAGTTGTTCTTGCGCGTATGGTTTTCGATTCTCCCACCCATCTTTTGCGTGTCAATAAATAAGTTGTTTTCCAAAAAACTTCCCGCAGCATTCTGGTGAACGCTGACAGTTCTGCCGCCACCAGTTACTGCATTCAAATGCTGTCGAACAAAAGTGTTGTTGTTATATTTCACAAGAAAAGGAGCTTGCATATCCGGGCTAGCGGAAATATAGAGCGCATAGGGATTTCGTCCCTGCGGATAAGCACTGGTTGGTGGGTTGAGCCTGCCTATATCGTACAGGATATTATTGATAAATTCCGTCCCCTCATAATACAAATGCGTTGCTCCTATACCATTTTGGGAATCAAAAATTATATTACTGTCTATCTTGAGGTTGTAACTATGCCTGGTAATCGATATTGCTGTCCCGGCTCCTCCGGCATTGGTGGGCGTAGTATCATCCGCCTGCCGATACCCCCACATGATATTACTCTTGACAAGAACCGGAGCATCCGGCTCGTTTGAAGCTGCCTTGAAGTCCATGGCGTTTTCTCCCAGCATATACGGCGAATCCGGGTCGTGGCTGAAGCCGTCTACCGCATAGTTTCCATCACTGTAGCTATCCTCATCCATCCATATTCTGTTGTCGTAGATAATCGTCCCTGGATAGGAGGGATTTCCATTTGCAATAAATGTGCTTTTTATGAGCTGAATACCATCAGTCATGTTTCTGAAATCATTGTTGATAATCTTCGTACCTCTGGTCACTGTGTCCTGGGTGTTTGCATTCGCCAACGCTAGACCAATACAGTCGGTGATAATCCCCTCTGGTGTAGCCTGATTGAAATAACTGTTCTGCACCGTATTAAAATCTGAAAAGGGATAGATGGTAAGGCCGTATTTCATATTTCTTCCATGCCACCTGTTAATAACATTGTGATTTGATCGCTGCAGCCTCATGGACGGATTGACGTTTCTATCAAGGTTGGCCATTCTGTCAATAATCCAGTAGCTTGCATCCACTAGATAAAACCACACATTCGCCACCTGGCTATCAGGCAGTGATGCAGGGTGGTCATCATTTCCATTGTAAAGACTCAGCGTTCTTCTATCCTCCTCCGTACCGCTTGCTGTCAGGTTTATCTTCGTATCGTAATAGCCCGGAGCAATGTAAAAGTGTTTTTTTCCAGAGTTATTAAGAACCGTGGAATTCCAATTCCCATTGCTTTGCGTAATCAATACATGTGTAATGTTATTCTCATCATATGGGGGTATCTTAACCTCACTTTCATAGGGCGCAACCTGAACCATATGCTGATTCGTGACGTCTGGCAACGCTTCGCCAGCATCGTTCTTATTACGTAGTTGCATAGAGTCACCGAGTGTACAGAAGGTGTTTGTGGAAAATGCTAGGATAAAAATTCCCAACAATAACTTTCTAAAATGTGACATATGGATACCTCAAATAAGTCAGTTTTCGTTATACCAGCAAAGGAATATGGAATGATCGACACTAATAAAATGTTGCATCTTACCTAAATCCCGATATAGAAACGAAATTTAGGTATTATTATGCACTTTTAACGACTTATCAATAAATATTCGGTCTATATTACATAGATAACTGCAAAAAATAATGAAAAACACTTCAGATAATTATTTTTACGTAAGCGTCCCATGGATGGGCAGGTCAAAACACCGTATCTAATAAGTTAAAGTAAAAAAACAAGTCAAATAGCCTGCTATTTATTTGTATTATTAACCCTGCGGCATAATACCGCAAATTCAGTCTAAGCCTATTTGTTCTTGGCAAGGCATCAGCATGAAGTCCTAGTCACTCTATCTCAAAATAATATGATGCAGAGATGGGGATTTCTTATCGTCCTGAATTACGGTATTATACCGCAGGGTTAATACTCCCTGATACTAACCCACTTCACGGGCTAACGTGAAAATCCTTTTTAGAAGGGTTTTTGCGAGTCTGTTAACGCAGAGTGAGGTTTTTTACAACTTTTTTACTCGTTCCACGAGTTATGCAAAGGTGTCTATTATATGATATGGTTATTTGATAGAGTTAGGAAGATAAAAATGATAAGCGCAGAAGAATTAAAAAAATATTATCCTTTCAATAAAATGGAAGAAAAGTTTTTGCCCATATTGCTTGACCAGTTTCAGGTTCATCAATTTGAAAAAGGTGAGAGTATTTTTAAATTGGACGATAACAAAATTTTTGCAAAGTTTGTTATCCAAGGAGCAGTAGAGATTCGCTATCCTACCGGGCGAGTTAAAGTAGTAAAAGACACGTCATTGCAATCTTTTTACCCTATTGGTGATGTCAATACTAGCAAAAAGCTAGAGTCTGAGGTTCAGTCGTCTTCTGCCAAAATAATGATGATTAATACAATTTTTCTAGATCACTTTATGGTTTGGAATGATTTGTTTCAACAATGTGATCAGGGTTCACCATTAAGAGGTCATCAATCGTACAAATGGGTCGTTGGATTATTAAATTCTAAAGCGGTACAAATGTTGCCACGCGGGCATGTCGATCAAATTTTCAAAAACCTAGAGCCCATGACTGTTTCAGTTGGTGATGAAATTATTACCGAAGGGGATTCTGGAGATTATTGTTATATTATCGTCAAGGGGGATGTAGAGGTTTTCAAATGTGAAGCAGATGGAGAAAATATGGTCGCTACTTTGGGTGAAGGCTCTTTGTTTGGTGAGCATGCTTTGGTGAGTCAGGAACCACGCACAGCGTCTGTACGTATGATGAGTGATGGACTATTAATGAAATTAGTTGGTGAAAAGTTTTCATCATTACTCAAGAGCCATGTGGTTCGCTGGTTAACAGTTGATGCATCTTTTGGGATGATGCTTGATGGAGCGGCTTTGTTAGATGTTAGGGAGCAAGAAGAATTCAACAACTTGGGGTTTGAAGGAAGTATACATATTCCTATGGATAAATTAAGAGAACAATGTGAAGAAAAATTGGATAAAACCAAGCCTGTTATTACTTGTTCTAACACTGGTATGAGGTGTGCATCTGCAGCATTTTTATTGGCAACACTTGGTTATGATGTTTACAGTATGCAAGGTGGAATAATGGGATTACTTAAACTGGTTGAGAATAAACTGGATTAATCTTTGGTATGTAAATCCTTCATGGCTTTTTCTAGTTTTCCATCTAATAAATCAGGTAAGATTGATAGGCCTTTGTCAATGCATCGTGCTATGCTAATTTCTTCATCAATGGAGGGGCGATTTAATACCCAAGAGACAACTTTGTTTCTATCACCAGGGTGACCAATGCCCAGTCTTAATCGATAAAACTCTTTAGATCCAGTTGCGGCAATTATATCTCTTAGTCCATTATGTCCGCCATGGCCTCCGCCTTTTTTTAGTTTGGCTGTGCCAGGAGGTAAATCTAACTCATCATAAATAACGAGTGTTTCTTCTATTTTTATCTTGTAAAAATTAAGTAAGCTGGCAACGGATTTTCCTGATAAGTTCATGTATGTTTGAGGCTTTAACAGCCAAATATTATGACCATATAAATCTGCTTTACTGGCAAGTCCGTAAAATTTATTATTATCTTTGAGTGAGAGACTTTGATTGGATGCTAACTGGTCAATAAACAAAAAGCCAACATTGTGGCGTGTTTTTTCGTATTTTTGACCTGGATTACCAAGCCCGACGATGAGTTTAATAGATTTCATGAAATGATTTTATCAAAAAAGCCTCAACAAATGAGGCTTTTTTTGATTTCTCAAGGAAAAATGTGAATTTAATCTTCAGTTTTTTCTTCAGTAACTTCTGCAGTTGCTTCGGCTACTTCTTCAGTTTCTTCTGTTGCAACAGCAACAACATGAGTGGTAGAAATAACAACTTCATCATGGTCAGCTTCATCACCGTGACTAAAGGCAGTAAGAACAACTCCTTTAGGTAAACTAAGATCGCTTAATCTGAAAATGTCACCTTCTTTAAATTCAGCAATATCAATCTCAATAAATTCAGGTAAGTCAGCAGGTAAACAAGCGACTTCTACTTCTGTTATTTGATGAGCAATAATAATTCCAGCAGTTTTTGCTGCAGGAGATTCATCTTCATTTAAAAAGTGTAATGGAATATTCATGTGTAACTCTTCATTATCACTAATGCGTTGGAAATCCATGTGCATAATAATAGGTTTAGAAGGGTGACGTTGCATATCACGTAAAATCACTTTTTGGCGTTTTCCACCATCGGCGCTTAACTCTAGAATACTGGTGAAAAAAGCTTCATCTTCAATAAACTTAAGCACTTTGTGGTGCTCAACGCTAACAGCGCGAGGTTCTCTTCCTGATCCATAAATAATTCCTGGGATTTTGTTTTCATGACGTAGGCGGCGGCTCGCACCTTTCCCTAAATCATTGCGCAATTCTGCATTTACTTTAAAAATAGCCATCTGCTATCTCCTTTTATAGTTAATTATACTCAAGTTAATGAGTGTTAAATATGTCCGACCTTGCGACCAGGTCAAACGGTTAAAATAAAATTTCAAAATAAGAAATTTTACCTAGTCAACGTACATTTCGCTGACGGATTCTTTGTTGGCAATTCTTCGTATGGTTTCTGCTAGCATTTCTGCTACACCTAATTGCCTAACTTTTTTGCATTTTTTTGCCTTTTCATTCAAAGGAATGGTGTCAGTTACAACCACTTCTTTTAAAGCTGACTCATTAATATTTTCAATGGCTTTGCCCGATAGTATTGGGTGAACACAGTAAGCCACAACCTCTTTTGCACCTCGCTCAATCAAAGCTCCCGATGCGGCACATAAGGTTCCTGCTGTATCTATCATGTCATCAACAATGATGCATGTTTTGTTTTCAATCTCACCGATGATATTCATCACCGTTGCCATATTGGCTTTTGGTCGGCGTTTGTCAATGATTGCTAAATCAGCACCAATTCTTTTTGCAATGGCGCGAGCTCGAACAACACCACCAACATCTGGCGAAACCACCACTACATCACCTGCATCATAACGGCACCAAATATCTGCTAGTGTTAAAGGCGATGCGTATACATTGTCTACAGGTATATCAAAAAAACCTTGTATTTGATCAGCATGTAAATCAATGGTTAACACCCTATCTGTTCCAACTGCAGCAATCATTTTTGCTGCCACTTTTGCAGTTATGGGTACACGAGAGGACCGTGGTCTTCTGTCTTGTCTGGCATATCCAAAATAGGGCATGACAGCGGTAACCGAGTTACACGATGCCCGTTTAACGGCATCAACCATCACTAATAACTCCATGAAATTATCAGCAGTTGGTATGCATGTTGGCTGAATAATATAGATGTCTTGTCCGCGAACATTATCAATGATTTCTACAGCGACTTCCCCATCGCTAAATCGACCAACATAGGCTTTCCCAAGTGGGATGCCGAGGTGTTTGGCGATGTTTTGTGCGAGTAAGGGGTTTGCATTCCCCGTAAAAAGTTTTATGCTATTATCAACTATCATTGTGTGGCTCAACGCTATTTTTCGATAAATTCTCGATAAATTTTGCGACATCTTATCACAAAATGCTTTTTTGCATACAAATATGCCTGCAATTAGTTGTCTAATTGCAGGCATCAAATATGGCTGGGACGGCAGGACTCGAACCTGCGAATGCTAGAATCAAAATCTAGTGTCTTACCACTTGACGACGTCCCATCAAATAAGGTCGGGTATTATATACATCTTATTTAGGAAATCAAAGCCTATTTGAGTTTTTTTCATTTTTTTTTGACTGGCATATTTCAGTATGCCAACTTATAGGTAGTTTTGCACGAAAATTAATGGCTTTGTCTTTATTAGTAAAGGCGCAAAACAAGGTGGAGCCAGTTCCAGACATGTGTATGTCTGCATATTGCGCCGCGTGCGAATAGACACTTTCTACTTCAGGACAATCTAATAATACTACTGGGGTGCAAGAATTTGACCAAGCGTGTTCATTATTGATGTCTTTTAGATTGATTGGAAGTTGATTGCGATTCAAATCTGGATGCCTGAAAATATCAATTGTATTGATTTGTGTTGGTGGAAAAATGAGAACAAAATAATAGTCTTTTATTGGATAGACTTCAAGGTTTTCACCAACTCCAGTTGCCCAAGCGGATTGATTGAGAACAAATACAGGGACATCTGCTCCTAGAGAGAGGGCGAATTTTTGCAATTGCTCTTGACTTAAGTTGCATTGCCATAACTTGTTTAATACACGCAATGTTGTACCTGCGTTGGAGCTGCCACCCCCCATTCCAGAGCCTTGAGGAATGTTTTTTTGTATTGATATGTTTATGCCTTTTTCAATGCTTTTATAAGGCTCAAGAATTTTTGCAGCTTTGTAAATTAAATTATCTGTTGTTTTTAAATGACCAAAATTGCCTTTTATTTCAATTGTTGGTTTGTCTTGCAGGGTAAATTCCATCTCATCTCCCCAACTGAGTAACTGAAAATAGGTTTGTAATAAATGATACCCATCTTCGCGTTGACCGAGTATGCGCAAAACAAGGTTTATTTTGGCAGGGCTGATAGTTTTCATTTTTCAACCATCCATTTATATATGATTAATTTAACGCTAAAGGGTGGTTTTTTGGCTTTGATTTTTTGAGGCAATAAACCTTGAGAGGTATTGATCCATTTACTGTAAGTAATTATCCATCCATTATCATCAATTTTATCAATACTTTGTTTGTGAGGTGTGGTTTTCGCATTTGTTTTATAGCCTCTTAGCCAATAGGCTAGGCTGTTCCATGGAAAATCCCAGCCCAATTCCTGACTAACAAGTGTTTGTGCATCGTTTCCATAAATTGGGTGATGTCGAGTGGAAAGGAGTTCGGCTTTGTCCTTATCTTGCTTGATTTCCCAGCTACCTTGTCCTAGAGGAGCTTTAAATTTCGCATTAATATTTTGACCACTGACAGAGTAAGTGATTTTACCCGAGCCATTTTCTTTGCCATTTGAAAGTGCAAACTTCCCTGTGATTGACCAGTTGCTTGGATAAGACTGTTGAGTAGAGGTTTGAATGGGTCTTTTTTGTGTACTGACACATGAAGTGAGAAAAGTACACAGTGTGGCAAAAAATAAAAGTCGAGTCATAGGGATGAATTGTTGATTAAAATTTTAATGTTGTAATTGTAGCACACTAAAATAAATGGTTGACTAGCACAAATGTAATTATTTGTTTAAAACGAACGTTTGAGGCAATTTGGCTAAAAAGGTAAAAATCAGAGTTTTTATAGACATTTACTGATTTTTTCGGCACAATCGTGTTTTTTAGTAGCACGATTGCGTACGTTTTTATGAAAATTACGGTATTAAACGGTCCAAATCTAAACTTATTGGGTAAAAGAGAGCCAGAAATATATGGTTCGATGACTTTAACTGATATTCAAGTACGTATGCTTAGTTTTATAAAAGATGACTCAGTTGAAATGACTTTTATGCAATCTAACAAAGAGTATGAATTGGTTGATGAAATTCAGTCACTTATGGGCAAAGAAAATCAATTTATAATCATCAATCCTGCTGCTTTTACACATACATCTGTTGCAATACGCGATGCATTGCAAGCAACTAAAGTGCCATTTATCGAAGTTCACTTGTCCAATATTTATGCAAGAGAAGATTTTAGAAAAAAATCTTTTTTTTCTGATATTGCCATGGGAACTATTTCAGGTTTGGGGGCTAATGGGTATTTATTGGCCTTAAGTCATCTCTTAAACTACACTAAATAATCTAACATACGGGGACATACGTGGACATTAGAAAAATCAAAAAACTTATCGAGCTACTTGAAAGCTCTTCATTAACTGAATTAGAGATTGTCGAAGGTGAAGAGTCTGTAAAACTTTCGCGTCAAACTCAAACAATGATAGCACCAGCGGCTATTGCTGCACCTGTACCAGTAGCTCCTGTTTCAAGCGCTGCTCCAGAGTCACAACCGACACCCGCCAGTGAAGATGGAGAGATTCAACGCTCACCGATGGTTGGAACTTTTTATAATGCATCATCTCCTGAGGCTGAACCATTTGTGAAAGTGGGTCAAAAGGTAAAGGTTGGTGATACTTTATGCATTGTTGAGGCAATGAAAATGTTTAACCAAATTGAATCTGAATTTGAAGGTACAGTAACAAAAGTATTGGTTGAAAATGGTCAGCCGATTGAATTTGATGAACCTTTATATGTAATTAGTTAGGAAGTGCGCTTATGTTTTCAAAAGTAGTTATTGCCAATCGAGGTGAAATCGCGCTGAGAATTTTGCGTGCATGCCATACAATGGGCATAAAAACCGTAGCGGTTCATTCGACTGCTGACAGAAATCAAAAACATGTTGGCATGGCAGATGAGTCGGTTTGTATTGGTCCGCCACCATCACTGGATAGTTATTTGGATATTCCAAAAATTATCGCTGCGGCTGAAGTTACTGATGCTGAAGCGATTCATCCAGGTTATGGATTTTTAGCAGAAAATGCAGATTTTGCAGAACGGGTAGAAAATTCTGGATTTACTTTTATTGGTCCAAGAGCAGAGACTATACGATTAATGGGTGACAAAGTTGCTGCTATTGATGCAATGAAAGCCTCTGGAGTGCCTTGTGTGCCAGGATCTGGCGGCCCATTGGGTGATGATAGCGAAAAAAACCTAAAAATAGCCAACAAAATCGGTTATCCCATCATTATTAAAGCCGCCTCTGGTGGTGGTGGTCGTGGAATGCGTGTTGTGCACACTGATGCTGCACTTAATAATGCCATTAAGATGACCCAAACAGAAGCGGCAGCGGCATTTGGTGATGGTACGGTTTACATGGAGAAGTACTTACAAAATCCACGCCATATTGAAATTCAAGTATTATCAGATAAACACGGTAATGCCATTCATTTGGGAGAACGCGATTGCTCCATGCAACGCCGTCACCAAAAAGTAGTGGAAGAGGCCCCTGCTCCAGGAATTACGCCTGAGCAGCGGGACAGAATCGGTTCTGTTTGTGTTGATGCCTGTAAACGTATTAAATATGAAGGGGCAGGGACGTTTGAATTTTTGTACGATGAGGGTGAGTTTTATTTCATCGAAATGAATACGCGTATTCAAGTTGAGCATCCAGTAACAGAAGCCATTACTGGCATTGATTTAATCAAGCAACAATTGTTGATTGCATCAGGTGAGCCGATGCAAATCACCCAAAAAGACATTCGTATAACTGGGCACGCGATCGAGTGTAGAATTAACGCAGAAGATGCTAAAACATTTATGCCATCACCTGGTTTAATAGAAATCTTTCATGCGCCAGGTGGCCCTGGCGTGCGGGTTGATTCACATGTGTATGATGGATATCGTGTACCACCTAATTATGATTCGATGATTGGTAAGATTATTGTCAGAGGTGAGGACCGTGAAACAACAATTAAACGCATGCGTTTAGCTTTGGCTGAAACGGTTGTATCAGGTATCAAAACAAATATTGCCTTACAACAAATGATTATGAATGACCAAGGTTTTGTTAATGGTAGCAAAAACATTCATTACTTAGAAAAATTATTAGATAAGGAAAAATAGTGAATCAAAACGATAAAGACTTTGATTACGATTATTTTGAAGTAAGTATGTTATGTGAAAAGTCGGAAATTGTCAGTCTTGAGGGCTTTATGTTGTCTATTGGCGCTTGCTCAGTAACCTATCGTGATGCTCAGGATGTAGCCATTTTAGAACCTGCACCAGGCAAAATGCCCTTGTGGCAAGATGTTGAAATAACAGCGATGTTTACTAAAGATTATCAAGAAATTGATGTTTTACACCGATTAGAAACTAAATTTAAAGATAAAAAGTTAAAGTTAGAGCGATTACAAAATCAAGTGTGGGAACGTACATGGCTTGAACATTTTAAACCGATGCAATTTGGTGAAAACACATGGATAATACCGAGTGAATATGAATCGGTTGATGAAAAGGCTATCAATATTTACCTTGATCCTGGCATGGCATTTGGTACAGGGACGCATGCAACAACAGCCCTGTGTTTACAGTGGATTGATGCACATAATATGAAAAATGTACAAGCCATAGATTTTGGTTGTGGTTCTGGTATTTTGGCAATTGCAGCTTTGAAACATGGGGCAAATAAGCTTTATTGTACGGATATTGATCCACAGGCGATTGAATCGACTGTGATAAATGCCACAAGTAATAATGTTATTGATGGAATTGAGGTTGTTGAGGGTAAGGATGTTACAAGCCTTAAAAATCTGGATATAGTTCTTGCTAATATTCTAGCAGCGCCACTGATGACTTTAGTTGAAGTTTTTTCAGGCTTGCTTAAAGATAAAGGAGATTTAGTTATGTCAGGTATATTAAAAGAGCAAACAGATGAAATTGTTGAAAAATTTAAAGATTCATTTGTTGACTTTGAAATCAAGATTATGGATGATTGGGCTTCTGTCTATTGCATCAAAAAGAGTTAATTAAAAATGTTTACACAATGCCGTGGTTGCGGAGAAATTTTTGGAGTTACTGTAGATGACTTGGTTGCATCAAAGGCACAAGTACGTTGTAGTTCGTGTGGAGCGGTGTTTGATGCTTTGGAAACACTTGCAGAGTACAGGCCTCAAGATGGTTTTGATTTAATCCTTAATGAAAATGACAATCCTCCGCCCTTATTAAATCATGAGTTTAAGCAAAACATTGTCCCACAAGTGCTGGATGATAAAAATCAAAAAGAAAGTGAACCTAAAGAGGAAGAAAGTGAAATTCACCCCGAATTTGCTGCAGATAAAGTTACAACAATTCAGAAAAAATCCTCATCACTTTGGATTTTTGCAAGTGTTGCTTTATTTGCGCTGTTATTGTGGCAGAGCAGTATTGCAGTAAAAAAAGGAACGTTAACGTTGCCAGAAGGTGAGTTTAAAAACCTGATTTGTAAAACAATTGATTGTTATGTTATTCATGATGAGTCTAATTTAAATAGTATTGCACTGGTTTCTCGAAGTATAAGACAGCACCCAGGGCGGGATAATGCTTTGATAATTACAGCAGGAATTATTAATAGTGATAAAAATACACAGATGTTTCCTGCATTAGAAATAAAAATGTCAAACCTCAATGGTGAAATTGTAGCGATGAGGCGATTTTTGCCTTCAGAATATTTGGATGCTGAAACTATTAAGGTTGGGATGTCTCCCAATACTTTGATTCCAGTAACTTTGGAGTTGCAAAGCCCAGGAAAAAATGCAGTCACCTTTGAGGTGGGATTTAGTCCTACATACGGAGCACGATAATGGTTGAATTGGTAGAATCTAAAAAATTAAATTTGCAAATGTATACCCGTAAAATAGTTAAGCAATATTTACTCAACCTAAAAGGACATACGACGAATAATCTGCATGGCTTCATCATAGGCGAAATAGAAAAAGGAATTATTTTGGAAGTTTTAGAATTTACCAAAGGCAACCTGACACAATCGGCAGAGATTCTAGGAATGACTCGAACTACATTGCGCAACAAGTCTAGAAAACATAAGATTTAATCATAAATACTTTAAATGGCGTTATTTGTAGATATAATGCCCTTGTCTTTGTTTACTAACTATAGAACTTATGTCCAATACTCAAAACCGAGTTTCAATCAGGCGTGCACTTATCAGTGTTTCAGATAAATCACATTTAGAAATTTTAGCAGCAGGCTTAAAGGAGCAGGGTGTTGAAATTTTATCCACAGGCGGTACGGCAAAGCACTTAGTCTCATTGGGTTTTGAAGTGACAGATGTTGCTGATTATACGGAATTTCCAGAAATGATGGATGGGCGTATTAAAACATTGCACCCAAGAGTGCATGGCGCATTGCTTGGGCGCATGGATAAAGATGAGCAAGCTATGCAAGAAAACGGTATTGAAGCTATCGACTTATTGATTGTTAACTTATATCCTTTTGAGCAAACAATAAATGCCCAAAATTGCACTTTAGATGATGCAATCGAAAATATCGATATAGGAGGGCCGGCGATGGTTCGCGCGGCATCTAAAAACTATGACAGAGTTACTGTGATTGTTGACCCCAATGATTACGCTGAATTTATCGATGAGATTTCTACTTATAATGGTATTTCTCATTCCAATCGTCATGTTTTGGCAGCTAAGGCATTTGCGCATACAGCCGCTTATGATGGTATGATTGCAAATTACCTCAGTTCGATAAAAGATACGGGTGATAAAGATGAATTTCCACGCTATTTAACGACACAGTATACTCACCGAAGTCACCTACGCTATGGGGAAAACCCCCATCAAAAGGCTGCCTTTTATACGGAAAAAAATACTCAAGAAGGGACAATTGGATTTGCCAAGCAAATTCAAGGTAGGGCTTTAAGTTACAATAATATTGCCGATGCTGATGCGGCATTAGAGTGTGTTAAAGAATTTAATGAAGTCCCTGCTTGTGTCATAGTCAAACATGCCAATCCATGCGGAGTAGCGCTGGAGTCAAACTTGGAATTGGCTTATCTTAAGGCTTTCTCTACAGATCCAACCTCTGCATTTGGTGGAGTGATTGCTTTTAATGGTAAAGTTTCTGCTAAGTTGGCAAGTACAATCACTAAAAAACAATTCATTGAAGTTATTGTTGCCCCTGACTATGAAGATGCCGCAATCGAAATTTTTAAATCAAAGAAAAATTTGCGTATTTTGAATTGTGGTGATTGGCAGCTTCCTCAGCAACCATGGCAAATGTTCAAGCGTGTTAATGGTGGTGTTTTGGTTCAAGATGCTGATATCTTACAACTTGATGACAGTCAAATAACTGTGGTGAGTAAATTGCAACCAACAACCGAGCAATTAGAAGATTTAAAATTTACATGGAAAGTGGCAAAACGCGTCAAATCAAATGCCATCGTTTATGGAAAGGATTTAATGACTATCGGCGTTGGGGCAGGACAAATGAGTCGAGTTGTTAGTGCTCGAATTGCCTCAATGAAAGCCCATGATGCCGATTTTCATGTAACGGGTTCTGTTATGGCATCTGATGCATTTTTCCCCTTTCGTGATGGTATAGATGCAGCAGCGGCCAGTGGTGTTGCGGCAGTTATTCAACCAGGAGGTTCAATTCGTGATGAGGAAGTTATAGAAGCAGCCAACGAACACAACATGGTTATGGTTTTTACTGGAATAAGACACTTTAACCACTAAGGAATAATAAAGATGAAAAATAAAGTATTGGTTATTGGTTCAGGTGGGCGAGAGCATGCTTTAGCTTGGCGTCTAAGTTTGTCATCCTCTGTTGCTCAAGTTTTTGTCGCACCAGGTAATCCAGGTTGCGCGCAAGAGAAAAATGTTGAAAACATAGCCATCGCATCAGATGATTATGACCAACTGATTGCCTTTGCAAAGGATAATGCAATAAATTTGGTTGTTGTCGGCCCAGAACAACCTTTGTGTGATGGATTGGTTGATTTAATGACACAAGAAGGAATCAAATGTTTTGGTCCATCGGCAAAAGCAGCACAATTAGAAGGCTCAAAAGTATATAGCAAAAATTTCTTAAAAAAATATAATATCCCAACAGCGAGCTATGCTAGTTTTACCGAAATAGATTCTGCAATAAATTATTTAACGCAACAAAATTTTCCTATTGTTATCAAAGCCGATGGGTTGGCAGCAGGAAAAGGTGTTGTTATTGCTGAAACTGAAGAGCAAGGTATTAAAACAATTAAGGATATGCTGGCAGGAAATGCTTTTGGGGAAGCAGGGCATCGCATAGTTATAGAAGAATTCTTAGTTGGTGAAGAGGCTTCATTTATAGTTGTTGTCGATGGAAAAAACTTTGTGCCAATGGCAACATCCCAAGACCATAAGGCACGCGATAATGGTGATAAAGGCCCCAATACAGGTGGTATGGGCGCTTATTCTCCAGCACCCTGTGTGACAAAAAAGGTCTTTGATAAAACTATAGAGGAAATTATCAAGCCAACGATTGAAGGCATGATTAACGAAGGAGCGCCTTTTATTGGATTTCTCTATGCAGGCTTGATGATTGATAAAAATAATAATCCAAAAGTGCTCGAATTTAATGTGCGCTTTGGAGACCCTGAAACCCAACCTATTATGATGCGCTTGCAAAGTAATTTAGATGAAATTTGTCTTAGAGCTATTGGTCAAAATTTAGAAAATTTTGACTTAAGTTGGAATAAAAAATCCTCTCTTGGTGTGGTATTGGCAGAAAAAGGCTATCCTGGGAATTATGCAAAAGGTTCGTTAATAAATGGACTGGATTTTGTAGAAAAGGATGTAAAAATATTCCATGCAGGGACCCAAAGAGAAGGTGAAACTGTCGTGACTAATGGAGGGCGAGTATTGTGTGTTTGCGCACTAGCAGATACGCTAAAACAAGCTCAACAGTTAGCCTATTTGGGTGTTGAAAAGCTTGATTGGCAAAGTAAATACTACCGATCTGACATTGGATTTAAAGCCATAGAATTATGATTGTTGTAATTAAACAACAAAATTAAATATATTAGTAAGAGTCCATTGAGTGTTGACAAATTCAGAGGTTTTTGTGAATATGTAAACTATATATAAAAGTATTATTAACTAAATTGAATATTAAGACGAAATTATTGCAAAAAATAGTGTTCGCTACCTCATTGGTAAGTGGGCAAATTGCTTATGCCAATATGCTATCGCCTTTTGCGATGGATACGCAAACACTTGGTTTTAATTACAGTGAAAATAATTCAATGTTTCTTGGTCAATGGAAAAACCAAATAGCTGATAAGATTAGCCCTAATTTTTATTCAAATTTAGATAGTTTGAATTCAAATGCCAATTTGACCAGAGCAATACTATATTCTAAGTACTTAGTAACAGCAAAACGTTTTATAGTTCCTGTATTTGCGGACAATTTTACTCTTGGTGATATTGGTAGTAAAAGTTTGTATTTTTCCTTTTCTACAGAAAATCAAGCAATAACCCCATTCGCTGTTAGTCAAATGTTCAATGATATTTCTTCCTTTGTTCCAGGTAAAAAAGAAAAAAGTTATTCAAAACTTGTTGGTCAAGAATTTTATACACCTAGCTATATTATTTCAAATGGTAAGAGTTCCTTCGGAGTTGGAGCAGTTCTTGTTCAACAACGCTTTTTAGATGACTCTTTTGGAAACATGATATATTCAAGTTCTTCTACATTTCAGCCTTATAATGATAAAGCATTTATCAATACCAATAGAGGAACAGGTTACCAGTTAAATTTTATTCAACAATTGCCAGCAGAAATCAGTTTGACGGTTGATTATCGTAGTCGAATTGAAATGAATGAATTTGATTCATTTGGAAACAGTTATTCTGAGCCAGGTGATTTTGATATACCACGGCAGTATACTTTGTCACTTAGTGTTCCATTTTCAAATGGATATAAATTAAATGTTTCATCTGAAAATATTGATTATTCAAATAGTAAAACAGTAATTCATGCTGGTTACTCACAAGATTTCTTACGTGCAGCATTAGGTCTACTTAGACCAATATTCGAACTGAAGGATTTAACAGTATATTCAGTTGGTATAGAGCAACAGTTGACTCAAAACATGTCATGGAAAGCCGCTGTAGTTTCGAGACAACAAGCTGCAGCAACAACACAAATTTATAATGATATTTTAAAAAATGATACAGCGGCCTATAGCTATCGCTTGGGCTTTTCCAAAAATGTATCATTAGGTGAATTTAATTTTTATGCCAGTTTTGCTAACAAACCATTGTTGATTGGTGGTACTGAGTTTGGTCGTTTAACAAGCACACAGCTAACACGCCATATAGAAGGTGTTGCCTCTTGGGGATTTAGCTTCTAAAGCGTAATAATGAATGTTTTAGCCAGTTGGTTTAAAAGAAACTTTAGTAATCCACAAGTCGTCATCCTTGTTAGCCTGTTGATTATAGTTTTTGCTGTGGTGATTTTTTTTGGAAAGCCTCTATCTCCATTCTTTACTAGTATTGTTTTAGCCTATTTACTTGAAAGTGTTATTGTCAAGCTGGAAAAATTTCAAATACCTAGAATATTAGCAGTTACATTTGTTTTCTTGCTTTTTGTTACATTGTTATTATTTATGATTTTTTGGGTTATGCCTGTATTAACCACGCAAATTTCACAACTTGTCCAACAGTTACCAACTTACCTAGCAACAGGACTTGAGTTTGTGAGAAAGTTGCCAGAGAATTATCCAACAGTAATATCAAGTGAGCAAGCAGCTTCCTTAACAACGACAATTACAAATGAACTCACTCAACTTGGGCAAGATGTTTTATCTAAAACTGTTTCATCGTTTTTTAGCGTAATTTCAATTGGTATATTTATTGTGTTAATGCCGATTTTAGTCTTTTTTATGTTGAAAGATAAAGATGTTATACTGGCATGGTTTAACCGTTTTATCCCTAAAGACTCTAAATTAACCTTCTCAATTTGGGGAGAGGTTGATGAACAAATTGGAAACTATGTGCGTGGCAAAGTTATTGAGATTTTTATAGTTGGGCTTGTCACATATATCTTGTTTATTATACTTGATTTAGAATATTCGATTTTATTGGCGACATTAACAGGATTTTCTGTTTTGATTCCTTATATTGGAGCAGCACTAGTGACTATTCCTATAGCGTTAGTTTCTTTTTTCCAATTTGGTTGGACAACAGATTTTGCGTGGTTAATTATTAGTTATGGGATTATTCAACTATTGGATGGAAATGTGTTAGTACCCTGGTTGTTTTCAGAAGTTAATAATTTGCATCCAGTGGCTATAATTGTTGCTGTATTGTTTTTTGGAGCTATATGGGGTTTTTGGGGTGTATTTTTTGCGATTCCTTTGGCAACAATGGTTAATGCCATTATTAATGCTTGGCCGACTAAAGTGACAAAAATAAACCCCTAAAAGGTAACCTTATTCAATAACAAGGTTGTTGACTAATTCACCTGATTTGGCTTGTGCTACCAAATCTCCATATCCTCCAATATATTCATCGTTGATAAAAAACTGAGGGGCAGTGAATCGTCCTGATTTACTAATCATTTCTCGCATGAGAGAGGAGCTTTTATTAATTCGCACTTCCCTATAGTTAACACCAAGTTTTTTTAGTGTTCGTTTGGCAATAAAACAATAAGGACACAACAAGCTTCCATAAATTATTACTTTAGTCATTTTCATTCTCGTCGTAATATTATTTACTCCCTATTTTATAGTAATGAATATTAAGATTTCGTTATAAAAATGTTTAGAATTCGTCAATATAGCCGTTAACCACGAGATTGTTTAAGGATCTTAGCCAATATTTCTTAATTGAAGGTGGAATATTTGGCTTATCTTTAATGCCAGTTTGTTTGTCTTTATATAGCCCGTATAGGATAATCCACCAATCCATGTTGTTATGAGTGGATTTAATTATTAAAATATTGTTTTTATTTAACCCATTTTTATTTACAAAATTTAGTGCGTTTTGCGGCGTACTAACGCCAACTAATTGATAAGACCATAAATTTTCATAGGGGTTATCATTATTGAACGTTTGAATGGATTTTTTAAAGCCCTGGGTTTTGGAATTAGATGTATTGGATGAAATAAATTGTGGGACTTTTAATTGTTTGATGACAACCTTAGAAGAAAGTTGCTTAGTGGAGTTTTCCTCATTCAATTTCGTTGATTCAATATTGGCAAGCTCTTTTTTGTCTTCTGGTGCACAAACCCACTTGCTTTGGGCTGCATAGCAAACAACATTAGTCTCCTCTTCATTGTTCTTTGCTGCAAAAACAGAGGAACACATGTATAGAATTAGTGCTGACAGCTTAATATGGTTTGTAATATATCTTTTTCGCATACGTTATTTTGAATAAAGGCATTGCCAATTGACTTTAAAAGAATTAGGCGATGAGAGCTGTTAACCACTTTCTTGTCAAGTCTCATCAGTTCAACTAATTTAGTTGCATTAATTGTTTTAGGTAGCTTAGTTAATAAATTGAAATCTTGCAAGTGCTTTTCGAGTTCTTTTCGTAGGTTGTCATTTGCAACTCCAAGATTGACAGAAAGCTGTGCGGCCATAACCATTCCAATAGCCACAGCCTCGCCATGTGTGTATTCTTTGTAGTGGGTATAAGTTTCAATTGCATGAGCAAAAGTATGCCCTAAATTTAATAAAGCACGAATACCAGACTCTTTTTCATCTTGTTGAACGATTTCTTTCTTGTATTTACAGCACTTAGCAATTAACTGACAAATAAGAGGTAAATTTAAGCCTACTATGGCTTTTGAGTGTTCTTGTAACCATTGTTTAAATCGTGGTTGATTAATAAAACCATATTTAAGGGTTTCTCCAAGCCCAGATTTAAACTCACGTTCAGGCAATGTTTTTAAAGTTGATGCGTTGATAATAACAGCTAGTGGCTGATGGAAAGCGCCAATAAGGTTCTTGCCTTTGCTGTGGTTTATTCCTGTTTTACCACCAACTGATGCATCAACTTGTGCCAATAAGCTCGTTGGTACTTGTATGAAATCAATGCCACGCATCCAACTCGCTGCAGCAAAACCCGTCATGTCACAGATAACTCCACCTCCTAAGCTGATGAGTAAATCACTGCGGTTGAAATTATTGTCTGCTAAAAAATCTAAGATTAAATTCCAAGAGGTCTGATTTTTATACTGTTCTCCATCCTTAAGAATTAAACTTTGAACTGTAGCGTTATATTCCTGAAGTGATTGAGTCAATGGTTCTAAGTATAATGGAGCAACCGTTTCATTGGAAATAATAGCAATTTTTCTATTGTTTAATAGGTGTGCAACAGCGCTAAAATCGAAAAGTTTTTCGTTGATAAAGATGCCATAGTTACAATGGCTTAGATTAATATTAACAATTTGAGTATTCATAGGCTTATTATGAAATAAATCAAAAAACAAGACAATCAAAGATTATAAATAATGTTTAATTATAATAGTTGCCATCTTATAAGCGGACTGGTGAGCGGTTTTAACAGTTATAGTGGCTATCGATTCATAAAGAGGGTTGCGAGTTTGTGCCAAGTTCTGTAATTTGAGTTTTCTATCACCGTATTGTAATAGAGGTCTTTTTTTGTCTTTCCTTAAACGAAAAAGCTGTTGTTTCACATCGGTTTTAAGGTAAATAATAGAGGACTGGCTTTGTTTTAATATGATAGTGTTTTCAGGGGTTGCAACTATTCCACCACCGGTGGCAATTATTGCTGGTGGTTTATTTAAGAGTTTGGATAGCATCTGAGTTTCACGCTTACGAAAGCCTTTTTCCTTCTCAATCTCAAAAATCAGATTAACACTAACGCCGCAACATTTTTCAAGCTCATCATCAATGTCATAAAACTCCATTCCAAGTTTATGTGCCAAAATAGAGCCAACAGTAGATTTACCAGCTCCCATGGGGCCAATTAAGATAATGTGTTTGTTGTTTAGATTACGCAAATGCTTCTAATATAAAAAATAAAATGAGTTTAACATAAGTGAATAATTATCTTGATAGAATTCCATTCTAATAACTAATTATTTAACCGTTATATTATGTTAGCGACAAGTATTGACATTTTTTGTCAAAAATACTTCATATTTTTTAACAATTGTAGGCTTTTTCAAAAATATATAAAGTAAAGCTATAAAAGCAGGTAAATTGTGAAAGAGTCGCTTGTATTAAACCGATTTGAAGCTATTATTCAATCAACAGAACGAGAAAGATTAATCCCAAGTGATGGTCTATTTTCTTTCTTAATAACTTTTTAAACATAACTCAAAGGTAAATAAAATGAAAAATCAAAAAAGACAAGCAGGTTTTACACTAATCGAATTAATGATCGTAATCGCGATTATTGGTATTTTAATGGCTTATGCAATTCCTGCATACAGAGATTACACTACTCGTGCTCTTTTAAATGAAGGAAATGCAATGGCAGCAGGTTACAAAGCAGCAGTTAGTGCCGCTTATGCCAAAAATGGTACCTTAGCTGGACTTACCAATGGTGGCAATGGCATAGGAACAGCAGCTGCACGAGGACAGTGTGTCGAATCATTGACTGTAGCAGGTGGAGCAACGGCTACAATTACTGTAGAGTTTGATTGTTTGGCAGGTACAAAAGCTCTAGCAAATCCAGATGTTGATGCCGGTCAAATAATCTGGACAGCAACCCCTCCAGCAGCAATTGGAACAGGTACATCACTTGTATGGGAATGTGCATTTAACAATCCAACTGCACCATATAACCCATGTCCAAATGCATAATAACGCATATTGAGATATAGGTTTTAATTTAAAGCCCACTAAGCTAAGATGTTTGGTGGGTTTTTTTTAACTTTAAATCATGACTTTTAACAAATAAGCCTGGAAACAAAATGCTAAAAACAAAGTACAAGAAGAAAGGTTTTACTCTAATTGAGTTGATGATAGTTATCGCTATTATTGGAATTTTGATGGCATATGCCATCCCAGCCTATAGAGCCTACATTACTAGAACTTTACTAAATGAAGGCAATACTATGGCAGCTGCATATAAGACAGCTGTAAGTACAGCCTACTCCAAAGGCATACAATTACAAGATATAGATAATGGATTGCATGGGGTTGCTACTGCTGCCTCGAGGGGGGAGTGCGTTCAAAACATGACTGTAACTGATGGAGAAATAGTTGTTGACTTTAATTGTGCTACAGGCACAAGAGGAGCTGCACATGCAATTGTAGATGTCCAAACAATAACATGGACGCCAAATACAACTAATGTTAATAGTGGAACTTCTTTACTATGGCTATGTGATTCAACTGCTTTAAATGCAGAATATAACCCCTGTCCTTAAATCAAAGTCAAATTGTCGTATTCGCGACTATTTTTTATAGCAATCTTTAAATTTCTTCTCCATGACTCAAAGCCAATGCGTCTTATGGGTGAGCCTTCGGTCTTTTTTAAGAAAGTTTGTTCATCCCACTTGGCTAGTTCTTTTAGGTCTGGTTCATCAAATTTGTTTCGTGGCAAAAAGTCGGTGATTTTGGCATCTTGGGCAAATTTATTCCATGGGCAGACCATTTGACAGTCATCACACCCGTATATGCGGTTGCCAATGGCTTTGTGAAACTCTTTGGGGATTTCACCTTTATGCTCGATTGTTAGGTAAGAAATACAACGTCGTGCATCGACTTGAAAAGGGGCAATGATAGCTTTAGTTGGGCATACATCTATGCATTTGGTACATGTTCCACAATGAAAAGAAGATTTTTCACTAATAGGCAAAGGGATATTTGTGTATATTTCACCTAAGAAAAAATAACTACCTGCTTTTGAGTTGAGTACATTGCTGTGTTTACCGATCCAGCCTAGCCCTGCTTTTTCGGCAATAGCTTTTTCCATGATAGGAGCAGAGTCGGTAAAGACGCGATAGTCAAAGTCTTTAACTTCGGTTTTAATTTTTTCAGCCAGTTTTTTGAGTTTTTTTCGAATAAGTTTGTGGTAATCTCTTCCCATTGCATAACGAGAAATGGCAGCTTTTTGCGGTTGTTTTAAGACTTCTTGGTAGGGAACAATGGTTTTGTTGGAATAATCAAAACGCAGTGAAATGATGCGGATAGTGTCTTCGACCAGTTCAGCAGGGTTTGTACGCATGGAACCATGTTTGTGCATAAAGTCCATTTGCCCATGAAAGCCTTTGGCAATCCATTTTTTTAAATGTTGTTCTGCTTCGGATAAATCCACATCAGAAACCCCAACTTGTGAAAAACCAAGCTCAAGTGCCCATTTGTTAATTTTCTTTAAGAGGTTTTTGTGGTTCATATTTTGACTCGCGCAGCGACGCAGTGAACGCAGCGAAAAGATAGATTAATATTTTTCATTTATTAGTCTAGTTATGCCATTTTTTAAATAGGCTTCACCAAAGTTTAATAAATAACCCAGTTTTAACTTAGAAAGTTTTAAATAGGTTATTACCTGTTTTTTGTGAGAAGGGTTTATTTTCTCAATGGATTTAAGTTCAAGTATTACTTTATTCTCAACAATTATATCAGCTCTAAATCCTTCGTCGAACTTAATATTGTTATATATTATGGGTATGCTAACTTGTCTTTGAGCCTTAAGTCCAATCTTTTTTAATTCATGCATGAGAACAGTTTCATAAACGGATTCAAATAGTCCAGAGCCTAATTCTTTATGTACTTTAAAACAACAGTCTAATATTTTTGTTCCAATTTCATTTTCTATCATTTAATTTCTCTTTTCGCAGCGTTCACCGTGTCTCTGCGCGATAATTAATTTTATTATTTTTGTTGCATCGCATCCACTTGGTTTTTTAAGTCATTGATGTGTTGCAGCCAGTAGCTGTTTTCATCAAACCACGGGAAAGCGATAGCAAATGCAGGGTCATCAAATCGGCGAGCAAGCCAAGCACAATGGTGCAACATGCGTAGTGTTCTTAATGACTCTATCATCTTGATTTCATTGTGAGGGAAATCACGAAATTCTTGGTATGCGGTTTTAACTTTTTCCAACTGAATCTTTTGCTCGTTTTCTTCACCTGATAACAACATAAAAATATCTTGGATAGCTGGTGCTAGGCGTGAATCATCAAAATCTACCAAAAAAGGAATGTCATCGCGCATCAGTATATTGCCAATATGTAAATCACCATGTACGCGAATATTTTTGGCATTTTCTAGTTTTGGTTGCATTAAATTCATTAATTGTTTGCATACATTGTTGTATCCTGACTTGTGTTCGAAAGGAATAAATTCATTGCTTATGAAATCTATAGACTCTTGTCCAAAGGAGGTCACATCAAGCGTAGGTCGATGGTTAAATAATTTTTTTTCGCCAATTAAATGCAAGCGTGCCAACATGCGCCCCATGATTTGTAAGTTGTCTTGATAATCAAGTTCTGGCGTATGACCACCAACCTGCGGAAACAAGCAAAAAGAAAACTCTTTGTGTTTAAATAGGCTGTTACCTTTTGTATTTCTAATTGGTGTAATTACTGGGATTTCATGTTCTGCAAGCTCAAAACAAAAATCATGTTCTTCTTCTATCTGCTCTAAGCTCCAGCGATTAGGGCGATAAAACTTGGCAATAACAGATTTTTGTTGCCCTTCGATACCTATTTGATAGACGCGATTTTCATAAGAGTTTAATGCAAACACTCGTCCGTCGCACTCAAAGCCATGTTCTTCTATAGCATCCATGATGAGGTCAGGAGTTAGCAACTCAAAAGGGTGTGGATTGTTTGTTTTGGTCATAGGTGTTGTTTTGATTGATAATATTTGTCGATAATTGTTTTTTAAAGCCCTGTTTGTTTCCAAGCTTGTCTTCGCCATTATAGGCTTGTAACAAAGTATAGACTATTTTTTTGTAGTATGTAGATGTTTTTTGCACTTGTTCCAGCTACTGAATGAAAATATAACTAATGGCACATGACTATTGCCTCTGAGTTAGATACAATAGCACACAATATAGAGTTATATAATTAGGAGGAAGTAAGATGTTAGATAATCCAGCAAATATATTTTTCTTGGTGTTAGGGGTTTTTGCCTTTTTGACCATCATGAAAATTATCACAATCGTTCCACAAGGTTATCAATTCACAATAGAAAGATTTGGTAAGTACAGAAAAACTTTCAGTCCAGGTCTTGGTTTAAAAGTACCATGGTTTGATGCGGTTGGTCGCAAAATCAATATGATGGAACAAGTGTTAAATGTGCCATCGCAAGAAGTTATTACCAAAGATAATGCAGTTGTCACCGTAGATGGAGTCGTGTTTTATCAGGTTTTAAATGCACCACAAGCTGCTTATGAAGTTAATAATCTTGAGTATGCCGTACTAAATTTAACCATGACAAATATCCGTACTGTTCTTGGTGGATTGGATTTGGATGAATCATTATCTAAACGTGATCAAATCAACCACAGACTGTTAGCTGTAGTGGATGAAGCGACCTCGCCTTGGGGTATTAAGGTAACGCGTATTGAAATTAAGGACATTAAACCACCACATGATTTGGTGCAATCAATGGCAAGACAAATGAAAGCAGAGCGTGAAAAACGTGCTGATATTTTAGAGGCAGAAGGCAAACGTCAGGCTGCAATTTTGAAAGCAGAAGGTATGAAACAAGCTATTGTACTTGATGCAGAAGGCAATAAAGAAGCGGCTTTCAGAGATGCAGAGGCCAGAGAAAGAGCCGCTGAGGCAGAAGCAAAAGCAACACATATGGTCTCTAAGGCAATCGAAGGCGGTAGTATGCAAGCCATTAATTATTTTGTTGCAACAAAATACCTTGATGCTTTCGGCAAATTTGCCGATTCACCAAATACCAAAACAATGATCTTGCCCATGGAGGCAACTGGGATAATTGGTTCCCTAGCAGGTATGACTGAAATTGCTAAGGAAGCCCTAAAAGACGATAAAAATTCATAGGAGAAATATATGGAATGGTTTTCAGTTTTAACACCTTGGCACTGGCTGACAGCAGCCGTTATTTTGATTGTTATTGAAATGATGGTAGGCACATTTTTCCTTTTATGGGTAGGATTTGCAGCAGCAGCAACGGCATTAATTCAGTGGGCGTTTGGTATTAGTTGGCAAGTACAAATAGTGGTGTTCTCCTTATTATCCATCATATCAATATTTGCTTGGCATTTTTACAAGAAAAACAACCCCGATATTGACCCAATGCCGAATTTAAATAAACGTGGGCATCAGCATATTGGTCAAATTTTTAACTTGTCTCATGCCATTATTAACGGTGTTGGGAAAATCAATGTCAATGATAGTACGTGGAAGGTTAAAGGCGAAGAAGACTTGCCAGTTGGTGCAAAAGTTAAAGTTATTGACATTAAAAGCACTATTTTAAAAGTAGAAAAAGTTTAATTATTAGAGAAAATTATGAAAAATACAAAATTAATTACAGCATTGGCACTAAGTTTATCACTCACTTTAGTCTCATGTGGAGATGATGCTGATAAAACAGTAAAAAACTCTGTTATATCAGCTCCAGCAGTTGTCAGTAAGGCGATAGGTCAGCAATCTAGTGTAATGAGCTATATTCCTGCAGATACCCCTGTCTTAGTGGTTTTCGTTAATGATCCAAAACACCCAATGCCACAAAATTTTCAAGATAAAATGGATAAGGTCTATAGCAGTCTTGGGGAGATGATGAAAACCACGTATTTGGATGCATACAAGGACTACACCAAAAAAGCCAACCCAGAGACGGACACCACTAGTGTAGATGACTTTGCTGACAAATGGTTCAACGAAGAAGGTGTTAAAAAACTAGGGTTGAAGATGGGTGAGACAGAATTTGCATTTTACCTAATCGATTTATTCCCAGTAATGCGAATGAATTTAGCTTCGAGTCACTCAATGGGAGAAGTTCTGGATGAAATGATGGCAAAGGTCAATGAAGATAAGCCTGGTCAGGTTACAAAAAGAGATGTGGATGGTACAACATTGTATCAGTTTGGTGACAAAGAGATGCAGGCGATGGTATCCCTAAAAGGCAATGCCATAGTTGCAAGTTTAGCACCAACAAGACAGGTTGATAGTTTAATGCCTAAGCTATTGGGCTTTGAAAAACCAGCTAAAACAATTAGGCAGTCCAATCAGTTTAATGACACTATTGCAAAGTATAACTACTTAGAAAATAGTTTAATGTGGATTAATTTTAGAGAGTTAGCCGATTATTTTGTTAATCCTGCTCAGCACCAAACGGCTATGCTTGATGTACTAAAAGTACAAGATAACATGATGTCACAAGATTGTAAAAATGAAGTGTTGGCAATGTTTGACAAGTTTCCGCGTTTAGTCTCAGGTAGTACACTTCTTGGTGAGCATCAGATGGACAGTCATATGATAATTGAAATGCCCAGTAATTTGGGATCAAAATTATCGACTATCAGTGGGCGTATACCGAGTGCAAAAAATGCGGCATTTTCCTACGGCTTTAGTTTTGATATAGCCGCAGCTAAGACATTGGCTCAAGAGTTTGTCACAAACATTGAAACAACGCCCTATAAGTGTGAGTTCTTCACTGGGCTGAATGAAAAAGCAGGAATGTTTAAGGCACAATTAGAACAGCCGTTACCTCCGTTTGTAGGTAATTTTAAAGGCTTTAATATAGTGATAGATGAATTAGATTTAGATATGACAAAAACTGACCCTGCCCAAATGATTAAAACATTAAAAGCTAAAGTTTTACTTGCCGTTGATAACCCGGAGGCATTAAAAGGCATGGCTGAAATGATGATGCCAGAAGTGCAAAAACTGGGTTTAAAAGCGGGTGGTAAAGCTGTTAATGTGTCTGATTTGATTCCAGTAAAAGGAACCATGATGCCAATTAATCTTGACCATGTTTTTCTTGCTATGAGTGATGAAACTATCGGTTTGTCATTGGGTGAAAATACAGAGGTGGAATTGGCGGATGTTGTAGCAGGTGAGTCGACTTCTGCCTTGCTTGATTTTAGTATTAACTCGGAGCTTTACAAAAAAATCTTTGAAAGTATTGCATCTGCAGATTCCAAGTTGCCAGAAGAAGTCAAAAAACAGTTCGCGACACAACAAATGTTTATGTCCGACATGTTGTGGTGGCAAACAGAGAAGGGTACAGTAGATTTTACCAATCGTGGCTTTGAAATAAATATTGGCATCGATTATTAGAGTCTCTTTAAGTATGCTCGAACCCCAATCGCTAATAAAGTTAAAAAAACCTGTATTATTGCAGGTTTTTTTTTAACCAATGTCACAATTCTAGCTAATATACCGAGTTAAGCATTCTCATACCTCCCATAATGTTGTAAACTATGAGGAAAATTGCCCCCGTAATAACTAATAACTCTTAGGAGAAAAATAATAATGAAAAAAATTAATAAACTTATCATTTTGGTGCTGCTAGCTTCACTAATGGTTGCTTGTAAGCCAAAAGATAAAAAAATCGTAAACACAGACTCAACAGATGCAAAGCCACCAGTAACTGATACGGGTGTAAAAACAACGCGATTAAAGTCATTCACTTTGGGAGATGGTAAAACTTACTATGATATTTGTTGTAGCCCTGAAGATTTGAATAATTCTGAAAGTTTATTGTCTCAACGTGTTATTTTGTTTTCTTATGATCAAGCCACAGTAACAGCGAAATACCGAGATATTATTGCTATTCATGCGCGTTATTTAAGCCAAAATCCATCAGCTAAAATGGTTCTTGAAGGCCATGCAGATGAACGTGGCACACCAGAATATAATTTAGCATTGGGTGAAAAACGTGCCAATTCTGTTGCTAATTTGTTGCGTGCGCAAGGTGCATCAGCTGGACAATTGTCAGTGGTTAGTTTTGGCGAAGAAAAGCCAGTAGCATTATGTAACAATGATTCATGCTGGTCGCAAAATAGAAGAGTTCGTATTGTTTATACAGCAAAATAATCGAACCTTTTTAGTTGAATTATGTCTTAAATGAGACAGAAAAGCCCGGCATCTTGTCGGGTTTTTTGTAGAAAAAAACCTAAGTATTAGAATATTTATGAATAAAATCATCGCAACAACAGTATTATTGAGTCTTGTTAGTTTTTCTGTGCAGAGTAAAAAAGTCTCTTTGCAAGACAGAATGACAAAACTTGAACAAATGGTCTTGGAACAAAGTAACAGCCCAGTTAGTACGGCTGACCTTGTTGCTCAAAATCAAGAATTGCAACAACAAATAGCTGAACTACGTGGCATAATAGAAGAACAAAACCACCAAATTCAGGCGCTTAAAGACAAACAAAAACTATTGTATGTTGATATAGATTCGCGATTAGCGGAGTTGGAATTAAGTCCAGTTAATAACACTCAGCCACAAAATCAAGAACAGTTACAAACGACAAATACACAACCTTTAACAGTTGAGGTGGATGAAAACTACAATAACGGTACAGCCTCAACAAACACAATTCAAGATGAGCCGAAATTATCTACTTACCAAGATGACTATGATATTGCTTTTGCCCATTTGCGAGCGGGTCGATTTCTTGAATCAGCCCGTGCCTTTGAAGGATTTATTCAAAGACATCCAGAAAATGATCTAACAGCCAATGCCTATTATTGGCTGGGTGAATCCTATTATGTAAAACGTCAATACCCACAAGCATTGGCTGCTTTTCAAGCGTTAATTGAAAAATTTCCCACCAGTAAGAAAACAGCAGATGCAGGGTTGAAAATTGGTTATTGTTATTATGAAATGGATGATTTGGCCCAAGCAGAGAAACACCTGAATCAAGTGGTGAGCTCTTATCCAAACACGAGTATCGCACGTTTGGCACAAAATAGATTGCGTCAAATGCGTCGTGACCATTAATAAATATTTATGGAAAAGAAACAACTAAAAATATCTGAAATATTTTACTCTCTACAGGGTGAATCAACCTTTGTTGGCTTACCTACAGTTTTTGTGCGCTTAACTGGTTGTCCATTACGTTGCACTTGGTGTGATACAGAATATGCTTTTTCAGGTGGAAAATGGGTTGGTATTGATGCTATTATTGAACAAGTTAAATCCTATGGTACACCTTATGTTTGCGTTACAGGTGGCGAACCACTATCACAAAAGCGTTGTTTAAAATTACTCGATGGTTTAACTGAAAATGGTTTTAATGTCTCATTGGAAACATCAGGAGCTTTATCATTGGCAGATGTCAATGGTCGGGTAACTATTGTTATGGATTTAAAAGCACCAGGATCAGGAGAGGAATCCAAAAATTTATATGAAAATATTAATTATATTGACTCTAAAGACCAAATAAAATTTGTCATTAAAGACCGCCAAGATTACCACTGGACTCAAGGAATTATCAAACGCTATAATCTCATAGATAAATGTGAAGTGCTTTTATCGCCTGTGGCAGGAGAAATCGACCCCACCGATTTGGCCCAATGGATTTTGGATGATAAAATATTGGTTCGCTTTCAATTACAATTACACAAAATACTTTGGCAAGATGCCCAAGGCAAATAAACAGTAAAATACAATGAAGAAAAAATGCATAGTGCTCTTATCAGGCGGACTTGACTCAACAACATGTCTAGCTGTAGCAAAAGCAGAAGGTTACGAATGTTACACAATGGCTGTTGACTATGGCCAACGTCACAAGTCTGAGCTCATGGCTGCCCAGCGTGTCTCAACACACTTTGATGCCAAAGCACATAAGGTCATCAAAATAGACCTGCGAGCTATTGGTGGTTCCGCATTAACCGATGATATCGATGTGCCTGAACATAATGATGTGCAAGAGGATGATATTCCGATTACTTATGTGCCTGCACGAAATACTATATTTTTGAGTATTGCACTAGGCTATGCTGAAACTATCGGTGCCAATGATATGTTTATTGGAGTCAATGCGGTTGATTATTCGGGTTATCCGGATTGCCGCCCTGAATTTATCGAAAGCTTTGAAAAAATGGCGAACCTGGCCACAAAAGCACAGGTCGAAGGGCAGAAGTTTTCTATTCATACCCCTCTTTTGAATATCACAAAAGCAGAGATAATAAAGCTAGGAAAACGCTTAAATGTTGATTATGGCATAACGGTTTCCTGTTACAACGCCGATGAACTAGGAAGAGCCTGTGGAGAATGTGACTCATGCCATTACCGCAAACAAGGTTTTGAACAAGCAGAAGTCAAAGACCCAACTAGATACTTATGATTAGCATTTCAGCGTTATATGTTTATCCAGTTAAATCATTAGCAGGGATAAAACTAGAACAATCCCAATTATCTGAATTTGGATTGCACAACGACAGACGTTGGTTAATTGTTGATGAAGATGGCTTATTTATGAGTCAAAGAACAACACCCAAAATGGCAACCATCCAAACGGCATTGAAGGATAATGGCTTAATCTTATCTCATCAGGATAAAGAAATTAAAGTCCCCAAAGCCTCAAATGAAAGTAGGTCTATGCCAGTGACAGTATGGAGTGATAACTTGAATGCACAATTGCTTAGTCAAGAGGTGGATGAATGGTTATCAAAAGTTTTAGGCAAGGCCTGTCACTTGGTTTATATGCCTAAGAGCGCAGAACGACAAATAGATAAAGATTTTTCTCAAGACAAGCAATACTTTAGTTTTGCCGATGCTTTTCCGATATTACTAGTATCACAAGCCAGTATAGATGATTTGAATCAGCGATTAGAAAAACAAGTCAATATCAATCGTTTTCGCCCCAACATCGTGGTAGATGGCATTGCAGCATTTGCAGAAGACTTATGGAGTGATTTTACTATTAATGAAATCGAATACCATATGGCAAAACCATGCTCTCGTTGCATTATGCCAAGTATAAACCAAGCAA
>Ga0256834_1000413_pt1 | contig 31111 bp, 37 predicted proteins | sample 4281140metaG_FD_190536 | JGI IMG/M metagenome (GOLD analysis project Ga0256834, IMG submission 190536) | Hydrothermal vent microbial communities from East Pacific Rise, Pacific Ocean - 4281-140 | ecosystem: Environmental > Aquatic > Marine > Hydrothermal vents | place: Pacific Ocean: East...
TTGCAAAAAGTTTAAAACCTTGTATATTTGCACTCGCAAAAGAGAATAAATTCCTCCTTAGCTCAGTTGGTTAGAGCATCTGACTGTTAATCAGAGGGTCCTTGGTTCGAGTCCAAGAGGGGGAGCTTTCTTAGACACCTTATCATTTTGATAAGGTGTTTTTATTTTCAAAAGCCTGAAGGGCTTATGTTTACTAAGGATTATAGCTATAAAGGAATCTAAATAATCCGTTCGATACTTATTTTTCAAAAAAACCAATTTTTCAGGGAATATCGAACCGACAATCTTTTTTTTGATGTTTGCAGGGGAGGTTTTATAGAGTTTATCAATACCGTGAAGAAATGAAATACCTAGTTTTAAATACTCTTCAAGATTTTTATCTAAGCTTTTAATAACACTCAATTCAGCATTAAGATCGTTTATCTTTTTTTGAGTTTTTTGCTTCATAGCATTATAGGTAGAATGCCCTATTAAGTCATCAAAAAACTTATCTTCAATAGAATCCATTCTATTATTCAGCTTTTCAAGGTCGATTTTAATCTGACGAACTCTCATTGCCCTATTCTTCTTTTCACCGCTAAAGGTTTCTTGAAGTATTTCTTTGTAGAGTTCAAGAACATCCTGTTTTATTACAAATTCTTCAAGAAGTTTTTCAAAAAGAATATTAGCTTCTTCAGCCTTAAATCGTTCCTTACATTTTGGTTGGCAGTGATAATAGAAATGCCTTGTTCCGCTACCTCCCCTAGAAGCACTACCCGTAATTGTTCTACCACATTTAGCACATTCTAAATAACCACGTAGTGGTAATTGTTCATCAATTTCAGAAAACTTATGAATTTTGGTTTTTTGCTTCCCTTTTAAAATACGTTGAACTTTATCGAAAGTATCATCATCAATAATAGGAGGGTGGAGTCCATCAACAATTATTTCATCTTCTTTTTTCCATTCTTTGATTAATATCTTTCCGCAGTAAACAGGATTTCTTAAGGTATTGAGCATACTTTGTTTGTTGAATCTCAATCCTTGATGATAATACTTCTTTCTCACTTCTTCAGAAGAAAACACACCTTTAGAATAATCTAAAAACGCTTTCCTAATTAAAGGCGCTTTATCGTTGTTTAATGCGAGAGTGGACTTCCCTTCTTGATTTCTATAATTAACGTAGCCATAAGGGGCTAAACCAACGAAACAACCCTCCTTCATTGCTCTACGCATTCCTTCTTTGGTACGAATACTATTTTTATCATTTTCAACCTCAGGAATTACCAAATAAACAGCTAACATTACTTTGGAGTCAGGTTGAGATAAATCTAAAGGCTGTTCAATTGCGTTGATCTCAACACCCATATTTTTAAATTCCCTTATAACACGATAGGCTTCTTCTTGATTCCTACTAAATCTATCCCAACGAGTAAACAACAAGTAATCAACACTTTTTCGATTTACCTTAAGATAAGCAAGTAATTCTTTAAATGAAGGTCTATCAAAATTCTTAGCAGAAAAATCTTCTTTAAAATGGCGTAAAATATTAATACCTTTATGCTGACAATAGAATTCAAGCACATTTTTTTGATGAGGGAGGCTAAAGCCCTTACTGGCTTGTTCATCAGTAGAGACACGGGTATAGATTAGTGCGTTTGGCATGATTCGGAAAGTAAAAAGCGTTCGTACTCGATAATGGCATAAAAAAGAAGCTTAGACTTTATAGTCTTAAGCTGAAGAAGTGTTTTAGGTTCTTTATGTGTATTTGATGTTTGAAGCATAATATAATCCAAAGATATGCTTTAAAACACATAAAAACAAATTAAAAAGTGTTTTATATGGTATTTATAGAAATAATTTCTTAAGTTTGAAAAAAGAAATAATAAATGAGTGCAGTTCAGCAGATACTTTCGGAAAATTTAAAGGCAATAAGAAAAGAGAAGAAGATAAGCCAACAATACATAGCTGAACGCAGTGATATGCTTGCATCCACGTATAATAGAATAGAGAATATGAAAGTAGTGCCATCTATTGAAACTATTGAACGCATCGCTTTAGCAATTGAAATTCCATTTAGTGATTTATTTCAATCTCAAAATATTGCTGATAAATCCATAGTTCAAAAATTAGAAATGATTGGTGAGCTTTCTGAGTACAACAGAAATGTTGTTGAGATTCTTTTAGACTCTATTATTGAAAAGGACAAGTTGGAAAAGAAGCAGGAAGTTAAAATGAAAAAGAGGTTAGAAGAACTTGAAAAAGTCCGTAAAAAATAAAAAGTGGTTTAAACCAAATGGATAGTAACTACCCCTATTTTTTAAGGGCTTTATCTCTTTTTTTGAGTATGCCAACCTTAGATTTGGTACTGTGTTGATATGTAATTTTAGACATCCCATTTACATAAATACCTATGGAATCAAGTTAACAAAATAATGATTAAGACTAATATTAGTTTTATTAGTCTTCACACTTATTGACACAAACTTGGTTAACCTACCATCCTTAAAGCCACAAACATTCGTGAGTAAATCATTTGAAGTCCACTCTAATAATGATTTGATTTCTTGAGTAATTAATTGATTAATCCAATTGTTAATCTTATCAAACCAGTCTTTTGGATTTTCTTTTTGAACATAAGCGACCAATGCACTTTCTGTTAAATCAGTTCCATGAACATTATGCTTAAATCTTTCAATACCTCCTGATAATCTTGTAGGGTCATTACCAGTAACATATTCTTTATCTCTGTTTTTTGATAGTGATGTTGTTAATCTTTTCGCTTCAATAGTAAAGAAAGGTGTTGTTTCTGCATAGTGACAAAAAACACCAATATCTACTTTTCTGTTTTGTCCTTTTTTTTGTTTTTGTATTGCCTCTTGTTGAAAAATAAATGGTAATGATTTTGACTGATAGTTTAACGTTTTACCAAGATGCTCATTCAACACTTCTTCAGAAGTATCAATTTCTCCTTTAAACTGTTTTTGAAAAACAAGTAAAGTCTCTTCAATAAACTCAATAAGTTTTTTAGTTATAGAACCTTTCTTAATAGAAGGGTTTGGAATATTGGATATCTGTTTGTTATTATCTTTCAACATACTTAATATCCTGCTTTATATAGGTCAACTATAGTTTCATCTGCATCTCTTAAGGCTATTGATTGTAACCAGTACCTTAACTCTTTTGGTTTTAATAAATAAATATAATCCCCATCATAAATTTTTACAACTCTATTTATTCTGTAACTAGTACCTATTTTATTATAAACCAATTCGGCTATATGGTTTTCAATTTCTTCACTAGTTTTTCTATTTGTAGAAATATCATTTTTTTCTCCATATTTGAAAATAACACAAATAAAAGAATCAGTTCGGTAAACATCCTCTTGAATATACTTTTTAGTATCTGTCTCAAATAATGAATTTAACACCTTACAAAAGGTTATTCCGAAGTTAGTTAATTCCTTATCTTGAGTAACCTCCAGCGATTTAATACCTGTATCTCTTCCTAGAAAATCTAAACTGTAATTTAAAGTGTTCTCAATAAGGATATTATCAAATTCTGATAATTCTATTTCTTTTTCATGCTCAGGAAATGGAAGATTTAATATGTCTTGCTTATAAACAGGAGAGGTTGATTTTGTCACTCCAGCTCTAGCACTTGTAGTTAATAAATAGAATCTATAAAGTTGATTATTATATAATCTGTTTTTTAACTTAATTAATAAGTTTTTTTCTTTTTCTGGACAATGAATCCCTAAGACTTCAGTCTTATATGTAAGATAGGAACTTGAGTAATATACTGGAATTGTTTTTTTACCAATACTTAATTTTATTAATAATAGTGGAGGAGTATATATTTCTTTTTTCCTTGTAGCTTCAAATGTTTCCTGCTTAAATTGGTGTATGATATCTTCACTCTTAACACCGTGTTCGCCGAACTTATCCGTAGGAATCGTAGAATTGTTTAATACAATATTTTCTTTATCGTATTTATTTCCGTTTTTAAAACCGACCCCAAATGACCAATTAAAATTTACTTTCTTGTTCTTTAAATAATCTCCTAGTGTAGGAAACTCCATTAATTTTTTGATAAAAGGCAATAAACGACCTCCTCCTAATAAGTTTGCTTTCCAAACAAAAGGGTTATTAATTGCATCAACCATACTTACCTTATGAAAATCATAATGGTCTATTTCAAAATATTGACGTTCTTTAGCAGTCTTTAGTTTCTTTACTGTAACGTGATGAATCGGGTTTTTATCAGCCTTTTTATTTTCTATAAAAAATGCAGAAACAGCAACATTCTTTTCATTTCCTTTATTCTTAAAAAGAACATTACTTAAATATGTGAAATCTATTATTTGAGGAATATTATATTCTTTGAATAACCACTTTCTAAACTTTATTGGCTTAGGAGAATTATTATATAACAAAGGTCCAGATGGTAAAATAAAGGACAGTAATCCATTAGTTTTTTTAACAAGGTTCATACCAAGTATTGTAAAAAGTAATGAACTTTGAATTTTAGGAATTTCTTCTTTTAATTTTAAACTAGAAATGAAATTATTAATTTTGGTGTCCCTTGAACTATATTCTATAAATGGAGGATTCCCTATTACTAAATCGAATTTTTTTGAAACATTTTTTGGATACCAATCATAAAAGTCAGCTCCAACAACATTCTTACTTAAATCATCAAAGCGTAAATTCTCCCAAATAACTTTTGGAGATAGAATATCACATAATGTTAAACTCAAACTAAAAATTGCTAAATCAACAGCTTCCCCTTCTATATCAATTCCAAAAACACTTTCTTTTAGAAGTTTTTTTAAATCACTTAAATGTTCTTTACCTGGAGTAACCCATTCCCCTGTTTTTTCATGCAAAGAAATTCTCCACCAATCAATAATTCTCTTATAAGCCGAAACTAAAAATATCCCTGAACCACAGGCAGGGTCTAGTATTTTAAATTTTTTCTTTGGATTGTTAATAGGCATACATTCATCAACCATAAAGCTAACTAAATATGAAGGTGTATATGCTACACCGCTATTTTTATCCGCCTCTAAAAACATTTCATAAATACTACTAATCAATTCGATTGGTAAATGATTAAAGGAATATAGTTTCCAAAAAACAAATTGATTACCATCAAGCATTCCTGATAAAAAATCAGCTAATGGTGATAGGTCTTTATCTTTTATTTGTTCTTTATATTCTTCTGACAAATAAAAGATTTTACCATTAAAATGATTACTTAAATATTCAAATAGATTTAAAGTAAACCCATTTCCTTTCCTTATTGTTTCAGTAAAGTCATTTGAATACCCAAATTTTTCTTGATTGAAAAAATCAGGAGTAAAAACTCGTGTTTCATTCCCATCCTTGTCAACATCAATTCTTTCTTCTAAATATTTTACTAAAATTCCTAATACAAGTAATTTACTTGCAATAACCTTATCTAATTTAATTACATCAAGGAATTGATTTCTAGTCTTTTTTAATTCTGAAATGAGTTTTTCATAAGCTGTTTCGCTATATCCAAAATCAAATTTAGTATCTTCCCAAAAAGAACCATTATCAAATTTCTTTCCTGAATATTCTTTATATTTTTTAACTGCTTCTCCTGCAATTTTAAGAGTTTCAAAAGGAGATACATATAAATCTCCCTTTTTGTTATGCTTAACAGGTTTTGATGAATTAAATAATTTAATTTCTGATTTAGTTATGGCAAGATATAACCGAACTTCTGAACTGCTCCATACATTTTTATGTATTTCGACAATATCTTTCTCCCCATTAGCAAAATCAAATATGTATAATTGGGGTTTAGAAGGTCTTGTTAAATCAGAAAAATTTCTAAAGTAAACAGCATCAGCACAAACTTTTTTTGCTTTCTCTAGAGATAGTCTTTGGTAATAATTTATATTTGATTTTTCGAGTTCTGATACATGAATTAATCCAACAAAATTATCATCAGTGCTGTACATTTCTAACTGAGATAAACCACTAATATATTCTTTTGAAATTGTATTCATTTTATAACAGCCTTTACTAACTAACAAAAATGCAATTTTTTCATTAAATAGCACTCATTTTTTAGGTATAATATAAATATTTTTTTTACAAATTAACCCTGTGTTAATGCAAAGAGTTAATACAATATGGAAATGTGTAAAAACTATACTATCGGATGCAGACTCTCAACTAGTTTTATCTTATATATACTATACATAAGGGTTTTCTTGAACGGGAGTAGCCCAGCTCACTCTAAAATTGAAAGAAAATTACGGCAGAAAGAAGAGAGATAAAAGATAGAGTATAGCCATAATACCTCAAAAAGTGATTAAAAGTGTTTACCTCAGAATTTAAACTTCTATTTGCTATATACCTAACAAATAAAGAAATAAGTAATGTTCCTATAAACGGTATAAAAATTCTTATTAAATAAGTACATATAACTATGATGAAGAAATACATAAAACCTTTTTCAAAGTATGATAGTACTAACTCTGTATTGTCTTTTAATATATCTACATTTTCAAACATTTCATATTTTAATACATTAAAAAAAAAGATAAATTGTCATTCCAAATGCTCCCCATCCTATGTCTTTACTAAAAATCCATTCAATATAATTTGTAGTTGATTTTTCAAATTCTGAAGTAGTCTTAATTCCAAATATTAATAATATTAGTAAAATTCCGGCTTCAAAAGAAACGAATTGAACAAATTCAGAATCTTGAAAAAAGATTGCCGATAAAATAGATACTATCAATAAAATAAAAAAATTAATAGATAGATAGGATTTTATAGATCGTCCTGTAAGTACCTTTCAGTAGATGATATGTTGATCTCCCATTTATTGCACTCCCTAAATATTGTAATGAGAAAACCAGTACGTTAGCACAGAAGTCCTAGATTTGAGATTTATATTCCCCTTTTCACCTTATGATTTTTTTAAAGGTTTAAACACCTCATAAAGAATATAAAATCGATCAATATTTAGTTAGACAGGAATATAGTTTGTGTATAACATCTTGTTTTCTATTGAAGGAGTTCTCTATCTTTTTCTAGGTAACGAAGTGGGATCATAGTTTTTTATATCGTATTATTTAATGAACTCTCGATTGGTAAAACTGGAAAGGATTCGTGAGAAATGATTATAATTCCAGCTTCAGCTGATCAGGATTAATATTATTTAAGCTTATTTTATTAATTTTAATTAATATATTATTTTTATGATACTCAATACTAAAATCTAGACTGACTTGTTTTTCTATTTTTATTTTTGTACTTATTTTATTTCCTTTAGGTGGAATTAATGGGATTTTAAACTCTGCTTTATTTTTATAAAATGTTTTACTGATATTAATTAAGTCTGTTTTAAAATTTTGATTGCTAATAATTTTATTATCTAGTTGATTTTCTTTTTTAATCAATGGGGTATCAGTTGTTGAAATTAAGTAAAGACCTCTATCAAATCCTCCTTTTTCTTTCTTTTTTCTCTCAGCAATATTAATAACCTCCTCAAAATCCTCACCTAACAAAGCACTTAAAGAAATTAATATTTCATATAAGTCAGCCATCTCTTCAAGAATATTATTTTTATTCTTTTCTTGAAATAACTCATGAGCTTCCTCGATTGCTTTTCCTTTTAGCATATCTACTAATTGATCTCTAGATAATGATTGAATTATCGGAAGTTCCCCATGTGAAGAAATTCTGTCAGGAATTAAGTCCCTAACTAACTTATTAAATGATTGTTTTGGGTAATCAATTTTAAAAGGATCAATGCACTTTAAATTAACATTTTCTCTTTTTAAAATGTAAAAAACATGAGAAAGGATACTACCTTCAAGAATTAAAGGAATATTGTTTTTTGATAAATATTGCCCAATTTTTACAATGAACTTGTGGTTTCGGATATGTTTAGGCTTTAATTTCAGTTTAACAACTACTTCTTTTAAAAGTTTATTTTGCTTTAATTTATTTAATTCTTTAGGTTCAGAGATTATAAAAGTTTTTTTAGGAAAAATAATTTCTGAAGCTTCAAACGTAGATTCTGGCACCTCTAAAGTGTAATACCATGGTAATACTTCGGGATATCCTGTAGATTTATCAACCCCTACAAAAAACATAATACCCACAGGTTTATTAAGCTCCTTTGCCACTTCGTAAGAAAAATTCGCAATTTTATCAAGTTGTTCGTCTGTTAAGGAAGAGTTCCAATCCCAATTCCAACCACTTTTTACTGCAACCCAATCACCTTTCAAATTACAGTCTAAATATTCATGCTTAGAATTTAACGTTTTTTTCACCTCTTGATTAAATAGATTTACTTCGAAAGTATCATAAGGAAAACAATGTAGCCCATCAGGAAGCCCCCAAGTGGAATCAACTCTAACCCTAGGAATATCTGGTTTTGCTAAGGTTAAGGCACAAGCTTTAGAAGATATATAGTGATGCATTAAGAAGCAAATATTATGAAAAGAGACACCATCTTTTTTAAAATTTATTAAAGTATTTCTTAGAAATTCTTTGCATTGTTCAATTAGAGAAAGGGTAGTTGTTCTAGGTAAAAGAAAAGTATTGTCCATTTCATTACAATCAGTTCTTATTACAATTGGATTATGTAATAACCTTTTTAAATCTTCTTCCAACTCCTCTATGAAAATATTGTTTGCGATTTGATTAAAAATATCTTCATCTTGAAGAATAAAAATATTTCCATAAGGAAGATTACATTTTTTAAAAGTTTCTACACTTTTTAATTTTTTCCAGTTAGCACTGAAATCTGAAACCGATTTAAGAATTTTAAAATCTTCATTAGAAGTCTTAGTTTCATTATATTTCCATCGACTACCTGGTGTTATGCCTTCAAATTTATCTTCAGTATCAATTTGTACAATATGTATTTTAGAGTTCCCTAAAACCCATTCAATATGAAACCTTTTATCATCCTCTATAAAATTTCCTGAAAATTCTCTCAAAACATTCTCTATTCCTTTAGAAGTTTGAAGAGACATATTAATTTTTGAAATAGATTTAGGTTTTTTTGATCTTAATTTGTCTATGCTTTTTTGATAATCTAAACTAGACTCTTCTATTTCATAAACCCAGATATCATTATTTCTAGAAATTCTTCTTTCGTTTGATAAATGACCTTTTGCTTTAGGTTTTATATATATTTGAACTATTAAACTAATAGTTGATTCTTCGGAAAGCTTATTGTTTTCAAAATTTAATAAGAGGTTATTTATTGTTTTATTTAGATTTTTTTTAGTTAACCCTTCTGAAATAACCTCACTTGAAAACATTCCTCTTTGATTAATATTCTCATCAATTCCACTAGACCTAATGATAACTTCTTCTTTGATTCCAAATACTGAAATTACTTCTTGAATTACATTATTCAAGTTTTCTTCGAAAAGAGCATTTTTTTTTCTTAATTTAAATAATTCATTCGATATAAGTATAAATTTTGGCGTATACTCTAGGATTTTTAATAATCCTAATGATTTAAGCCCGAAGCTCTTTTTGAATGAGTTTAAATTTACTTGCTTATTATTTAGAGAAGGGTTATAAACTATTTTGAAAGACATGTATCTAATCTTTAGAAGTTATACCAAAAATGGAATTAGATACTTCCACTAACTTAGCAGCAGCTTTATCTGAAAAATATCCAGAAAAAAAACCTATTACAAAAGCAATTCCTCGATTTTGTAACAAGTTGTTATCAAATATTTTTAAGAAATTTGATAAGATAAGAATTGAAAAAATTAAAGCGAAAGACCCTCCAACTATAGGAATAAATATTCTCCAAGCTCTTCTGTCTGAATTCCATAACCCTTTTGCAATACAATGATATGTCCATTTTAAACCATATAAAGCCCCACCAAAAACACCTCCTAAACAAGCTAGTAAATAAGGTTCTAAACCATTTAGTAATGCAACATTAATTGAAAGAAAATTCGGAAAAATTTTTAAATAGCAAGCTACAGCTAATAAAGGTGCAATAAAAATGTAAGAGAATAAATATAAAAACTCAAATATTATCCAGCGAATAGCTACTTTCGGATATCTTGACCTCCAATCTAAAGAATCCCTTCCGTCGGATAAATCCTTATTACTAAATCCCTTTATAGGGTCTTTCTCATCATTTTTTCCCAATTTCAAAGTATTTTAATTAATCAAAAATGGCAACTTCTTTTTGTATTTTTTTAATAGTTCTTTCTATGTTTTTGATCATAGGATTAGATTTCCAATCATATTTATCAGAAACTTTTAATTCATGAGCAATAACCTTTCTAAAAAATTGACTACCGGCTGTTCTTCCAGAGGTATAAAATTTTTGTCCATTAGGTAACTCTAAATACAAGTACCCATTTTCGTCGTTTATATTCTTTAAATCTTGAATTCTTGAAATACTATTCCAAGACATAGAAGAATCAAAATCCTTAGATAGCCTTAATAAGTTTAGTCCTTTTAAAGGGACTAGGTGAAGATGAAAATGATCTACTCCACAACCAAGTACAGTCTTTTCATTACAAGGACCGTGCTCAAAACTTGTGATTTCACCAAATTCTTTCCTTAGTTTTATTTTCACATCATTTCTAAATGTATTCAACTCATCAATTAACTCACTACTTAGCTGTGATAAAGAAAGATAATGATCTTTTGAAAAAATTAATACCCAACCTTCAACTAAAGAACCTAAAGAAGGCACAGTAAAAAAATTTTCTGTTTCATACAAAGGCTTATCCCAAGCATTTTGTTTAGGATTATTGTCAATAATTGTACAGATTTTACAGTTGTTAATCATAGTTTATAAATATAGTTAAAAGATGTTAATAATAAGACTTTTAGACTTATTATATAGTATAACAAAGTTAATCATTTTTTCCAAATGTTTTTCTTCAAAAATAACAGTTGATTTAGGTAGAGTTTAAATTATTGAATTTATTAAATGCTTATGCCCTAAATAAAAAAAATACCACAGATACTTTTTCATTTAAATATTTGGGTGCATTTTTATTCAATTTAACGAAATTTGTTATCACTTTTCTACAAATATAGGCTTCAACAATAGTTGAAAGGAATAAAAATGAAATTAAGATTGACAGAATTAAATGCCATTCTGAAGAAAGTATAATTCAAATTTATAAATGTATTCTCATTATCAATCCTTAAAGAGCAGTTTTATCTTTTTTCCTTCCAATTACTTGTATTTATTATGTTGTTATTCCCCGTCTTCTCTATAGGTATTAAATAAGTGCTTAGACATTACTTCAGTACAGCTTTTGGGCAAGGAATGCTCCTAGCAGATTCCTCCTTGCCCAAAAGCTTTGCCTCTGTAGTTTTCATGTCAGCGTATTATTCGCTTAACCTATATAATACTATGACTAACAATGAACTTAAAAATAAATTACAAACTATTACCAATACTTCAGAAAATACTATTGAAAAAGCTGTTGCATTAGAAGCTCTTGATTATGATGAAATTCAAAACTTCTTTTCAGATATACTTAATCATGGATGTATAACAGGCATGGTTGGATCTTTAATCTACTATGCAGACACTCATACCTTCTTTGATTCCCATTATGATCAAATTGAAGAATTACGGAATGAATATGAAGAAAATACAGGTATGCCACTTTCAATCAAGCATGATTTAAAGAATTATTTGGCTTGGTATGCCTTTGAAGAAACTGCGTATAAAATGGCTAATGAATTTGAGCTTGAGATATAAGTTCGTTTTTATTAATCAATTTTAAAATCATCTTTTCACAAGATGATTTTTTAATGTCCTTTAACGAAAAATGTCCTAAGTCGTCTGCGGACTTTTAGGACATTTGGTCTGCTCTGACCTAAGTCGAATTTAAAAAAACTTTTAGGACAGGGGCAGAGCAAGATTGCAAGTTGCTACAAACATTTCATTAATATAGAACTTGCTATCTTGCCAAAGGAGACCTTTGGAATCCCTAAAAATGAAAAGAGACTTTTGGCTATTAACTTGCAATAGAACAGATGTAAAAATCGAATACTTTAATACTAATTTTAAATACATATTATCTACACTTTAATTACATGTTAATTGCTTTTTAAATACAATTATATTATATTTGGTATATGAAATTCAACCCAAATTATCACATAACAGCCTATCTTACGAAACAACTATTAGAAATTGAGAGACATAAAGAAGCTATTAACATTCTTCCAGTAACTGCTCAATTAGTAGCCTCTCTTCGAGAAACAGCTCGATTACAATCTACACATTACTCTACTCAAATAGAAGGAAATGCGTTAACACAAGCAGAAGTTCAAAAAGTAGTTAAAGATAATAAAAGTGGATTTCCAGGTAGAGAACGAGATGAGCGAGAGGTTAAAAATTACTTCCGAGCATTAGAATATCTTGAAGATGAATTAAAATTAGATGTAGAAATTTCTAAAAAACTAATTCAAAGCATTCATGGGTTGGTATGGAAGGGTTTCAAAAAAGGGACACCTTATAGAGATGGACAAAATATAATTCGAGATGGAGCTACAGGAAATATTGTATATATGCCACCCGAGGCTAAAGATGTATCTATACTGATGAATAATATGATCGATTGGACTCGTAAAATGATGTCAGAAAATGAAATTCCAGCACCAATAGTAGCTGGATTATTTCATTATCAATTCGCGACTATACATCCTTATTATGATGGAAATGGTAGAACGGCTAGATTACTTACTACATTTATACTTCATAAAATGGGTTATGGAATGAAAGGCATGTATTCTTTGGAAGAGTATTATGCGAAAAATTTACAAGGTTACTACAAAGCACTAACTATTGGTACTAGTCATAATTACTATGGAGGACGTGCTCAGGCAGACGTAACACCTTTCTTAGATTACTTTTTAGAAGGAATGGCTATTTCATTTAGAAGTGTACGTCAAAAAGCACAACGGTTAAAAGAGTTAAATCAAGATAGACCAATTCCCTTTCAAACAGAAAAACTACGAGAATTACGTCCGCATCAAAAACAAACGTTGTCGTTATTCATAAAAAATAAAGAGGTTTCAATTCAAGAAATTGCAACACATTTGGGACTAAAAAATAGGAGTACGTATGCTCTTGTTAAAAAATGGATAGATGATGGATTTATTCAAATTGAAAATGAATCTAGAAAATCTAGAACCTACGTTCTTACAAAACAATGGGAATTATTGATTTCTCAAGATATCTCCAAAGAACAGGATAGATAATTTAGTTACTATTGTTCCAGTTCTAAATCTCTGTGATACCCTTTTTTATGTGATAGCAGTTCGTCTAAACGTTTTTGTTCCCTAGTTAATTCTTTCCCTACACCAAGTGTTGTGAGGCGATATTTGCGATTACCCAACCAAACACCCGTGAGTTTTCTATTTCTATAATATGGTTCTAGGGATTTCGATTCAAGTTTAGAGGCTAATTCATTTAAACTTTTACAGCTTTTAGCAATTAGTTTTACTTTAGTTGAGAGTTTTTCTTTTTCAGAAATTACGCCTTTATCTTTCATTCGTTCTTCCTGAAAAGTTAATTTAAGGCTGAGGCTTTTTTTTTGGAATGATCGACGATTGAAACCGATAATTCAGGAAATTCTTGTTCTTGAAATTTCTGTAATTTAATTTTAAAGGCCTTGAATTCTTTACGGGAAACACGAGTAGAATTTCCTTCAATATCAACACCAGAGATTATAAAATGGATATGGGGTGACTTATCATAGTGTACTGTGGCTACTCCCATAGAATGAGGAGAACGATATTTTAAATAATATTTAGCTAAAATTTTTAATTTTTCTCTTGTGAGGTACTGAGAACTCTTAGGAGCAAAACTTATTATTTCGTGTCTTAAAACCGTTCGTCGAGAATGTTGAAAGGTTCTAGCGTTATCATTTTTTTTAAAAGTACTTGCCCATTTGTTTTTATCATAACCACGAATGAATTGTTTAACTATAAGGGGTTCACTTCCCTTTTGAGTATCCTTCATTTTATCAGGATTAAAAACATAGGTAATGAGTTTTTTAATTGATGATTTTTTGATACTTTTATGTGAGATGGCTTTTACAATCATGTGATGAGTTTGTGCATATTCTCTAGTAGAGAGAGGAGAGTGGAAGTGTTGACTCTTTCATTTTCCTCTATGGCTTCTTCAGTGATATCAATAGTTTGTAATAGTAAAACCCTGAGTATTTTTAAATCAAAAGGGGAGTTATTATTTTGATTCTTCAGGATTAATTGTTTTACATAAAAAGTTACTTTTTTATTATCCTTTTTTGCTAATTTTTCAAACTCTTTGTACTTCTTTTCAGAAATACGAAATGTAATTTGAACATGCTTCTCTCGATACCTTGTATTGTAATTAGATAGATACAGTTTTCTATATTGCTTTTTGGCTTCTCTTATCATCGAATCGGTTACCGTTTCTTGATTAGAAAAGCAAAAATCTAAATAGGTATGTAAAGAAGTAAACACCAATGTTATCGTTCTAATTCGTTATTTTGTTCTGTCGTGTGACGTATTTTTTTTAATTCTAACGTTCTTTCAGATATTTTTATATTTTGTTGCTCCCCTTTTAAATCTTGATCTCTTGTCTTTTTTTTCGTTTTTGAAAGTTCCAAAATTCGCTTCCTGCTTTGTGTCAGCATATCCATCCTTGTTTTGTGTAACATCGATAAATCTTTCAATAAATCGTCAGTAGACGTGATGTGTTCAAAACTTTGAATTTTAAGAAATTCTAGTTTAGAGGTATAGGGGTTAAATGTTCCTAATTGCCCTTTGACCACTGTATAACTAGTAAACTCCTTTACGATATGCTCCACAATTTTGTTACGCATCTTTGTGCTATTGTTTGCATATTCAAAGAACTGGTCAAGAGAGGTAAAGCCGTACTCTTGGCGGATAAAATACTTGATGTTTGATTTTGAAATTTTAGGTCTCATAAGATGTAATTTTTAAAGTTTAGATTATATATTTTGTTATGTGTTTGTACTTTTATTAGTGTTCTATTTCTTGATTAGGTTTTTCTTGTGATTTGCTTTCTTTAAGTTGAGTTAATCTACCCTTCTGCATCAATTCATTGAAAGGGGTTTCTCGGAAGTGAATGTCTCGTTCAATACCAAGTCCGAAAGGACGTTTGAGTGATTCCAATTCATTTATGGAGAATGTTCCCCACTCGTCATAAGCTAAGCCAGTTACGTATCCGAAACAAATAGTTGTTTCAGGGTTATAGTCAGTGGCATACCATGTTGCAGGACCTACTGGGTCAAAGAATTTTGCAATGATTAATGGATTTTGAATCTCTGACTGGTCTCCAACTTCTTTAAATCGTTTTGTTAATTCTAGTGTTATTAGTTTCATATCAGTATATTTTTAATGTTATTATGCATCTTTTATGTTATCAGTTTGGGGTTTGTATTTATCGAGTGGTAAATACTGTGCCTCGTACGCTAATCTTGACTCAGCGACATAATCTTCAGGTAATTCCAAAGCCATTGCCTTTACGTATTTATTAATTTTGTAATAAGGTTTTACCTTACAATACATAGGAGACATTCCACCATTAGGAATCACAATGACACTTTCTTTAGGCATTGTTCTAATTTCCGAACTTGTCATCAGAGGTCTAGTGCGTAGAATTTTCTTGTCTTTATCTTCGTAATATTGATACTCTCCTAAAGCCTTAGAAATACGGTCACATTCATCATTGAGTCCCGTCATATATACCTTGCAGGCATTGTTGAGAATGGTTTTGGCATTGTATTGTCCGTAGTTTTCGTATAATTGGTTTTCACTTTGCAGGACACCGAGTATAGACATATACTTGCGAGCATTTGCTATCACGTTTGAAAGGCTAGGAAGTGGAATACTAGAGAGTTCATCAATTAACAAGTACAAATCATTATCGGTGTCTTTTGGAATAACGCGGAATAACTCTGCAAACAATTGTTCAAAGAACAATCCAAAAAGCGAACTGTAATAGGAGATGTTAGAAATATTGCAATTTAAAAACAGCACAATTTTTTCTGTTTTCATCTTAGAGAAATCAAACGTATCAATGCTTGTTGTATCACACAATCCTTTGTCTTTTCCTATAAAAGACAAACTTGAAATCGCTGAACTGACAATACTTGCTTTGGTTTTTTCACTATTTGAAATGATAGCTTTGTAGGCTCGCCATTGATGTTCCAGACTTTTATCTGCAAAAAGCCCATTAACAAGGTCTTCATCACCAGCTAGGTTCTCCAGAAGAAAGTAAATATTCGCAATATTCTGATAAATTTTTGATGTGTTTTCTAATAGAAAATCTATCAATAAACTGATAAGTTCAATGGATTTCAATTCCCAAAAATCAGATGATTTTTTACTGTTCTTCTGCACGAGCATGGTTGCCACCTTGGTGATGTCCGATGGTGTTTTAATACGGTGCAAAGGGTTGTAATAAATAGATACCTTAGGATTGTCAGGGTCAAAGCTGTATACTTTATATCCCCTATGGATAAAGAAATTGGTCATTTTTGAGAGTTCCCCTGATGGATTATTAATAATCATACTACTGTCTTTCCCTTTTTTTGAAGCCGCAATATTGAGTGCTGAAGGGATTAAACATATTGTAGATTTCCCTACTCCACTGGGTCCAAAATAAAGGAGGTGCTCTTTTGATTTTTTAGCACTTAAAAATGCTGTTCCTGTAATAGATAGCCCTTCATAGCGAGAAGACATCAATTGACTTTTTCTTCCGAATTTTGCAGAAAGTGAGTGTTTTTTACCGATTAACCCATCTAAAACACTATCGAGAAACTCTCCTATTCTTTCCATAAAAATGATGACTATATCTTGTATGTTCATGTGATTTATATTTAGTTGTTGTTATTTAATAATTTTTTAAAAGCTCCGTTAAAAGCCTCTAGGAGTAACTCTGCACCACGAGTGCAGAGATAAACCAGTATCAATCCTATTTTCAGTAAAAACCCTAAAATGGTTGTGATAATTTTCATAAGCCTTTAGTTTAAATATTAGCTGTGAATTCAATAGAAATTTGTAAGTGTTCAAAGAGCGTTGTATACAGGTTTACCATGTGTTTGAAAGCCATATCTTCTTGGATGTCTTTCGGCTGATAGACCACGATTACTTTGAGATGTTTAGTTCCCTTTGTAATTGCGGATGCTTTATATAAAAACAAATCCACTATTTTTTTAGGAGTCATTTTCAGCGTTTTCAAATCACTTTTTTTATATACTGAAAACCACAAGGCATTTTCCTGTAAATCTGAAAACACATACAATTCTGTTGTGAAAGAAGTGTCTTTTTGAAGTACTATTAATTCTTTTATAAGAGGTTCCCAAATAGAAGAATGCTTGTACGGGTTAGTAGTTTTATCTTTTGTAAGAACCGTTTTCATTTCACTTAAAAAATCAGTTACTTTTTTCTTACGCTCCAGTTCATTTCCAAGTAGTGCCATTTGTTTTTCAATAAAGAGTTCCTTTCGGTGGTTGTAATTAATTCCTGTTATCGTGCTATATCTAAATCGAGCTGATGCCCACATATCAGATTGAAGCCCTAATTTTGGTACAAGAAGTTCATGACTTGGACAAGTCAAAAAATTAGATTCTGTAACATCTTCTAAAACCGAAATAGTTGTTCTTGTTGTTCCCGTATTAGTACAGGCTGACATCGTCAGCCCTAATACCATAATGAGTAACGTTCTCATAATTTTATATCAGTATAAAAAGCATTTAACTTAGGCACATCTTGAGAAAAGAATTTTGGAATCTTCTTATCAGAACGATGTATTAAATTCGTAGACATAAAGGTTTTAAAAGCCTCTTCATATAACTGCTGAATTAGTTGTTGAATGTCTTTAGCATACAGTAAGAGTTGCTTACGAGAAAGCTCGCTATGAGCCTGCGTTTTGCGTGTTTGTTGTATGGTGTTTTTTATAGATGCAACCTGCGATTCAAGAGCATCAACTTCCTCTTTTTTCAATTTCCATTGGTCTAAAAGAGCTCTCTCTTTTTTTGTTGGACGATTGAAATAAGATGTTAATGTAACTACAATGACAAAAAACATATTAAGACAAGCGAAGTATATGGGTTTTGCTCCCTCACTTATAGCAGAATCACTTGTGAAATTGATAGTACGGAAAATCCCAAGCACATAAAATAAAACACCAAGTACTAAAAATGAAGCAATAGCAATTGCACGCTTTTGCCAAATGGTACGTCCTTTATCAATAATTTCAGGTAGCCTTTCAGACATGAAATAAATTCCTATTCCGATTGAAAACCCAATTAAATAAGCAATAATAAGTGGATAGCCCATCGCTTGAAGAGCTGTTCCTGAAATGAGCATGTCTACCAAAATCATAAAAAACAAAAACCATTGTATTTTACCATAGCGTTCATCTTTTTTAACCAAAAAATTGTCTTTTTTATCGAGTTCTCTCTTTTTTAAGCGCAATTCATTTTCTTTTTTTATTAAGTCCTCTTCAAGCTGTTTTAAGGTATTGTCAGCTTCTGCTTTATCAGAAATAATATGCAATTCTTCAATATCGCTTTGAAGTTCTGTTTTAGCTTTCATCATTAATTTATTGTACGAGCCTGATAAAACACCGCAGTAGATTTGTTCTGTGTCGCAAGATTCTTCAGGTTTATTCAACCCTGCTAAATCTTTACCTAATGGGATCGCAGTATCTTTAACAATCTGGTCATGGTTTAGGTATAACAAGTCTTCCATGTCCTTCTGTTTGTAACGAAATATCGTTATCTGGTTTTCTAATACGCCCTGTTGGACTTTATTTGTCTTCATAATTATTTTGTTTTTGAAATTTATTATGGTATTTGTTTTTGGAATTGGTGCAAAATGTTTTTTTAAGCAATCTATTTAAGTTTAGATGTCTTGATTTTGTAATAATTTGAAATTTTACTTTTGATATTTGTGAAGTGTTTTTCATCATAAAAATGTTAATTATTAATTAATTTGTATTTTTACGACAGAGTAGCCTTAAATACTTAGTGCTAATTCTATCAAATTACGGGTGCGAAAGCATTCGTTAAGAGATCTTTATAATACAGCGTGCTGTCCGACAAGATGAACACGCTGTATTTTTTGTACCTATTTTAAAGATACTTCTAATTATAAGGTAAAACCTTTTACTTAATTTACATAACTATAAAATTTAGTTGATTAATGAGTAGAGATAAGAAATAGAGAGGTATTAAAAACAAAAAAAGCATTAAATGAAATCTAAATCTCAATTAACGCTTTTATGTATGTTTTATATAATAGAGACCAAAATAAACAATTAAAATTACAGTATACATACTATGAATTTTGTGTTTAAAATTCCTATTTCTAGGACTGCCTCGAACTATCGCCACGAGTAGCTTCGTATCTCTATTTAACACAAATATAATGAAAATTTTATCTTTACCAAACATAATCTTATTTTTTATGGAGTATAAATATCGAAAAGACAAGGTGGTTGCTGTTATTGAATTGAGTTCCTCAGCAATTAAATCAATAGGTTACATGCCTATGTGGTACAATCCTAAACCTGAAAAAATATATAATTCTATGTTTAATGATTTACTTACAATATCAAATAATTGGTTTGATAAAGGAAATCAACAAATAGACAGAGACAAGTTTAAACAAGATATACTACCTGCAATTGTAACTGTTTTTAATAAGGTACGAAGAGAAAATATGCCTCAATTTATTAAAATTGTAGCAACTGGTTATTATCGAAAAGCAAAAAACTCAACAATAATAATTAAATTGATTGAAAACGAACTTCAACGTTTAATTTTTAACAAAAAAAAGTATTCAAATTTTAAAAATAATATAAAAATTCATGTTCTATCTGCTCATGAGGAATCAAGATATGGGTATCTTTCTTTTATTAGAACTTTAAGAAGAAAAGAAAAAACTACTTTTAAATCTTTATTCAAAGATAAAACGGGATTGCATATTGATGTTGGTAGTGCTACAACTGAAATTAGTGTTTTTTATAACGAGGATTTTACAAAAACGATTAGTATTTTAATTGAACTCAATACTTTTATTGATCTTTATGAAGAAGATGAAAAAAAATATTTTATTCATGGAGACTATTATAATGATATTGACAGAGAAAAATTACAAGAGTGGATTTCAAATATCCATTTTATTATTCAATCACATATAGAAAAGGAGTTAAAAGGTATCTTTGACCCTGATACAATAAATAACTTATGTGTATCAACTGGAATTTCCAATATTAATCATGAAAAACAAGATACTATCAAAACAGAATTAAACACGTACGATTATTTTTGCACTTTAAAACAAGAATTGGAAATTAATATTGAACGTCTTGCTTTTGGAAGTAAAATCAAAGGCAAAAATAGTATTGATATATATTTTAACAAATTGATTAAAAAATATCTTAAATACATTATCCTTGATACGATATATAAGTATTTTAGCATTAAATATTTTTATTTTAATCTCGCAAATTTAAGAATTGGTATTTATCATGAATTAATTAGAGAACTTAGAGAAACTTATAAATAAAAAAAGTTCCTTTCAGAACTTTTTAAGCTTAAATCAGCTCAATATTTCTTTTTGCAGTATAACCATTTGTACATATGTCTATTAGTTTAATGAGAACAATATGCATTGAAAAAGCACTTGATAGTAGCTTGAGGGTTAATAGTATTGGTTTTTTTTTATTATCTCGTTTAATTGTATAATGTATATAACTTATACTTTCAATTTCTTTTAGTAATTTTTCTAAGTTATTTATTTTATCCATTGTAAAATCATATTCAATATAATATTTTGGTACGTCTGCCATAAGTATTTGTTTTTTAAATGTTTAACTTATGTTTAAGTCTATTATAGATAAATAACTTGTCAATAGATAACGTGCAGAATAAGCTATTTAATATTTCTAATCTGTTCGCAAACATTACTTAAAATTCTTCTCACAACCCAAAGAGTCAAACCCAACTTCTTGGCTATCTCTTTATAATCCACCTCTTTTTCAAACTTTAAAACAGCAACCTCAAAAGCAGTTTTATGAAGTATTTTTTTTAATTCCTTTTTATGCTTTACAAAATACTCCTTTGGAATATTGTATTGGACGAATATTACCATAGCACTATTCGTTTAAGTAGAAATGAATGAATGCCATAGAGATAGCATCAAAAATACCTACGTTATGATTCTCCGCCATCCATTCCTTTCTGTAAGGATATTCCAATCCTTCCAACTCAGGAAACCACTCAATAATTCTTTTAGATATTTGATATTTTGAAGTGGTATTAAACTGACTAAAAATTTCTTTGATTTGACTTCTTTTATATTGATACACCTTAAGCCCTTGCTCTTTTACTTTTTTACAGATAAGATCAATGAGTTTTTGATTGCGTTTGTTTTGTCTTGAATTAGGCTTGTTAAGCCCCCTGACTACAACAATATCAGGTTTATGAAATTTAATATATTTCTTTACTTTTTCAATTGATTTTTTACTGTTTACAGGTCGTACATAACCAATACCATAATCTACTAAATCATTTGGAGAATCGAAAATAGCATAACAAACCCCAAAGGTATTTGGATATAAGGACAATACTGTTTCATTGATTTCCTTTTTCATTTTCATCATCTTTGGTTAGTCTTTTAATAATGGTATTTATTCCTTTGATACGAAGTAGGTTTTTTCTTGTCTTAGATTTGTTTTCTAAAGTTTCTAGCAGACTAAAACATCTGTGAACAATTTCCTCAGTACCTTGATTGAAAATATTAAAAACGGATTCATCTATTGACAAATTAAATAGAATGTGGTAACCTATAAGTGCTTTGGAGTTTTGGGTTTTTCCAACTTCAAAGCGGGATAAATTACCTTCATCCATATTTAGCAGGTACGCAACGTCTTTCAGGTTCAAATGATTGTTCTTGCGATACCTATAAATATGTTTATATGGTGATTTTCTCATAAAATGTGTAAAAGGCAATGCGATTACTAAACACTGCATTGCCTTTTTACATTCTATAATAATTTTGAACTATATAAGAGGGCAAGAAAATTGTAAATAGTACAATTTTTTTTCTCGGTCACTCGAATATTTGTGGAGTAATAGTTGATAAGTTGCTTACTTTATTATTATGTATGTTTTATTTGATTTTGTAAAATTTGATTAATTCTTTCTTTGTCACTCACTTTTTTAAACCCTTGTGAACTTATCTCACTATACAGTTTTGTGTGTGTTAGTTTTGTAGTGTGAACTTGTTTCACCGCCTTATCATCAATAACGTTATAAGTGCTATGCAAAGAGTTCACAAGTACTAACGTACTTGAATAATAAAGATGAAAAGTACCTCGTCTTTGTTTAACCTGATGGAGTATTCTACCATTGTTGTTGGTTACTATTATTAACCCTTTAGCTATCAATGATGCAATAGCAGTGGAAACAGATCTACCTGAAAGCCCTGTTCGTAACATAAAGAAACGTTGTGATATCCAGTCTCTATCCTTACGTCTTGTTCTATCTTTTGGATGTATAAAACCTATAGTTTGTCTTATAATAACTAACAGTACTTTGAGTTCAGAATAACTTAGTTCTTTTAGATGATTATCAAATAAGCTATTGGGTGTTTGTGTGGTGTTCTTATGGTATAGCATCTACACAGTTTATAATTTCTGTCCGTTATTTGTAGTACAAGTATATTGTAATTACATAGTAGTATTTAGGGGGTGTTTAGTTACTTGTGAGCGTAGATGTTCTGCTGTTGCAGATAAATAGATAGTGGTTGTTTTGATATCGCTGTGTCCCATCATTTTGGATAGACTAAAGATATCACATCCTCCTTCAAGCATTAGGGTAGCAAAGGTATGACGTAATTTATGAATCGTAAACTCCAGTCCTGAAGCTTTTTTAAGTTGATTGACCAGGAGTTTTAAACCAGATGAAGTAAATCCCCCATTCCGATTGGATGATGTAAAAAATTCAGGACAGGTTTTGTGCTGTTTTTTTCGTGCTACTAAATAACGATTTAGCGTTTGAGCCAGTGTAAAACTGATAGGTAAAATACGGTCTTTATTCCCTTTTCCTTGTCGGACAAATAGCGTTAGGTTCTCTATGTCCACATCACCAAGCTTAAGGTTTAAAAGTTCACTTTTGCGAAGTCCTGCAAATATAAACATAGAAAACAAGGCATGATTTCTGTATTTTAGATATTTCTGTGTATAGGGATAATTAAAGGCAATTTCTAATAGACGAAGAGCATCTTGCTTATTCAGTTTGCTAGGTAAGGTTTTTTCCATTTTTGGTAATTCTAGCTCTCTAGCATAGTTCTTTTCCAAATGTCCGTTTTTCTCGCACCAACGAAAAAACACTAAAAGAGTCATATAGTAGGTTCGATAAGTGCTTGTTTTCCAATGCTTATGCACTCTTCCGTTTAGGAAGAACATTTGTACGTTTTTGTCGTTTACTTCGCTTATATCAATAATTTTGGATGCTCTAGCGAAGTGAGAGATGTTCTGTCTGTATCTTCTAATGGTATTTTTAGATACACCACGAATATAGGTGGCATAATGACAAAAATCCTCCAGTAATAATTCGATGTTCATATAAATATGTGGTACATGAAATCGCTATTACAAGAAGATTTTTGTGTTGCCTTGGAGCACCTCTTTTCAAGAGGTGGTCACAAATGGCTGTTTTTTGACTTATAAAACAGTAAATTTCGTTATTTTATAAGGTTGGTTGGTGGACCTGACAGGACTTGAACCTGCCACCTCCTCAGTGCAAGGAATTCGATAGCTGTCCAATCTCCAAATAACCTTATTTATAAGGGTTTTAGACACTTTTTAATATATTTGCAAGCCTTTTTCAGCAACCACCTCTCTATACAATTAACCTTCTTGTTTTAGCGATACATGGATAAGGTTTTAACATCATTTTCATGTAGCAAAAATGATAGATTGATAAATGTATCGACATTATTATCATAACAGATTTTTGATTTATTGAAAATACTAATTGATTTGACTGTTGCTCAACAATTAAAATGACATTTTCTCAATAAAATTTCTTGAATTTTCTGTTGTAATAGAGCGTAAATAACGTTCTGTCATTTGTGTTGATGAATGTCCTAATACTCGCATAATACTAATAATATCTGCTTTTTCTTTTGCTAAGGTACAGGCAAAAGTGTGCCTAAAACGATGAATATGAAATTTTATTCCTGATAGTTTGCTGTACTTTTTAACCCAATATTTTAATCCATATTCAGATAAGGCTTTGTCTTGTTGGGAAGAAACTATCAAAGCATCAGTATATAGTTTTTTACTTTTTCTTTCTTTCAGATACACTTTTAGATGCGATATGAGTGTAAAATGTAATGGAATAAATCGGCTCTTTTTTGATTTTGAAGTATGTCCATCTATAAACAAAGTTTTGTTTTCAAAATCTACATCTTGTACTCTAAGTGCCAATAGTTCCCCTTTACGAATTCCTGTATAGAGTAGTAAGCTTACAATGAGCATATCTCGTTTATACATAAATGGATCATCCATATTATGTAGGCTTATGGATGCAATGATTTTTGAAACTTCGGAGTTTGATAAAGACTTTTCATCCTCGTAAGTTGGTTGTGGTGGTTTTATAATATGTTTTGTTAGATTTCTATTTTCAATATAGTTGTTGTTTTCTAGCCATCTAAAAAAGGCAATAAGCTTGTTGTAGTATGTTCTAATAGTGGATGGCTTTACGCCAACCTTAACGGTGTCTCTACCAACAATTCGTTTTCGTGTGCTTAGTCTCTTGTAAAACTCATTCATTAAAGAGGGATGTAAATCATCTGTCTCTTTTATATCAGGTAGTAACTTTTGAAAGATTGTAAATACTTCTCGGTATCCCTTTATGGTTCTTGGGCTAAGATTTTTACTATACTGTGCTTCGGAAAGATAACTCTCAAAAAGGAATTGTAAGTTTGATGTATTGCTATGAAATTGTGAATTCGTTTTCGCATTCATATTTAACTTTAGCGTTGAGTTTTTCAATTACTCTGCATCCTTACAAAAGGAGTGAATTTCTTTTGTAAGGCTGGAGAAAAAATGAAATGAGTAAACATACTAGGTTCTTGGTTTGTATGGCTCTATGGGAATAGTTATTCTTATTTTCTACTGTCCTGAAGTAGGTTTTGAAAGAAAGACGAGTTGGTTTATGAGGTCTTTTTTATCGGAAGCTTTTAAGTGCTTATAATCTTTTGTATCAACGAGTCTATGTAAGTTCTCACTAATAATTCTTTTGGTAAAATTTTGTTTTGTAATAGCGTGGGTAAAATTAATAAGGTCGGATAGATAGGGTTGTTTTTGTTTTTCTCTTGTAAAACGTGCTTTGATTGATTTCATAGTTTGTTGTTTTTATAGTATTGATAATTTATTTTAAATCTTGACTTTAAGAAAAACGCTTATCACAATGAAAAGCGTTTTTGTATTCAATTATTTTAACCAAATTTCAAAGGCTTTATCAAAACCGCACCATCTGTGATTCTTATCAAACCCTCTTGAAGCTAATTCATGGCGAATTAATTTCTCAAGTGGTATTTTGCTGTGAAGAATATACCGAAGTATTTCTCCGTCCATAACAGAAATCATTCCTATAATAGATTCCCAGTAAGGTAAAGGTTCTTTATCCATTCGGATGTGTCTGATGTGATCATAGGATAGTTCAGACAAATCCTTTGGAAGTACATCTAAAAAAGGCATTTCCATTTCATCAGAGGTCGTTTGTTCCAATACAGCCCAATTATTATCGGGTCCGTGTATTACACCAAAGGTAACATTGGCAATACGGTATTTAAAGTTTAACCAAAGGGCATGGTCTATTGCTTTTTCTTTGTTATCAAATAAATCTAAAAAGTTATCTTCCATGCTACTTTTTCTTAATTGGTTTTGTAGTAGCAGGAACTTCTTTTTTAGGAGTTGCTTTTGATTCTTTTACCACTGCTTTTGTAATAGCAGTGTCAATATTATCAATAAGGTTCTTATTTACAGAATTAGGTTGCTTTTTTGTCGGTGCGACTCGCACCCATTTTTGAGTAACATAGGCAATAATATACATATCATCTCCAATGATATTCAGTAGTTCCTCATTTTCTAATTCTGCAAGGCTGTACTGTTTAGGAATACTACCATCATATTTATCCTTAATAATTTGTATTAACTCTTTACGATTAAGACTTTTAAGGATTACTAGGTTGATGTTTTCATTTACTTCACTTGTTGCCAATGCTCGTTTACGCAATATAGCGGAGAAGTGTTTCATTAATGTACGTTTGTTTGTTTTCATAATATTTAATTTTATTGGTGGCGAATCGCCACAGATTAGTATTAAAATGCTTGTATTCAATTTTTGTTAAGTAATCTGCCACAAGGACATTATTTTAAGTTCATCTCGCTTGAACTTTTTTTCTTTGAGTACAGATTTCAACTCAACTTCTGCTTCTTCTTTGGTATCAAAAAAGAAAGAAGGTTTGGTAGTTACAGCATATTTATCTTTTTCGTTCACATCAGAGGTAAATATGGCAAATACCCGTCTAGTTTTTCCGTTTTTAAATAGTAGAGAATAGTAATTACTTGTATCATATTTATCCCACTGTTCAGTAGGTTTTGAATTCAAGTAATGAATTTCATTTTGAGTTCGTTCAAAGAATTCAGAAACTTTTTTTTGAGATACCATTGGAGATGTAGTGATACCTTCTAGCCAATAGCTGTAATACTCCAATATACTTACATCGTTTCCAATGAGTTCTAAAAGCCCATTGTTATCTAGTTTTTCAATTTGAAACTCTTCCAATTTGTCTAAGTACAAGTATTCCAATATTTCGATAAGTTCTTCTCGAGAGAAAAAATTATTAAACATTGGATTCAGCTCGTCTACGTGCTGTTTTTCCAATTCCTTTTTATAGGCTCTTAAAAAAAATAGAATAATTTTTTGTTGTTTAATAGTTGTCATTTTAACTAATTTTAATTGTTATTCTTCTTTTACTTCACAGTGGTTTGAAATGGTAGTTAATAAATGGTTGTAATCACTGCTTTTAGCTTCTGCTAATATGGTATCAATTTCTTTTGGTGTCCAACCTTCACGTCTGGCTTGTCTTTGAAATACACCCATAATCATAAAGGCATTTCCATTAACCCCAATCAAATCGAGGTTTACTGTTTTGTCAATTACTTTTTTCATTGTATTTAATTTTAGTGGCACTTCGACTGCGCTCAGTGTAAACTGCCACAGGTTAATAAGTATTTCTATTGTATTTAAATAGGATAGTTCGCTGTAAGCACTTCAATTTTCCTAGCTCGTGGTTTTCCTGTAACTGCTTTTTGAGCAGAGAGTGGCTTATCAAAAGTCTTGGTATGCCATCCAAATTCCTTGGTGTAGCATTCAAGTATATCTGTAGGGTAGGAACTGAGTAGGAATCTTCCTTTTATTTTTGAGAGTGTATCAAGCAGTTTGATGTAATCACCTTTGGTGTAACCCTCATAGTGTCCTTGATGGACATCTATATATGGCGGATCAACATAGTGAAAAGCATTATCTGTATCTCTGCTCTTTATAACCTTACAAGCATCATTGTTTTCAATCTGTGTGTTTTCTAATCGTTTGACTATTTCTTTATCAAATGCAATCTTTTTATTTCTAAAAGCTTTTACCCGTTTTCCATACTTGTCGTAGCCCCAACTGCCTATCTGACAAGAAAACCCCATATTGGTAGCGATATAGAATGCCCATGCGTGTTGTAATTTGTTAAACAAGTGAGGCATTCTATAAATAGTATCTGCTACTTTGTAGGTAGCCCTTGAAAAGAGTGTTGCTTCTATTTTTTCTTTAAGATTATCAAAGTCTGTTTGTACTACCTTATAGAAATTAACAACCATATTGTTGGAGTCATTAATTACTTCTGAAATGGCAGGCTCTTTTGCAAAGAATACAGCTCCCCCTCCAAAGAAACTTTCTGTATAGATTTCATGTTTTGGAATTAAAGGAAGTATCGTTGACACTAAGTTTTGCTTGCCTCCGTAATAGGATATAGGAGTTTTTGGCATGATAATTTGTAAAGCTTAAGCTAATAATATGAATTACAGTTCTCCCTGTTCTGCAAAAGAGAGATAGGATTCCGAAGTAATAATAAGATGGTCAAGAAGTTCAATACTTAAAAGTGCTGCACTTTCTTTTACTCTATGGGTAAATTGTTTATCGCTTGAAGATATTTCTAACTTTCCTGAAGGATGATTATGACATAGAATAATGGAACTTGCGTTTAATACTAAAGCTATTTGAAAAATTTCTTTAATGTTAACAGCTACCATATTTGATGTGCCTGAACCAATTTCACTAAAAGCGAGGATTCTGTTTGCTGAATTTAGAAACAATGTCCAAAAGAATTCTTTGAAATCAATTATATCTTGATTAATAAACTTTCGTATGTAGAAATCAGCTCTTTCAGCCTTATCTACATACGCCATAGCATCAAAGATGGGTCGTTTGTAATGTAATTCTACTTCCCTAGGAGTGACGAGACCCAAAGAAGGTAAAAGAACGTTTTTCATGGTGATATGTAATTAAGGTTAATTCCATATCAGTATAGAGGAAGGTATTTCTTGTAGTAGTCCAAGAGAATTGTAGTCGGTCGTAGGACGACAGCCAAAAAAGTATTTTAAGCCTGATGAGGTAGTATTGTTGTAGCTGAAAAAGCCACAGATGGTTTTCCGTTTATCATAAGCTTTAGATAAATATCATAATTGGCTAAATTCACAAAATCGGCTGTTTCAAAGATAGGTGAGAATTCTTTCTCCATAAACTTAGCATCGGTCTGTCCTAGACGAAAAGTTACGATTGTTCCTACATTATTAAGTACTGCATCTCTGATTTTCACCTCTAATTGTGAGATGTATTGGTGTGCCATAATAATTCCGACTCGGAATTTTCTAAGCTCACTCATCATTTCAACTAAGGTGAGATTGGTGTAGTTTTGAAATTCATCCAAGTAAATAAAAAAATAAGGACGTTTATGTTCTACGGTATCTATTCTACTAAAGGCAGAAGCAGAAAGTGAGGTTAAAAGTAGCGAACCTAAGATATAGGAGGCTTCCGATCCAATGGCTCCCTTAGACAGATTAACCAATAGTACTTTTTTGTTATCCATGATATACCTCAGAGAAATTTGGTTTTTGTTTTCAACTAATATCCTTTTTACTGATGGATAGGAGAGTATTCCACCTAGCTTATTGTAGATAGGAATAAGGTCTGTCTTTCCGTAATTTTTGAATTCGTTTTGCCAAAATATTTTCACCTCTGGATTTACGATATTAGGAATACAACTATTTCTGTAATTTGTATCCTGCAATATTCTTATAATATCTGTAAAGTTTGCTGTGGGTTGGTCGAGCAAGGTGAGAATTACATTTCTTAGTATATGTGCCATTTTTACTCCATAACCTTGCATACCCCATAGTCGTTGAAAAACCTCTAAGATATTAGAAGTGATAAGTGCTCTTTTTTCATAGGATACTTTTCTAAGTGGGTTGTAGCCCAATTCTAAATTTGGATTACTTGCGTCTAGGTAGATTACATCCTTGAACCTTTTATATGGGGTTGATTTTATGACATTTGAAATTAAATCTCCGTGAATATCTATTAGACAAAAGCCTCTATCTTGCAAGAAATCTTGTGTTATTTTGGTTTGAAGCAAGGTGGTTTTTCCTGTTCCTGTTCTCCCAATTATGTAAAAATGATTAAGCCTGTCTTTTAGGTAGATACCAAATATTTTTCCATTTTCTCTGAAATTAGTTTTGGCAAAGTAGTTTATGGGGTTGTTATTGAAGTGTTGCATCCTTTAATTATTGCTCTCTTTTTTTGAAAGTATAAGGCGTATGAAATTGTATTTAGTTATCTACTTTTGTATTTCAAAACAATGCTATGAATACTAATTTCTATAAAAGGAATTACCATCCTATAATCATATTACTGTATGTAAGCGGTATGCTTGATTATCAGCAAATAAATTTGTTGCCCAAAACCACCAAATACAACTGGAATAAGTTTAAACACGAAAACTATTTTGGTAATGAGTGGGCAGAAGCTTATATAAAGCAATTTGACACTATCAAAGATGTTTTTGTCAGTGCTTTTCTATATAAATCACTACGATTTTTGGTTAAATCACATCGTGGCTACCATACTATGTTGAAAGAACTAAGCCACAACAAAAATCTTTTAAAACTTCATGCAAGTAGTATTGTAAAATCCATTGAAGACATGAGTACTTTTGCAAAAGTAAAAATAACAACTGCTTGTAAATATTATGGTATTTCTAAAGATTGGTATTACACTCAAAAAAAGAAAGTTTATTGTGAACTTAGTCCCTTGAATTATTGTTATAGACAACAGCCTAATCAGTTAACTCAACAAGAAGTAATGCGTATTGATACTATTGTTTCTAAGCCTGAGAACTATGGAAAAACTAAAACTACATTGTATTATTCTGCAATGGCTAATGGTGATTTGCTTTGTGGGAAATCTACTTTTAGTAAATATGCGACAGCTTTGGGATATAAAAAATCAAAACGTTTTAAAATGAAACCTAAAAAAGGATTTAGAGCCGGCCGTATTTTTCAGTGGCTACATGTAGATATAACTTATGTACATACCGTAGAAGATGGTTTACAAGCTGTAGCTTTTGTAAAAGATAATTATTCTAAAGCTATTTTACATTATGCTTCGACTACAGGGAAAGCAGGAAGTGAATTTATCAAAAATCTTTTTCAAGAGACTTTTGATAAGCATAATTTGTTTGACAAAAAAGACCCTATCAATATTTTGTCTGATGGTGGTTCTGAAAATAAAGGAGAATTAATTTCTTGGGTTAATAACATAATTGCACCACCTGTAGTTTCTAAGATTACAGCTCGTACCGATGAGTTTCCGTATCCTAACAATATGTCTGAAAGTACGCATAGCATTTACAAAACTGAATTTATGAATGGAAAAATTTCTCTAAATACTAAATCTCACTTACTTAGCCTAGAACGATTTTTTCAT
>Ga0256834_1000414_pt1 | contig 30874 bp, 28 predicted proteins | sample 4281140metaG_FD_190536 | JGI IMG/M metagenome (GOLD analysis project Ga0256834, IMG submission 190536) | Hydrothermal vent microbial communities from East Pacific Rise, Pacific Ocean - 4281-140 | ecosystem: Environmental > Aquatic > Marine > Hydrothermal vents | place: Pacific Ocean: East...
AAAATGGTTATGGACTTACAATAACGAACGACCTCATTCAGCGATTGGTGGTGTGCCACCAAGATACAAGCTGGAAAAGGTTTAATCTTCTACTTTTAACTTCGGTTATAAATGGGGGGATTACATAATCAAACGTTCTGTTCCCATTAGTTCTTCATAGGTTTCACGAGGGCGAATGAGCCATGATTGCTTGCCTTGCACCATCACTTCTGCGGCTCTTGGGCGGCTATTGTAGTTAGAACTCATGGTAAACCCGTAAGCCCCTGATGATTTAACTGCTAATAGGTCACCTGCTTTTAAGTTTAAATGGCGCTCTTTGCCTAAAAAATCACCTGTTTCACAAACAGGGCCTACAATGTCCCATGTGGCTTTCATGCCATCTGTTCTTGGGGTGACGGGTACAATCTCTTGGTAGGCTTGGTACAGTGCTGGGCGAATGAGGTCGTTCATGCCTGCATCAATGATGGCAAAATTTTTATGTTCGGTAGGTTTTAAATATTCCACCTCGGTGAGTAATACGCCAGCATTACCTGCAATAGCGCGTCCTGGTTCAATAATAATTTCAACCTTTTCATCATTGAGCGTTTCAATGAGTGCTTGAATATAAGCCGCAATGGCTGGTGGAGTCTCATCGGTGTATTGAATACCAAGTCCGCCTCCAAGGTCAAGATGGTGAATATCAATGCCCATGTTGGACAACGACTTTTTTAAGGTTAATACTCGTTTAAGCGCATCAATAAAAGGGCTGATCTCGGTAAGCTGAGAACCAATATGGCAATCAATCCCAATGGGGTTTATGTGTGAGAGGGCGCATGCATCGGCATACAGCTCGGGAGCGGTATTAATATCGACTCCAAATTTGTTGTCTTTTAGCCCTGTGGAGATATAAGGATGAGTTTGTGCATCCACATCGGGGTTTACGCGAATGGAGATGTCGGCAATTAAATCTAAAGATTGGGCAACGCTTTGAATACGATCCAGCTCGGCGTGAGATTCGATATTAAAGCACCGAATGCCCACTTCCAATGCTCGGCGAATCTCTACCGTTTGTTTGCATACGCCGGAAAATACCACTTTTTTAGGGTCACCGCCCGCCCGCAGTACACGTTCTAGCTCACCTTGTGACACAATATCAAACCCCGATCCTAATTTAGCCAGTACATTTAATACGGCTAAATTTGAGTTGGTTTTAACCGCATAGCACACTAAGTGTGGCTGTGTTTTAAAGGCTTGATTAAACGCATGCCAACGATTTTCAAGCTCTGTTTTTGAGTAAACAAATAACGGTGTGCCATACGATTTTGCTAAGGTTTCGAGTGAAACTTGTTCGGCATGCAGTGTATTATTGCGTGCTTGAAAAGGGTGAGTGGTCTCTTGAGTCATTTTGAATCCTTATCGCTTTCTGACTTTGTAATATTTTGATTTTCGATGTCTTGGGCAGTCGCCGCTTCGGGTAGGCTTAAGTTATTCTTTTTACCACAGCCTGTACTGAGCAGAATCGTTAAGATTAAAAGCGCACCTAAATAAAAGGATGAGTTGGTTTTCATAATAAGGGAACTTCATTGTAAAATGAGGAATATTTTATCAGAAACGAGAGGGTTGTTATGCAAGAAGAAAGACGATTCGATGAGCCAATTATTATTGAGCCAAAAGGGAAGGCCCGTTCGGCAGTGATTTGGTTGCATGGTTTAGGTGCCGACGGTGGCGATTTTGCGGGATTGGTTCCTCAACTAAATTTACCAGAGCAGCATGGTATTCGTTTTATTTTTCCACATGCGCCTGTTCAATCGGTGACCATTAATGGGGGGATGAAGATGCGCTCTTGGTATGATATTCGAAGTACTGATTTTGCGAATGATGTGGATAAAGAGGGGATTCGTGCGTCTTGCAATCAGGTGTACGATTTAATTCAAACGCAGCTAGACCAAGGCATCTCTGCGGATAAAATTGTATTGGCGGGTTTTTCACAGGGCGGATTGATTGCACTGCATGCGGGGTTAAATTATGAGTCTCGTTTGGCAGGAATTATGGCGTTATCGACCTATTGTCCGATGATTGAACCCTTTAGTCAGAGCCGAGATATTCCAATTTTTATGGCGCATGGTGAATTTGATGGGGTGATCCCTTTTTCTGTTGCACAGGCCTCTTGCGTTGCACTTGAGCACGCAGGGTATGCCGTTCAATGGCACGCTTATTCAATGGAGCATCAGGTTTGTGCACAAGAGATTGAGGATATTGTAAACTGGCTTGCATCTACTTTGTCTCTTGAGGAAGCGTGATGACAAACCAACAACAGTGCCAAGATTTTTGGCAAGCGCGTCGCAGTATTATACTCAGTACAATGAATTTAGAGGGAGTGTCTGAGACCAGTGTGACACCATTTATTGCAAATGATGAGGGATGTTTGTATGTTTTTATCAGTGAACTTGCCCAGCATACAAAAAACATTTTATCGTTACTGAATGCGTTGTCTGATGATTCAAATCAGAGTGATTGCCAGCGAATAAGCGGACTGATTATGGCGGACGAATCTGAAAATGAACAGGCGTTTGCACGAGAGCGTTTGACGTTGCAACTTTTACCGTCTGAAATTGTGAGAGAGTCGGAAATGTTTTCCATGTTAATGACACGCTTTGAGCAAACGTTTGGAGAGGTTATTCCCTTGTTGGTCAGCTTACCTGATTTTCATTTGATTCAATTAAAGGTGATTAAAGGCGGTTATGTAAAGGGTTTTGGCCAAGCGTTTACATTTGAGGGTTGCCCTTGCCACAACTTAGAGCCTGTGAGACGAGCATGACGGTAAGAAAGGGGGCTTATGTTTAGTTCGAGACGTTATTTCCGATACGATGTGGTGTTGCCAATGCACATGGAGTTCGTAGACCAATATGGAAAACAACTTGGCTTAGCGCGTAGCCAATTAATAAGTCGTGAAAATGAAGAACGATTGCAAGCAATAAATGTGTCGTTACAAGACTATTTGCAGCAACTTAATGAGGTTAGCGTCGCCGCATCTCATGTTTTTTCGGCACTTAATCGTCGATTGGATTTTATGTGGTGGATGCTGGATTTTATGATGGAATCAGACGATCCAACAGAGCAGTATGATTATCTATTACGTAAAAAGAAAGACGGGGAATCCATACGGCCAACGCATAAAAAAACCTCTGAGATAGGCCCTTTGATTGTTGGGTTGTATGATGCACTTGAGGATTATGTGGTTGAATTAAATGCGATTATGAAAACGGGTCTTGAAGAGGGGGCTTTTAGCTATCAAGGATTGTCTCAGGCTCGGTTTGATGATAAGCAGTATATCGCCAATTTGAACGAGTTGGCCAAGTCGGGTGTTTTGCCTGCCAAAATATTGCAACTTATGGTGGAGAAAATCAACTTACAAGCAGGGGTATTAGAGCAGCTTAAAGCGGCTTATCGCAAAACGTCAAGTTCGGAGGACTGGAAGCACTACCAAATCAATTTAAGTCCAAAAGGGTTTAGTTTTTTAACCAATGATGCGTTTGAAATTTTCTCTAACATGGATGTCTATATGGAGATTAATGAAGACACGATTATTTGCCGTGGAAAGGTTTTGTCACAAGAATTGGTAGAGAGTGAGTTGCTGGATACAAGGGTAAGCATTGAGTTTGATTTACTCACTGGTGAGCAAGAGCAAAAAATTACACGTTTTATTCAACATAATGAGCTTAAAGAGAGTATGCAACAAGTTCCCGAACCTTATGTTCCTCTTTTAAACGCGTAATGATTTTTGGCGGTCAAGAGCTTTTATCATTTACCGCGAGCTTGTTTGCGTCTTAAATTTTGCTGTTGTACGAGCAGTGCTTTTTTTATCCAAGCGGCCATTTGGTGGTGTTCATGAATGAGGGCCTGATATAAAACGGGCGCGGGCTTATTGGGCAGTCCATAGGCGGACGAGGCGATTTCAATGAGTTTATTAATATAAACATTAGGAAAACCCAGCTCCAGTTCAAAATAGCTTACTTTGGTTAAAATGGCGGCATTTAAAGCCGTTTGCCATTGTGAGTGTGACAGTTGAAAGTCTTCATATAAAAAATGACATGTCGGGTCTTTACGCATGTTAAGCATCACTTTTAAGCTGGCCACTCGAATTAAGGCCATGGCAGGATCCCTAAGCGCTAAGGGTAAGTGATTAATAAAACTGGGGTCAACATTATGACTGCTTCCAAGCACTGACACTGAGCTTCTCCTTTTAAATGATTACCCGAATTCACCTTTCTATCTGCGGATTAGGGTATTAATGTTATAACACGATATCCATGCACTCTTCCACTTCGTGCTTTTGAATTTCTTGCTGTAAAAATGATTGATCATGTCCGCTCGGAAACTCGAAATTAATGGCGATGCGCTCTTGGAACTCTTGAACGGTTCGAAACCCGACAATGGTGCCATTAAAAGAGAGGAGCTTATTTTCGGCTTCAAAATAGAGAAATGCATCCACCTTCGTGTACAGTCTAAACCCTTTGCTCATAAAGACTGCAACGCCTCCAGCACTGACATTAGAGACTTTGATTGGCCACTCTTTGGGAAACTGTTTTAAATAATTGTCATCATTAATGCGTTGATAAACCGCAAGATAGGTTTCCATGAAGGTGGTAAAGTGCAGCAACGCTTGAATGAGGGGGATTTTTTGCAATTTTGGGTTTTCAAAAGTCAAAAGGAATTCATCAATTTTAAATCCTGTCGGCAGTCGTTCTCGAATAAAAAAGTGTGATGGGGTTGAATGCTCAATACTTTCTATTAGGTATTCAAGATACGTTAAGTACTTTTGTTCAATCATTTTAATGTAGCTAAAGGTTTTGGGTGAGCTTGCTTTTAAAGGTGCGGCTTGCTTAAATCCTTTTTGACGTTCTTTTAATTGCACCCAGTAAGTTAAGTCCGATTTTGGGCTTTTTCCATTGCTGATATCTTTTAAACAGTTGCCAAAAAACTCCACCCCTTCAATCATTTCGATAAAGATGGTTTTAAGCAGTGGGTCGCTGGTTTGGGTTTTTTCAATGGCGATCAGTATTAGGTTTTTTTTGGTTTCGATGAGTTTGAGCGTGCTTTCAGGAAAATAGTTGGCACCTGTGGCATAAATTTCGCGGTCTCTAATGGGAGAGCTGGGCGTAATAAAATAGCGAATAGGCATGTCTACACGATGAAAGCGTCGACCATTTCCTTTGTTTAGCATAGTAGTCAATTCCTGAATGCTTTTATGAATATTTTAAGTTTGAATGGCGCTTTTTGAAATAAGCAAAAATAAGGCCTAAAATTATTCATGAGAGGGGGGGGGAATAATTGCATGTATTTTTTGCAGTAGTTTAGGCAGTGCGCCACTGTGTTTTTGAACGCTTTGGTAGGCGTTTCCGCCTAATTTTTGTTGGGTGTCGGGTGATTTGATTAGATGCATTAACTGCTTGCTTAATGCGTTGGGTGTTGGCGTAATCGTGAGTGCGCCATCTTTGGCAAAGGTTTCAAACAGCGCTTGTAAGTTACTGTAAAAAGGACCTGATAGCACGGGTTTTTTAAGGGCAGCAGGTTCTAAAATATTGTGCCCTCCAAACGGTACAAGGCTGCCACCAATAAAGGCCGCATTGCAACTGGCAAACCAGAGCATAAGCTCTCCCATACTGTCGGCAAGATAAACTTGCGTCTTTGTGGTAATCGGTTGGTTTTGGCTGTGTCGTGCAAAAGAGAGGTTTGATTTGGCTATTTGTTGCGCGACAGATTCAAATCGTTCGGCATGTCTGGGCACAATGATTAGCAAGGGGGGGGGGATATTTTTAGGCAGAGCATCCATGAGTTGTTGGTGTGCTTGCAGTAACAGTTGTTCTTCAGACGGTTGATTGCCGTCTGGGTGAGCATGGGTGCTGGCGGCAACCCAAATAAAACGGTTGTTCAGTTGGTGGCTGCTTTTCCACGCGTGTGCTTGTTGCTCAATATTGGAAGGTAGCTCAAGATCAAACTTAAGGTTGCCTAAGGTTTTGATTTTATCTGGAGCTGCGCCAAGCTTTTGAAAGTATTCGCTGTCAATGGAAAATTGCGTGGCAATAAACTGTGTTTGATTGAGTGCGTTTTTAATTACTCCCCCCCCCCACTTTTGGTAAGCCAAAAATGACTTCTCTTTAAGGCGAGCGTTAATCAAAATAATGGGGATGTTACGTTCGACACACGCTTGATAGAGGTTGGGCCAAATTTCTGTTTCGACCATAATGACTAATTTAGGTTGTATTTGCGTGAGAAAGCGGTTGACCGCAAACGGGTAGTCGTATGGAATCATTTGATGCTGAATTTCAACGGGTGAAAATTGCAACGCTTGCAGAGCACCTTGTGTTGAACCGTTGGTGACCGTAAGAGGTAACGTTGGGTATTGTTGTTTCAGTTGGGTCAGCAGTGGAAAAATAGAGCGGGTCTCTCCTACAGAGACGGCATGAATCCAGATGCCGTTCTTTTGAAAAGAGGTTGGATTAAATCCAAATCGTGCTCGAAAACAGTAGGGTATTTTTGGTTGTTTTTTACATCGCTTCCAGCCTTGGTAGGCCACTAAAGGTAAGGCTAAGGAGGTTAGGAGGCGATAGGTAAATAGGTTCACAAGATGCGCTTACCCGTTTAAATCGTATATTTGAATAATGCCGACAATGCTACTTTGTTCCGCCCCTTCAACCAGTAAAGTCGTGATTTTATGCGCGTTCATTAACTCTTCGGCCTCGGTTAAACGCGCCTCGCCAGAGATGGTTTTGGGGTTGTGTCCCATAATCTCTTTGGCGGTTAATGCCATAAATTGAGCGGCATCGCTCTCCATGTGACGACGTAAATCGCCATCGGTGATGATCCCTTTTCCTTGATCGACAATACACAGCCCTAAGCGCCCTTCATTCATGGCATGAATCACCTCTTTCATGGGGGCATCGCCAGAAATAAACGGCAGGTTTTTGTGTTTCATCTCATGTTTAACACGCGTAAGCAACTTTCTACCTAAGCTACCACCGGGGTGAAATCGTGCAAAGTCATGCGGTTGAAAGCTACGTGCTTCCATTAACGCAACGGCCAGTGCATCCCCCATCACCAAGGTGGCGGTGGTGGAGGAGGTCGGAGCAAGTTGATGAGGACACGCCTCTTTAGGTACAGAAATATTGAGGTGAAAGTTGGCATTTTGCGCCAAGGTAGAACTTGGATTGTTGGTCATCGCAATGACGATATTACCATTGTCTTTTAAAAACGGCATGAGGCGAATCACCTCTTCGGTTTCCCCTGAGTTGGAGAGAGCTAAAAAGACATCCTCTGGCGAGACCATCCCTAGATCGCCATGAAAGGCTTCGCCCGGGTGCATAAAAAAGCAAGGCGTTCCTGTACTGGCAAAGGTCGCCATAATCTTTGTTCCAATGAGTCCCGATTTTCCCATGCCACAAATCACCACGCGACCTTGGGTGTTGAGAATGGCTTGAACGCTGTGGTTAAAGTCCTCTGTCAATTGTGACGAGAGGTTGGCGATGGCCTCGGCTTCAATAGTAAACACCTCTTTTGCGGTGGTTTGATAGTCGGTTGTTGGGGTTGATGACATGGCGAAACCTTTAAAATGAGTAAGCAAAGTGTAGGCTGTGAAAATCCGTACCAGGGTTGGGCATCTCAATACCTGCATTGGATATGTGCAGGTAACGGTAGCTTACCTCAAGCTGTTTATGTTTAATACCTAAGCCAAAAATACTGCCAAATTGGAACTGGGTGGACTTGTATTCGTTTTCAATGACGATGTTGCTTAATAAGTAAGGGCCACCCCCCATTTCGATAAAGGGGGTAAATTTCATGTGTTTAGGTTGGTAGTAAAACACAGGCGTAATACCCAAAATATATCCTTCACTGTTTTGAGGCTTGTCTAACGTAGACCACCATTTTTGCAAACTGCCTTCAAGTCGTCCGACCACTTGCCAAGACTCGGTATCATAAACAGGCTCCTTCCAATCGGCACCTAGGCTAATACGTGATTGCTCGGTGGTTCGATCTGCGCCAATATCCATGCTAAATGTTAGCGCATCGGTGTTTATGTTGGGCTCAAATGAGCAGGGTGCTTTGCCTTGATAGCAGGCAAGCCCAAAGGAACCCAGCGCCCCTAAAATGGCAAACGACATTAGGTCATTGTTCTCTTGTTTTGCTTGAACAGGGGGGGGAGAAAACAGGCTTAATATAAATGCGATGCTGATAGCAGTGAAAAAGAGGGCTTTTGAAGCGACCATGTGCTGTAATCCTGATAAAATAGTGCGATTATTTTAATCGAAATGACCTCTTGATGGGAACTGAATTGGTATGAACGCCTATGCATGATTTTTCACAGTCTAACATTTTAGTGGTGGGTGACGTAATGCTCGACCAATATTGGACGGGGCGAGCGGAGCGAATCTCACCTGAAGCGCCTGTTCCTGTTGTGAAAGTGGCCGATAAAGAGGTACGGGCAGGAGGGGCGGCCAACGTGGCGCTTAATATTGCGGCCTTGGGTGCGACGGCTCACTTAATTGGTGTGGTGGGAAAACAGGCCAGTGGAGCTATGGATGAACATGGTCAACAGCTCGAAAATATCATGACTCAAGCAGGCGTTGAGTGCACTTGGGCGTTATCGGACAGCGGTACGATTTGTAAATTACGGGTGCTCAGTCATCATCAACAGTTGATTCGAATGGATTTTGAACAGCCTGTGCCAGAACAGCCCGCACTGCAATTGGTTGATTATGTAAAAGCACAGGTGGCAAACTACGATGTACTGGTTATTTCAGATTACGCCAAAGGGGCATTGCAGTTTGTTGAACAGATGATTGAGGTTGCAAAATCACATCAAATTCCCGTATTGATTGACCCAAAAGGGCAAGACTTTTCTCGCTATCAAGGCGCAACACTGATTAAGCCCAATCAAAGTGAGTTTGAAGCCATTGTGGGTGAAGCGTCGAGTTCGGATGAGGTGGTGTTAAAAGCCAAAGACTTGATTAAAACGCTCGATTTAGACGCGCTGCTGGTCACACGAAGTGAACATGGCATGGCACTGGTCACGACAGAGTCACAGCCTTATCTGTTAAAAGCCCAAGCGCAAGAGGTGTTTGATGTGACGGGGGCGGGCGATACCGTTATGGCAGCACTGGCAACTGGTTTTTCCTCGGGCATGAGTTTGCAAAATGCGGTGCATTTAGCCAGTCAGGCCGCCAGCATTGTGGTACAAAAAGTGGGCACCTCAACGGTTTCTAAAGCGGAACTGGATGAGTCCATTAAAGCCTCCATGCGCCATCAAGGTTATGTGCCTATGAATGAAGATGAGTTGCTTGCGCTGGTGAATGAAGCAAAAAATCGTGGTGAGCGCGTGGTGATGACCAACGGCTGTTTTGACCTCTTGCACAGTGGGCATGTGCGTTATTTAAACGAAGCGGCTAAATTGGGTGAACGCTTGATTGTTGCGGTGAATTCAGACGAATCGGTGCAAATATTAAAGGGGGAAACCCGTCCCATAGTGCCGTTAAAAGGACGCATGGAATTGTTATCCGCATTAAGTTGTGTGGATTGGGTCGTTCCTTTTAGTGAAGAGACGCCAGAGCGGTTAATTTGCAAGCTTACCCCAGATGTTTTAGTGAAGGGAGGCGACTACCAACCCGAGGAGGTCGCGGGCGCACAATGCGTTTGGAAGGCGGGCGGACAGGTTGAAATATTGTCTTTTTGGGACGGGTACTCCACGTCCAATATGGTGGCTAAAATTAAAACGTCTGAAGCCTTAGAGAGTTTAAGCGAGCAAAAAGAGAAGACGACAGAATGAATATAGACTTCGAGCACGCCCTGCAAGAGCACCAAAAAGCCATTCAATCGGTATTAGAGCAGTCTGTAAAAATTGAGCGCATTGTCAATGAAATTACAACCGCCATTGCAGGGGGGGGGAAAGTGATTTGGCTAGGCAATGGCGGCAGTGCTGCCGATGCTCAGCATATGGCGGCGGAATTAATGGTACGCTATGTCAAAAACAGACAGCCCATCGCTTCCATTGCCTTAACGACAGACACTTCTATTTTAACGGCGCACAGCAACGATTACAGCTTTGATACCGTATTTTCACGTCAAATAGAGGGTTTGGCACAACCGCAAGATGTCGTTATTGGGTTGTCTACGTCAGGTGAAAGTATTAATGTGGTCAATGCTATTAAAGCTGCCAATCAAAAAGGCTGTTTTACCGTGGCGATGACAGGGGGGGGGGAGAATTTATTGTGCCAATTATCCAACCTCTGTTTAAGTGTGGCATCCAACGAGACGGCAAGAGTGCAAGAGGCACACAGTTTTGCAAGCCACTTGGTTTGTGAAGGGTTGGATGGGTTGTTTTCTTAACCTTTCTACTTGTTATGTGAATGAGAGAGGTAGTTGGCTTGTAGTTATATAGTTGGTACGTATAATAACCTATTTGTTTTTAATTGCTTTAACGTAAAAAGCCCCCTTTATAAAAGAGAATAAAATTATGTGCGGAATTGTTGGTGGTGTTGCAGAAAGAAATATAGTGCCTATTTTATTAGAGGGTTTGCGCCGTCTGGAATACCGTGGTTATGACTCGTCAGGCGTGGCGGTCTTAAACTGTCTTGGTGAGCCAGATTCTGAATATCCAACGTGCCAAATACAACGCCAGAGAGCGTTGGGTAAAATTAAAAACTTAGAACACAAAATCAGTCAAGAATCGAAAAAACTTTCAGGTAAAACAGGCATTGCGCATACTCGTTGGGCCACACATGGTGTGCCTTCTGAAAGTAATGCACACCCTCATATTTGCAATGAAAAAGTTGCGGTCGTGCACAATGGCATCATTGAAAATTATCAGTCGCTTAAAAACAAACAGTTAGAAGAAGGCTACCGGTTTACCTCTGAAACCGATACCGAAGTGGTTGCGCATGCCGTCCATTTTGAGCTTAAAAAAAATCAAGGTAACCTTTTAGACGCTGTCACACAGGCCGTTAAACAGTTTGAAGGGGCTTATGCTCTGGGTATTATTTCCATGGACAACCCAGACCTATTGATTGCCGCACGAAAAGGCAGTCCGTTAGTGATCGGAGTCGGAATCGGTGAGTACTTTATCGCCTCCGATGTCTCTGCTTTATTGCCAGTGACTCAAAATTTTATCTTTTTAGAAGAAGGGGACATTGCTCAAATTCAAAAAGATGCCTTGGTTATTTTTGATAAAAACGGCAATGAAGCGACTCGCCCAATTAAGGCGTCAAGTTTATCCGCCAATGCCGTCGAATTGGGTGAACATCGTCACTACATGCACAAAGAAATTTTTGAACAGCCACAAGCGGTGATGAATACCTTAGAGGGACGCATTACCAAAGATAATGTGCTGGTGTCTGCGTTTGGGCAGGACGCAGAAGTGATTTTTAAAGAAATTAAACAGGTTCAAATCATTGCTTGTGGAACCAGTTACCATTCAGGGCTGGTGGCTAAATATTGGTTTGAAGATATTTTAGACCTGCCTTGTCAGGTCGAAGTGGCCAGTGAATACCGTTACCGTAATCCCGTTATTCAATACAACACTCTTTTTGTTACCATAAGTCAATCAGGCGAAACCGCAGATACTTTAGCGGCGTTGCAACAAGTAAAACAGCTCGGGGGGGGGAAGAATATCCCCACCTTGTCTATTTGCAATGTGGCAGAATCGAGTTTAACCCGAGAATCGGACTTGGCGTTTTTAACCCATGCAGGGCCAGAGATAGGAGTGGCATCAACCAAGGCATTTACTACGCAACTGGTTGCGTTGGCACTGTTGATGGTTGCGATTGGAAAAACGCAACAAACCATGTCCGAAGAGCAAGAAAAAAATATTGTGCTTGGATTGCAAAAACTTCCAAGTTTGATTCAAAGTGCATTGGCACATGAAGAGACCATTAAAATCATTGCTCAAACGTTTGCGGATAAAGAAAGTGCGCTGTTTTTAGGACGAGGCACCATGTACCCCATTGCGATGGAGGGCGCTTTAAAATTGAAAGAGATCAGTTACATTCATGCCGAAGCTTATCCAGCAGGTGAATTAAAACATGGCCCATTGGCCTTGATTGACGAACAAATTCCCGTCGTAGCGATCGCTCCAATGGACGATATGATTGAAAAGCTCAAATCTAACCTGCAAGAAGTGAATGCGCGGGGGGGGCAAATGATTGTATTTGAAGACGAGCAATCAGGCATCAGTTCAGAAAAAGATTTTACCGTGGTGAAAACCACCTCCAACGTAGGGCGCATTACCGCACCGATCACTTTTAATATTCCATTGCAGCTGCTCAGTTATCATGTGGCATTAATTAAAGGCACGGATGTGGATCAACCCAGAAATTTGGCTAAGTCGGTGACTGTTGAGTAGGTCAAAATATTATTTGACTCTGTTAATCATGCTGTAGAGATCTTTTTGATTGTCAATCCGCGTTACACAGCCTAGCCATGAACCCAATCATAAGATTGGCTCATGGCTAGGCATTTTTTTTGTGTCTCATCTGGTGCACAAATAATCACTTTCCAAGATTCATTCGATTGAATATTGTTATTTTTTTGCGTTAACCAGTCGCTAAACAGTGTTTCCAGTGTCCCCTCAAAACAACCTGCAAACCCTTGTTGACTGGCAAGGCGGTTAGGGGTGTTCCAGTCTTCCAGCAGAGTACAAGCGCCGATGGCTTCGGGGGGGAGGTTGGGGGTCATTAGTCGAGCGGGTTTAGCTTTGAATGGAAAGGTGGTGTCGCTGTGTAAGAGTGCCAGTGTTTGAGTGTTGGGTTGCTGGCTGCGGAGTTTTGCGAGATAAAACAGGTTGGCCATGTGGCCTTCACTGCCTAATAAAATGACATGAGTGGCGGTTTGACAGGTTTTGACCATTGCTTGATGAGCGGGTGTGGCGGGTGTAACGTGTAAGCATTTAGGCGCGTTTTTGGGTAGAGGGTGTTGGCTTAACAGTTGCAGAGTGGCTTGTTGTTTCATGTGGTTTTGTTGAAATAAATACAGTGTATGGTCACTGTTTTCAAACCTAAATTGACACCCAAACTCAATGGTAGGGAAGGGGGGGGGAAGAAAATTCCCCTCCCCCTGTTTTTCGGAAAAAGATACATTGTTCAGTCTTACATTGAACAGCCAAAAACCACCCTCTTGTTCTTGTTGTGAGAGCTGTTTGATGGGGTAGTGCATGTCAACATCAGGTTGTGGTTGCATTGGTGAGCCGTTTGTTGCGATAAACGGGACGGCCTTGAAACAAGGTTTGTTCAATCGTCCCCATAAACTCCCACCCTTTAAAGGGGGTATTTTTACCTTCGCTAATCATTTTTTCAGGTTCAAGCGTCCAATAACCGTTGGGGTCTAAAATGCATAAATCGGCCGACTGATTGTCTTTAAGACTGCCTGTTTGAATGCCTAAAATATTCGCAGGGTTTTGGGTTACGGAGCGCACGGCGGTCATTAAATCTAACCCATAATCGTTGACCAATTTGAGCAGAAGGGGCAGAAGCGTTTCTAGGCCACTGATGCCTGTCATGCTTTCACCAAATGGCAGGAGTTTATCGTCTTTATTGAGTGGGGTGTGGTCGCTGACCACGGCATCAATGACTCCTGTTTTTAATCCGTTTAACAGGGCTTGTTTGTCCTGCATACTGCGAAGGGGGGGGGAAACGTGAAATAGGCTGTTAAAACCTAATACGTCCATTTCGGACAGGTGAAGTTGATGAATGGCAACGTCACAGGTGACGGGTAGCCCTCGTTTTTTAGCCTCGGCAATCATCTCCACTGAACGGGCGCAAGAGAGTTGTGAAAAATGAGCGCGAATGCCTGCTTCTTCCACTAAAACAAGATCACGCGCCAAGGCGGTGGTTTCGGCAGAGGGGGGAATTTCGGGCAGGCCTAAACGCGTGCTGACTGCGCCAGAGTGTGCCACACCGTGGTTTTTAAGTTGGGTGTTTTCACTTCTGAGCATTACCACAATGTCGTGAGTGGCGGCGTATTCTAAGGCATTTTTAAGAGTGAGAGAATTTTGAATGGGGTGATTGGCTTGGCTAAGCGCCACGCACCCCGCTTGTTTTAACGCGTAAATACTGCTTAAACGTTCGCCTTTGAGTGCTTGGGTTAAAGCGCCAATGGGCATTACAAATGCGGTGGCGGCTTGACGAGCTCGGCGTTGCAGTAACTCGGTAACAGCTTGTGAGTCATTAACGGGTGCGGTATCGGGCGGACAGCAAATGCTGGTAATGCCTCCCGCCACGGCGGCCTTGGTTTCGGAGGCGATAGTGCCTGCATAGTGACTGCCTGGCTCGCCCAAACGTGCTTGTAAATCCACCAGCCCTGGTAAAACCCATTTGTCTGTAGCATCAATCTCTTTGTCGGCACTAAAGCCTTCGGGTGGGTGATCGCCAATGCCAGCAATGCGCCCACGAGCGAGGTAAACATTGGTGATTTTATCAATATTCTGGGCTGGGTCGATGACGCGTCCGTTGATAATCGCTTGTCTCATGAGGTCTCCTTCGCGTCTTGTTCTTGTGTTTGCTGAGATGTTTGCTCGGCGTGATGCTGGCTGAGTTGTGCAGCATTACTCATGATAATCGACATAATGGCCATGCGAACGGCAATGCCGTAGGTGACTTGCTCTAAAATCACCGATTGAGGACCATCGGCTACGGCGGATTCGATCTCTACGCCACGATTGATGGGGCCAGGATGCATCACAATCGCATCGGGTTTGGCCAGTGCAAGGCGGGTTTCGGTTAAGCCGTAGAGTTTAAAGAACTCTTTTTCGCTGGGAATGAGGGCGCTGGTCATACGCTCATTTTGCAGACGCACCATGATAATCACGTCGACATCTTGAATGCCTTCGTCCATGTCGTGATACACATGCACGCCTAAGGCTTCTGGGTATTCTGGCATGAGGGTTTTCGGCCCCACCACGCGTATCTCTCTGGCTTCTAAAATACTGAGCGCTTGAATTTGGGAGCGCACCACGCGGCTGTGCAGTACATCGCCTACAATCGCCACTTTAAGATCAAAAATGTCCCCTTTGTGTTTACGAATGGTAAACATGTCCAGCATGGCTTGCGAAGGGTGGGCATGTTGTCCGTCCCCCGCATTGAGTACATGCACATGGGGCGCAACGTGTTGGGCAAAAAATTGGGCGGCACCACTTTGGGCGTGACGAATAACAAACATGTCCGCTTGCATGGCTTGTAAATTCCACAAAGTATCGAGTAGAGATTCGCCTTTTTTGGTGGCGGAGGTTTGAATGTCTAGGCTGGATACGTCGGCAGAGAGGCGTTTTTCGGCAATCTCAAAGGTGGTTCGCGTGCGGGTGCTGGGTTCAAAAAAGAGGTTCATAATGCTTTTACCACGCAGTAGAGGCACTTTTTTGATCTCATTGGTGTTGGGGTTTATAAAGGATTCTGTGGTGTCTAAAATTTCCGTCAGGTGGTGTGCTTTTAGCCCCTCAAGGGTGAGGAAGTGGTGCAATTTTCCAAGTTCATTGAGCTGAATATTGGGGCTGGAGAGTCGTGAACTCATGCGGTTTCCTCCTGAGATGACAAAAGTGTGACTTTTAAGGGATCGGGGCCCGTCACTTTTATCGTTTTATTGCACTCGATGGTCATGCCCACAATGTCCGCTTGAAAGGGCAGTTCTCGGCAACCTTTTCGATCTAATAGTGTGACCAGCGTGACACTGGCAGGACGGCCGTAATCAAAAATTTCATTTAACGCGGCGCGAATGGTGCGCCCCGTAAATAGTACATCGTCGACTAAAATAATATGTTGGTCGGTGACATCCCAAGTGATATCAGACGGTTTAATGGTGGGGTTGAGGCCAATTTTAGAGAAGTCATCGCGGTAAAAAGAGATATCAATCACTCCAAGTGGACTGGATAATCCAAGTTTTTGATGCAATTTTTGCGCCACCCATTCACCACCCGTTCGAATGCCAATCATTTTAGGGGCGCACTCGATCATCGGTTTTTGTTGCAATTGGTCACACATACGTTCGATGAGTGCGTCGGCATTAATGTTCAGTTCATCTGTCATAAAACATCCTGAGTTGGTTGGGCGAGCGCACTGGCTTGAAGCCAGTTTTCTAAAATAATTTGCGCCGCATGGTCGTCAATATGGTTTTGTTTGAGTTGACGGCTTTCGGCGGCAATTGAGCTAAGTTGTTCTTCTATATAAAAAATAGGGCAGTGATAACGGCCGCTGAGGCGTTGTCCAAATTTGCGAGCGGGTTGGGTTAGCGCTTGTTCAGAACCGTCTAAACGCATGGGCAAACCGACCACAATGGCAACGGGCTTCCATGCTTGAAATAAGCGGGTAATGTGCTCCCAATCGGGTTTGCCATCTTTGCTTTTTACAATGGTTTCGGGGCTGGCGGTTTGGGTAATGGTTTGCCCTATGGCGACCCCTATGCGGCGTAAGCCAAAATCAAATCCGATGACCACGCCAGAAAGAGGTTCGGTTGATTGACGCTTAGGCATGACCCGCCTCTAAGGTTAAGAATGCGGGTGATACGCCGAGGGTTTCCAGTGCTACTTGCCACTTTTTTTCCATGGGAGTATTAAACAGTAAGCTCTCGTTATAAGGGATGGTGAGCCAACTGTTGCCTTTAATTTCTTGAGCAAGCTGTCCGGGTTTCCAGCCCGAAAACCCCAAGCAGATTAAGAAATCACTGGGAGCTTGATTTTTACTGAGCGCTTCAACAAAATCATCAGAAAAGGTCATGGTCAGATCATCTGGTAATGCAACTGAGCTTTTCCATTGGCCTTCGGGTTTATGAAAAATAAAACCTTGCTCTACATCAACAGGCCCCCCACGCAGGATGGGTTGCTCTAAAAAGGAGACCCCTTCAGGGGGGGGGAACTTAAAGTGGCTTAAAAGGTCTTGTACTTGAAAATTTTGCGCTAAATTTACGGCAAACCCTGTTGTGCCATGGTCATTGTCTTCCATGATATAAATAAGAGCTTTTTCAAACCAGCTACCATTTAAGGAGGGCATGGCAATTAAAAAATGGTGTTCAAGTGAGGGTAATTGTTTCATGCTCCAAATTATAACAGAGAGATTCGTTGCGCCATCGCCTCTGTTTGATATTTTTTTCCATGTTCGTCTATCGCAAGCACATACTGAATCCCCATGGCTTGCGCAACGATTTTCCACTGTTTTACCCCCGCAATTAAGAGTGCGGTGGCAGCGGCATCGGCGGTAATGGCGTTGGGGTGTAGCACGGTAACTGAGGCAAAACTGTGTGCGGGATAACCTGTTTTAGGATTTAAAATATGCGAAAAACGTTGCCCTTGCCACTCAAAGTAGCGTTGATAGATGCCTGATGTAACCACACTTTCTCCCTCTTGCAAATTGAGGGTGGCGAGTACTTGTGTTGGGTTTTGAGGGTCTTGAATCCCAACCTTCCAAGGTTCGCCATTTTTAGAACCGATGGCCTTCATATCTCCGCCAATACTGACAATGGCGTTTTGAATTCCAGACTGTTTTAGGGTGCTGAGAGCCATCTCAATGGCAAGCCCCTTGGCGTTGCCACCAAAATCTAACTGTACATTGGCGTTGTGACTACGGAGTTCATTCCCTTTAAATGAAATATCCAACAGGCTGGGTGAGCTGTTTAACCATGTTTGAATGTTGTCTGCACTCGGTGGCGGCCCTTGCCAAGTTTCGGAGTGAAAACCCCAAAGTGAAACCAGTTGCCCAATGGCGGGATCAAACAGCCCTTGGCTTTGCTGGGTAAGTGTTTGAGACGTTAATATAAAATTTTTGACTGAATCGGGAACGGTAATCGATTGTCGTTGTGCAATGGCTCGATTGATTTTACTGACAATACCGCCTTGCTCCCACGCATGCCACTGCTGATGAAATGTTTGAAATTGCTGTTCAACGGCTTGAATCGCGACATTCGCTTGTGTGGCTTGATGGGGGGGGGAGAAAATTAGAATTTCTACAAAGGTACCAAATACGATCAGAGTGGCCTTGTGCTCTGTGTTTTGTGGTGAAGGAGTGCAGCTAGAAAGAATAAAAATTAGAACAATAGAAAGGAGCTGTTTCATTTTATGCGTACGAAATGAAGTGAATAATAAGGTAACAAACGGTAATAAAAAGGGAGTTGTATTATCACGCTTAAACCAGAGTAAAGGAGGAATTGAAGTATTTTATGTGATTTTTGAATCTCCCCGTATCTTTTTTTAACAATTAAGCCCAAAAGCACTTGCCTATCATTGAATGAGGGACGAGCGTCAGTTGAGGGGAATTAAGTGGTGTTCATTTTTATCAGTAATAGCGCAATAATCACCGCTAAAATCAATGAAACCCCTTGCCAAAATCCTACTGGGTTGCGCTCAATTAAGGGGGGACGGCTTTTGTTAAGAAAGGCTTTATTAGGTTGGCGAAGATTAAATATAAATTCTGAAATCTCTTCATACCGTTTGTTGGGATCAGGGTGTACGGCTTTTTTGATGGTCTCATCAACCCATGCAGGTATGTCTCGATCCCTATTAAGCATGCTGCGATATTGTAATCGTCTTTGTTCGGATTGTGTGTGTGCTTTGGCGGCTTGAGTGCCGTAAGGGTGTTCACCCGAGAGCATTTGATAAGCAATGACGCCAAGCGAAAATTGGTCTGAGTGTACGGAGCCTGTTTCACCTAAAAAACATTCGGGGGCGGTGTATAACGCAGTACCCAGTACGGTTTGTTGTTCAAAAGGGCTTTCAAGCTCTGTTAAACCAGCCACTTGCACCGAGCCAAAATCAATAATTTTAACGGTACCCGTCTCATCAATCATAATATTATCAGGCCTTAAATCTTGATGAATCATCTCTTGACGGTGAAAGGCGCGCAGTCCGGTGGCGATTTGTTCGATGATTTTACGAACCGTTTCCAGATCGGGTTTAGGGTGGTCAATCATCCACTGTTTAAGGGTTTTACCTTGAATGTATTCGGTCACAATGTATAAAAAATTTCGTTTCCGAGTTTGTTGACAAGGCTTGAGTACATGGCTGTTATTGATACGACGCGCGACCCATTCTTCCATTAAAAACCGTTCTAAGTACTCTGGATTACCTCGAAGATCTACGGAGGGAATTTTGATGACCACCTGTTCGTTACTCTCAATATCTACCGCTAAGTAGATATGACTGCGGTGGCTTTTTTGCAACTCTCTAATAATTCGAAAGCCATCAAACTCCATTCTGGCTTGCAGGTCGGGTGGGAAGGGTAAGGTTGTCAATTTTTGGTAAACCTCATCCACCTCTTGTTGAGGCAACTGGTCGATATGAACAATTTGAATGCTGACATTGTCATCGCTGCCTTGGTTGAGGGCTTCTTGAATAATCTGTTGGGCGGCTTGGTCTAAATCGTCATGATGAGCCTGAATGGTCTCGGTTATAAATTTATCTTGTACAAATTCATACACACCATCGGTGGCCAGAATAAACACATCCTCTTCATCTAAAGGAAGAGATTGGTAGTCTAAGTCTAGCCACTCTTTCATCCCTAAAGCGCGTCTTAAATAACTTTTATCCTTGGTGACCCAGAGTCGGTGGTCTTCGGTTAATTTTTCAAGGCTATTCCCTGATACTCGATACACACGCGTATCGCCTACATGAAAAATATGGGCGGTATTGGATTTAATAATAAGAGTCGTAAAGGTGCAGACATAGCCTCGGTCGGGTGAGTAGCGATAGGGGCTGTTGCGGGTTTGTAAATACAACCAAGAGTTGGTCGCTTTCAGTACACGTTGCACCGAGGTTTTAACCGTCCAAGATTCGGAAGTGCTGTAGTAGTCGTCTAAAAAGCCTTTTACCGCAATTTCGCTGGCGTGTTGGCTCACATCGCTACTACTAATACCATCGGCCAATCCAAGTGCAACGCCTTTTGAGGTAAGAAGTGGCTCTTTGGGAGTGCAGGCGCCATAAAAATCTTGGTTAATTTTTTTACACCCTTTGTCAGAGGCTTGCCCAATGGAAACCTGTAATTGCTTAGCCATGTTTTTATCCTTTCAACCCAAATTTACATATAAAAAAACCTCCGCTCCTCAAAAAAAATTGAAGAACGGAGGTTTCATTTTTTATAAAATTTTGTTGTATTATTTACTGATTTTACGATCAGGACACGTTCTTATGTGTGTGTAGTATAACGGCAAGGCTACAAAGACAAGCCCACCCACAAGGTTACCCAGTACGGTTGGTAACTCATTCCAAATTAGGTAATCTGCAACCGTGAAGTCACCACCCATAATCATTGAGAAAGGGAATAAGAACATGTTTACGATTGAGTGCTCAAAACCCATGTAAAAGAACAACATAATAGGCATCCACATAGCCATAATTTTACCCGTTGCAGAAGTAGAAATCATTGCGCCAACTACGCCCATAGAGACCATCCAGTTACACAGCATACCGCGCATAAAGATGGTCGCCCAACCATCTGCTCCATGCTCTTGGTAACCAACGGTTCTTGATTCACCTATGTGAGCGACCTTCTCAGCAATCGCACCACCGTCAATGTTATAACCGTAGGTCATAATAAAAGACATAATAACGGCAACCGTTAGTGCGCCCCCTAAGTTGCCTAAAAATACCCAACCCCAGTTACGTAAAATTTGCTTAACGGTTACCCCCGGTCTTTTATCAAGCCATGCAAGCGGAACAAGTGTAAATACGCCTGTTAAGAGATCAAACTTCATCAGGTACAACATAATAAAACCAACGGGAAAGAGCACTGCTCCCAATAATGCAGATCCCGTTTGTACCATCACGGTAATGGCAAACATCGCAGCAAGTGCCAGTACCGCGCCAGCCATAAAGGCTCGAATAACAGTATCTTTTGCGGACATGTAAATTTTAGATTCACCCGCGTCCACCATTTTGGTCACGAATTCTGAAGGTTCTAAATAGGACATATGTTTTTTTCACTCCGTATGATTTAATTTTAGAAAATTTTTTTATTTAAAATATGCTCCAATTTAAAGAAAGCAAGTGTTACGCCAAAGTAAATAATTAGAAGTGTCGCGTTGATTTAAAAGGGAAAATTATTGAGAGTGGTGTTAAATATTAATTCAGAGCACTAATGGAGTGCACATTGTTGTGTTTATGGTGCTTTTTTGTTCTTCATACAGGAAAGGTAAGCGGTGTTGATTTTAAATAAATGGACAAGTTGATTAAAATTAACTTTTAATTTATATAAGTGGAATTGATCAAATAATAGTTGATTTGTCATATTAAAATGCGTCTAATGAATGTCTTTTATCGTAAACAATTTTCTTGATACTTTTAATTGGTTAAGTTAAGTGAGAAATTGAGCGCGAAATGTAAGCGTAAGACAATGTTTATGCTTTTTTAAGTAAGCAAAGGGGAAAGGAAATGATATTTAATTATTTTAACAAGGTTTTATTTACACTCTGTTTTATATGGTTTGCAGGTTCAGCAAGTGCGGCAAAAATGACGTATGACGTCATTGATTTATCAGATAACACCGTTGGTGAAGATTTATGGCAATACTCTTATTCGGTAAGTGATTATGTATTTGATGCTGGTTATGGCTTTTCAATCTTTTTTGACGACTCGTTGTATTCTAAACTTGACAACTCATCCGCTGCAGTAAATTTTGATTGGGATATTCTGACTTTTCAGCCAGACAATACGCTTCCTGACGCTGGTGTTTACGATGCCCTTGCTTTATCTAATGGAGCGTCGTTAACAATGCCTTTTACAGTCGATTTCGTTTGGATTGGAAATGGGGTGCCAGGTGTGCAACCCTTTGATGTCTACGATGAGTCATTCGATATCGTTATATCTGGTTTTACATCTCCTGTACCTGAGCCTGCGTCTTTATTTCTTTTGCTTATGGGAACAGGTTTGATGGTTTTTTTTGCATTCAAAAGAAACCGTTTATCTAACGGTCATGCAGTGGGAGAAAAATCATGAAACGGTTTTGTTTGGCAATATATTTGATTTTACCGTGTGTTTTTTCAGTTCCTGTGTTTGCACAAGAGCCAATTATTGATAGTAGTTATACTTTGGTTGAAAAGAAAAGAGTTAACCGTGTTTTGTATGACTTTATCTATAAAGTGAACATTATAAATGGAAATTCAGCAATACAAAATGTGAATGCAACGGTCTTAAGTTCATCGGTCAATACTGTGATCATTGATGGTAATGTTGATTTTAATAACCTTGCTGCAGGAGAGTCTTCTGCGAGTATTGATACTTTCACGTTACGTCAGGATCGACGGCATTTATTTAATCCCGCAGATTTAAACTGGGATGTTAATTTTGAAGTAGATGAGCCTGTACCTAATATTAATGTGGTTACTTCGCCTGGCGAACAAGTTTTTATTATCGGTGAATTTCAGAATATCGCTACGAGCGTAAATTTTGTACCACCCATTGAGGGAAATACATTTACGCTTGCCATTGAGCAGGAAGTTACTCCAAGTGATGGTTTGAATTTATCTCCAGTTGTAGATGGAACAAACTTTAATCCTTCGACTGAATTTGCTACAACGCTTAATCAGGAAATTGGTTCATCTCTTGCAGGTGAGTATGTAATTACAACGACAGCAATTATTCTGGAAACGGGTGAATCGTCAACTTCTACTGTAAAAGTAACCGTTGCATCAAGTGAACAACCGTCTTCGCTTGTTATTAATACACCAGGGACTGAAAATGGTGCTTTGGCACCTGAGACAACGACAGATGTGATATTTGTTGTTCAGGTTCAGGGTATTGAGCTGGATGAAATTTTGAGTATTAATATAAATGCCCTTAGCAGTGATGAATCCATGCCGCTTAATGACAGTGGACAGAATGGGGATATTGTGGCTAATGATGGTTCATACAGTGGCACTTTTGCGGTCAATACAGATGAAATTCTACCGCAACAATGTTTGAGCTATGAAGCCGTGGCTATTACAAATACAGAGTCCTTTGTTTCGTTACCTTATGATTTGTGTGTGACAGGCTTTCCTGTTGGATTTCAGCCCTCTAATACGGATGAAAATAATTTGATACCTGACCCAGAGACAGGTAGCTTGGTGGTTGCGGATGAAATAATTGTTGGATTTAAAGTTGGAACTTCAGAAAGTACAATTGCTTCGATTGTATCAAATGTTAATGGGCAAATTATTGGCTCTCTGGTGGAGTTGGGGATCTATCAGGTGAAATTGGATAATCCAGTGAGTACCAGTGAACTCGCTATGAACATTGCAACCTTGACCGCATTTCCAGAAATTGAATTTGCTGAAGCCAATGGGGTTGGTACAGAAAGTACCGTTGTACCATCGGATCCCAACTTTAATTTACAGAATGGCTTAGCAACAATCAGGGCAGATGAAGCTTGGTATATTGCAAGAGGTCACGTTACCGTTGCTGTAGTTGATGGTGGTGCTGATTTTACTCATCCAGACTTGGTCGGTAAATTAATTAAAGGAAAAGATGTGGTTGATGGAGGGAATGACCCTTCTGAAGTTGGGACAGGGCACGGAACACATGTGGCCGGAATCATTGCAGCAAATACCAATAATAACGTAGGTATTGCGGGTGTTTCTTGGAATAGCAAGCTTCTTATTGTTCGTGCTTCAGACAGTACTGGCAGTACAACCGCATCGAAAATTGCGGCGGGTATTATGTATGCGGCGGGTAAAGCTCGAATCATTAATGTGAGCTTAGTTGCTACGAGTGGAAGATTCTTAATCTGTGCTGCGGTTGCTCATGCAAAAACAAGAGGTTCTTTGATTGTTGCAGCAGCAGGTAATAATGGAAATTCGACCAAGTTGTATCCTGCCGCGTGTTCTGATGTGATTGCAGTTGGTAACACAACATCTAATGATGCCAGAGAGGGTAGCAGTAACTTTGGTTCATGGGTTGACCTTGCAGCACCAGGAACAAATATTCTATCTACTGTGCCAACAGGTAGTTGTAATCATTGTGACTCATCTGGATACAAAGCGTTAACTGGTACTTCGATGGCTTCTCCGATGGTTGCGGGTGCCGTTGCGGTACTTCTTTCAAGAGAGCCCTCGTTAACGAATGGTAGCATTGAAGAGCGCCTTAAAAAAACGGCTAAAAAACTTCCAACGGCTTTAAATCTTGGAGCTGGACGAATTGATTTATTTGAGGCGGTATTTAATGGAAGTTTTGAAGAAGGAAATTTGGCGTTATGGCAAAAAAATGGCACCGTAGCTTCATTTGACCAGCTTGGGCCATTAATGCCACAGGATCGTAATCGTATGGGATATGTAAGTACTGGACCTGCAGATGCCCAAACGACGGGTAGTCTCTCACAATCTTTTACTGTTCAGGCAGGAGTGAGTATGTTGCCAATTACTTTTACCTATACATTTATTAGTGAAGAGTTTCCGGAGTTTGTAGGGAGTGAATTTAATGATTCGTTGAAAATTAGTTTAAAGGCACCAAATGGTGTTGTGACTGAGCTGGCGGTTGAATCCATTAATGCATCTTCTTATACAGAGATTTCTGGATTAGATTTTCCAGGTGGTGACAATACGGCTGGTTGGACAGGTTGGAAAACAGTCTCCAAAAATATTCCTATTGTGGCGGGTGCAGGAGAATATCAGATCATATTGGAAGATGCAGGAGATTCAATTTATGATACCGTTTTGTTAATTGATCATATTCAGTTTAAATAATAATGGTAATTATTGATTGAATACGTTTATCATTTTATAGCTATACGGGGCTGTTTCAGGTAACTGGTTCAGCCCTTTTTTATTGGCTTAATGAAACCAAGATCTTATGTTTTGTTTAATACCTCCTTGAGGGGGGGGGGCATCATCTCGCGTTTCTAAGTATGGATTTGGGTAATATTATGTTTTCAAGGCAATCAAACAGCAAGCCTGAAATGTTTAAATCAAACTGTTTATCCAGCTCTCGAATGCAAGTGGGGCTGGTTACGTTAATTTCAGTGATGTAATCCCCAATCACATCCAGACCTACAAAATACAGCCCTTTGGCTTTAAGGGTGGGGGCAATTTGTTGGCAGAGCCAGCGTTCTCTTTCGGTAATGGGCATTCCAACGCCAGTACCGCCTGCGGCAATATTACCTCGTGTTTCACCCTTGGCTGGAATTCTGGCGAGGGTGTAGTCCAGTGGTTCACCGTTGATGAGCAAGATGCGTTTGTCGCCCTCTTTAATTTCTGGCAGATAGCGTTGCGCCATAATGTGGTGTTTGCCGTGGTCGGTCATGGTTTCGATGATCACGCTGATATTGGGATCGTCCTGTTTGACTCTAAAAATAGACGCACCACCCATCGCATCCAGTGGTTTTAAGATGGTGTCGAGATGGTCTTGAATAAAGGTTTTCAGTTGTGTGGGATTGGCCGATACCAAGGTGGGTGGAATACACTCTGGAAACCAGCTGGCAAAGAGTTTTTCGTTGGCATCGCGCAGGCTTTGCGGTTTGTTGACCACCAATACACCTTGCGCTTCGGCCAGTTCCAACATGTGGGTACTGTAGAGGTAGTCATTGGTAAACGGGGGGTCTTGGCGAATCAAGATGATATCCAGCTCTTTGAGTGCGATGCTGTGTGTGCCACCAAACCCGTAGTACTGCGCCTCTTTTTCTCGATCCCACACTTTCAGTTCACTGGTTTGTGCAAAGGGTTGGCCATTTTGAAGGTAGAGGTCTTCGGGCTGCATGTAGAAGAGCTTATGGCCTCGGCGTTGGGCTTCTAACAACATCGCAAACGAGCTGTCTTTGTGCGGTTTAATGTGTTGAATGGGATCCATTACAATGCCAACATTAAGCATGATTTTTTGTCCTTTTATCTATCTGGGGATTGGGCTATCTTTTTAATGTTGATCGTAATGACCACCAATAGCAAAGATATAAACATGGTCATTATCAAATGTATAAATCAAGCGGTCTTTCTGGGAGATGCGTTTTGACCACAATCCTGATAAATTATGTTTTAGTTGCTCTGGTTTACCTAAACCACTAGAGGGGTCTGAACGTAGCATTTCTTTCAGCGTTTTACAGAGTGCTTTGTGTAGTTTTTTATCTTTCTCTCTTAATTGTTCATAAACTAGCCAAGTATTGCCTTCAAAAACGAGTGATCTCATTTAATTGCTCTTGTGTTGGTTTATAGCCCGCATGGGTTTGGTGTGTCGTCATCGATTCAGCAATTTGTTTCATTAAATGATTGCTTTGCAATACGTGTAGTGTCTCTTGCTCTCTTTCCCAATCTTCAGCACTCATCACAATAAAATCATCACCTGCCCGTCTAGTGATTTTAATTGGCTCGTGTTCACTAACGGTCTGTTCAACATATGTTTTGAGGTTTTCTCTAAACTGATTGACGCTTATGCTGTTCATAATCAACTCGCTATTTATGTACGGTATTGACGTACATTATAGTTTAGAAAATATGATGTAGCAAATGCATGTGCATCCCCCCCATTGTCGTTTTTTTTTTGCAGTGACAGGGGGGGGGAATAAATTTTAACCAAAGTGCCCATCAATGCGCTTTTTGATTAACATCGGGGCAAAGGTCGCCACAAATACGGCATAGGCGGTTATCCATAAAAACTGTGATAACGTGAGCCACGTGGCGTAGTGTTCTGGCCAAATAAGCGGTAAAAGTACTCGAGTTACGGTGGCAAGCAACAGTAGGCCTAATAACAGAGTATGGTAAGCCGGTGGTTGGTTGACGTTTCGCCCTGTGTGCCCAAGGGTTACGCGGGTCATCATGCCCAGCGTAATGAGACCAATACCGCCTACGGCTAAAGTGTGAATGGCCAAGCTTTGTAGGGGGGGGGAAAAAACAGTCAGTGCAAACAGTAAAAACCCCACTTGAATAAAGCCCATGCCTAAATAAAGCGACCAGAGCATTGGTTTTTGCCAAATGCCCGCTGTGTGCCAGTTAAACAGGCGAATACACCCTACGATAAATAGAGGGGCGGCCACTAGGCTGGTGATGAGTGGGTTGTTTAAAAAAACTTCGGAAATGGCGAGTAGTAAAAACAGCACAAGGCTACTGTGGTCAATCCATTTGGGGTTTTTGATAGTGACTTTTTCGGAGACGCCTTTTTCAATAAAGAAGGGAATGACACGACGACCCATGGTTAAAATGATGGCTAAAATAATAAAGAATCCACCGTAAATTCCCCAGTTCATTCCCTGTTCTAATACCCCAAATAACCCTAAATAACAGAGTGCATTCAGCATGCCCATGAGTACGATTTTGACCAGTAATCCAATTTGATTCCACTGTTTAGAGAGAAAAACAGGGCGGGCAAAGGCCAGTGCAAAATAAAAGCTGAAGGTAAGGTCAAAAACTGCGGCCACCACGAGGAGTGAGGCGGAGGCTTCGGGTAGAAAGGGGAGTAAAAGCCACGCCACTCGTGCGCCTGCCCAAAGTAAAAACAGCAGCAGTAAAGGACGACCTGATGGGGTATCGATGTTTGTCCAGTTTTTAACAGCGGTGAGTAAAAAACCGGTAATGACCGCCATTGAAAAACCAAAAATAATTTCGTGACTGTGCCATTGGGTGCTGGAAAGTGCGGATAGTTGAAGGGTTTGTTGCAGGAGCAGATACCAAACGAGCATGCTGAGTATGGCGATTAGCCCAGCCCCTAAAAAAAAGGGGCGAAACCCTAGGTTAAACAGTGAGAAGTTAGGAGGAATCTTTTTGTGCTGATCTAAATTTAACACGGTCATTTGGATCTCCTTATAGTTTTTTTTTGGGGGGGGGAGAAAAATTTTAAACTTGGTCTAAATTAGGCAACTCATCTTTTGCTTCGGCAATTTCACGAGCGGCCGCTAGTAGGGCTAAACGCGCCACCACGCCGTAAGCGTAAAAACGATTAGGACTGGCATCGGGCGTTTGGGTCTCATCGGGCATCACACACGACTCTTCAAACGAGAGGGGTTCAAAATGCATACCCGGAGAGTTCAAATTATCGGTGGCGGTTTTGCCCGTGTGCACACGGTAAAAACCACCCACCACATGGCTGCCTATCATGTACACAACGGGTTCGGCCACCGCGCCTTCCACTTGCTCATAAGTGTAAACGCCCTCTTGCACCAACATTTGCTCAACCTGCAAGCCCTCTTTAACTGAGGACATTTTATTGCGCTGTTTGCGGTTTAAACTCAAAATATCTTCGGGGCTATTGACCGACATAATCGCCATGCCATAAGTGCCACTGTCGGATTTTACAATCACAAATGGTGTACAGCTGATGTCGTGGGTTTCGTAATACTGTTTGGTCTCATCTAGCACTTGATTGACGGTTTCGGCCAGCTCCTCTAAGCCCGTACGCTCTTTGAAATTAATGGGGCCACAGGCGATGGAAGTAGGGTTAATCAGCCAAGGATCAATGTCAATCAATTTGGCAAACGCATGAGAGACATCGGAGTAGTGCATAAAGTGTTCGGTTTTAAAGCGATCCGCCCAGCCAAGTTCCATAGGGGGGAGTAAAATTTGTTCAATGCCTTCCAGTATCTCTGGACGACCGCCCGATAAATCGTTGTTGAGAAGCACGGCACAAGGAAAAAATTCTGTGACACCCACTCGGTTATTTTCACGAATCAGTGGCTCTAACGTAATTTGATTGCCCGAAGGCAGGTCGATGGGCGTAGGTTCGTTTAAATCGGCAATGAGCGAGCCAAAGCGAACCTCGTACCCTGCGGTCTCTAAAATGGTTCGTAGGGCAAACAGGTTCTCTAAATAAAATGTATTGCGAGTGTGGTTTTCAGGAATAATCAACACGCCATCCGCTACGGGACAGGCCTGCGTAATCACGGTTTGTGCCGCATGTACCGCCAAGGAACGTAAATCGGGGTGTAAGTTATTAAACCCTGCGGGAAACAGATTGGTATCCACTGGGGCGAGTTTATAACCCGCGTTACGTAAGTCTACTGAGCAGTAAAAAGGGGCTGGGGTGTTTTTAAACTGTTTACGAAACCAAGCTTCAATGTCTGTTCGGTTGTCTAAAAGGTGTTGTTCAAGCTCTAATAAAGGCCCTTTTAGAGCGGTTTGAAGGTGGGGGACTTGGCTGGTAGATGGCATTGAACGTTCTCTTACGGACTTGTGAAAGGTTTTATTATAAGCCCTAATTTTTCAATGTGGCTTAAATTGCATATTCTATCGGGCGATTTGGGTTACCTATTTTGATAACGGCTTAAATCAAATATCCCCGCTCTCACAGGTTGTTCACGTTGATATTGTTGATTAAACCAATCAGAATGTCGCCAGAAATCCTCATGGGTTCTTCGTATGCCGTAGCGCGTTACAAAATATTCGTATTCCTGACGATTGCTAATGGCATTGTATTGTTCAACAAAACTTTCGATCTCATTCAATTTAATCACGTAGAAAAAGTTTGGGTAAGAGCCTTCTAGCCAAGGTAGGATTGTTTGTGTATCAAATTGATAGTCACGACCCTCTTCTATTTTTTCCGTTTGTAACATGTTGCTAACGGATTTATACGCTTTGTTATAAATCATTGTGTAAGCCCGATCCGTTTCTGGTTCTCCTCCCATTTCTACTCGAACAAAGGCGAGATCGGGCAAAAATTGTACGATGGCTCCATCCATTTGTTTGGCTGTTTTCATCGCTTTGTCTGCGCGTAAGGTATTTTTATCGTTTGGCTGAATGCATTCATTGTTATGGCAACGGTTTATAAAGTCTCCGTCTCCAGAAAGAGCGCCTAAATGTTTGATCATTGCTTGGTAAAGCTCTTGTTGTGGGTGGTCTGTTTTATAGCCTGTTACCAGCTCTTTATCTAACCATTGCACATCACCCGCATCATCTTTATTGCTTTGGCGCACTCCCTGATACCAGTCTTCTCTTAATTTTTTTCGTGTATCAACGGGTAAAAATGCTAAAAAGTAATCTTCTCCTTGCGTGCGTAAAAAATCCATAAATAAGCGTGTATTGACTTGATGTGCGATGTTACCGTAAACATCAAAACCAGCAACCAAAAGATAATGTATGCGCTCAAGCGTTGGATAATCCAGTACCCATGCTGTTTCAGGGTAGTCCCCCACTAAACCATAGCTAACCGAGGCACTGTCAAGATGTCGGAATACCGTTAATGCGGCATTTTTATTGTGTGCTGGGCTGTTTATAGATTGGCTATCGCCCGCCCATAAATATTTCATGGCATCAGATAGTTCGGTGACAGGAATGGTTAAGGCTTCTTTTTCATTTTCATGTACGTATTGACGAAATAAATTTTTGTAATGGGATTCGATGCTAAATACGTTAAGCGTATCTTCCTGCTCAGAGGAGGAAGCGAGTTTATCTGCATTTTGTTTTAAAAATTTATCGTCGTTTGTGCTTATTTTGCTGTCGGGATCGAAAAATAGCACCCAAAATTGGTCTTCAATCACATTGAGAGCAACTTGTCCGCGGCATACAGGTCCTTTAATAAAGCCCTCTATAAAAAATCGAGCGTCATCCAGCAAAAATTGATAACGTGATTTTACGGGAATATCCGCAAAGGCTTTAATAGGGTTAGAAGCCACTTCTGGGGCATAAGAGGGCAGGGTTGTTACGTCATAGTCAACCTTATAAAATAGCTCTTTAAAGCGATTCATGCGCTGCGGACTTAATTCGTAAACGATATGCTGTTTGGCAACAATACTGCTTTGATGTCTAACGATGCGATAGTATACTTCGCCATCATTTTTACCATACGGCCTGCGCGTAGCTATTATTTTGATCGCTTCACCAGGTGGCGTACTGGAACGGACTAAACGATAAAACTCTCTTTCATTGGTGTTTTTAAAGTGTAAGTGCGCATGAAACAGGTGTTCAAATAGATAACGAGACACCAGTTTTTCTTTTTTTGAAACGTTAGTATTTTTTAACGCACCATTAAAAAAGGCTTCCCACTGTTGTA
>Ga0256834_1000415_pt1 | contig 30872 bp, 27 predicted proteins | sample 4281140metaG_FD_190536 | JGI IMG/M metagenome (GOLD analysis project Ga0256834, IMG submission 190536) | Hydrothermal vent microbial communities from East Pacific Rise, Pacific Ocean - 4281-140 | ecosystem: Environmental > Aquatic > Marine > Hydrothermal vents | place: Pacific Ocean: East...
AGGGGCATAGCTCTTAGGCCAATCATTAAATAGAGGCCAGTGCCAAGAATAAGCACCAGCATATATTTGCCCCAAACCAGGCTGTTGAGTGCCCCAATAGAATTTGCGATGGTTTCCAATTTGATCCTGTTGAGTGGTGGTTAGTTGTTGACCAAAAATAGTGAGAGGGCGGGCCAATAGGTGATGATTAGAACGGCGCCAAATAGAACAAAAAACCAAGGCAGGGTGGCAAGGTAGAGCTGCATCACCGGTTTTTTAAAACGGTAGCTGGCGATAAAGAGGTTCATACCAACGGGAGGGGTGAAGTAGCCAATCTGCATATTGGCGAGGAAGATGATGCCAAGATGTACTGGGTCTATACCGTAGCCGATGGCGATAGGTAGCAAGATTGGTATGATCAATACTAGGGCTGAGAAGATGTCGAGCATAGTGCCCAGCACCAGCAGGAAGATATTGAGTAGTAGTAGAAAGGTAAGTTTGTCGGAGACATGCTCCCTGACGATATCAAATAGCTGTGCGGGGATCTCGGCATCAATCAGATAGTTGGTAGAGGCGAGAGAGAGGCCAAGAATGATGAGAATCCCACCCACCATCAGCATCGATTCGCGCATGACACCCGGCAGTTTTTTGAGTGAGATTTCACGATGAATACCCACCTCAACCACTAAAACATAGAGTGCCGTAATTGCCGCAGCTTCAGAGATGGCAAAAAATCCGCCATAGATACCACCGAGTACAATAAATGGTAGCGGCAACTCCCATGCGGCTTCACGTATTGCATGCCATGCTTTTGGGGCTGAGAAGGGGGTGAGCTGATTGCCACGTACCGTCCAAAGACTCATGGCCACCAGTAAGACCAGCATCAAGAGGCCCGGTAGCACACCGGCAAGAAACATATCATCGATGGTGATGCTGCCGCCGATGCCGAGCTGTTGTGCGACCACTGCGTAGAGAATTAATGGCAGCGCCGGGGCGAAGAGCAGGCCAAGACTGCCGGAGGTGGTGACCAAGCCGAGGCTGAAGTTGTCGCTGTAACCGGACTCTTTTAGTGCAGGATAGAGCAGCGCTCCGAGTGCGACGATAGTCACGCCAGAGGCTCCGGTGAAAGCGGTGAACATAGCGCAAGCAACCAGTGAGACCAGTGCTAAGCCTCCTGGCATCCAGCCGAGTAGGGCGCGGGTTATCTCGACCAAACGGTGGGGTGCTTTGCTCTCGCTGAGTAGATATCCGGCAAAGGTGAAGAGTGGAATAGCGATCAAAATTGGCATTTCGGCAATGCGGTAAAACTCGATTAATACGGCTGATAGATCAATATCAGCGCTATAAAACCCCCATAAGGCACCCGCTGCGATGACGGTAAATAGCGGTGCGCCAAGAAGTGCGAAGAGGATCAGCAATAGCGTGACGAGCATTAGGTGGACTCCTCCCACTCTTCACCCAGAATAGTGTCGAGTAGGAAACGGATAGCCATAATGCCAAAGCCGATCGGGATGATTATCTCGGCATACCATGCGGGGATGTTATCGAACAACATCATGTTGTCTTGCCACTCATGATAGACAAAACGTGCGCCGTGCCAAGCGAGCAGACCGCACACCAAACCGGCAAAGAGGTTGGTGATTTGGTTGCTGAATTGTTTTACCTTAGGCGGCAGAAAACGGCTCAACAGGTCGATGCGGATGTGACTATGGTCACGAGTGGCTGCCATGGCCCCCATCATTGCCAGCCAGAGCACGATGGTACGTAGGCTGGGATCGGCCCAAGGTAGGCCACTGTCCCAGAGATTGCGCATCAGAATCTGTAGTGCAGCGAGCAGGATCATAATCGTCAGCAGCAGGGCTAGAATGCCCTTCTCTATCTGGTGCAGCAGGTCACGAAAAAAAATGAAGCACTGACGGCTCTTTGTGCTGATCATGATTTGTTTGGGTAGATGTGTAGAGCTAACCAGATGCAGTTAGGCTCATCGCTGGTTAAAAGTACTCGATGCACTCTACCTGCTGGGATGAAGAGGTGATCACCCGCTACCAGTTTGCGCTCTTTACCTTCAATCTCTAGTACCGCCTCACCTTGTAGTAGTGCGACCCACTCATCGTGTGCTTGACACTGCAAGGCATCATTGGGGCGGGGTGAGCTGACGATACGTTCAATCTTGATATTGTCCTGTTGCAGCAGGGTCTCAAACTCCTCACTTGAGGTTAAGTGAGGTAGATGGCTGTAGAGATTGTCGTTAGTCACGAGCGTGGACAGCCCTGTTTATTGGGTGGATGACTGTTGGCGAAACTCAGTGAGTAGCTGCTGTAACCGCTCATAGAGTGAGAGTTTTAGTGTGCCGTTTTTGTGCATGTTGAGTGTTACACCGCCCACTTTTGACCACCAATCCTGCTTCTGTGCATCGGTGAGGGTAATGAATTCAATCCCTTGTTTATGCAGTGCTTTTGCCGCTTGAATATTATCTTTTCGATTTTGTAGATCGATATCATGGGCCACTTTTGTCATCACTTCACTAATGATGGTGCGGTCATCCTTGCTTACCCGTTTGAGTGCGCGCTCTTTGATTAGGAGTGATCCGTAGGAGAAGAGCAGTGGTAGATCGGTGACATATTTAATGCGGGTGTGCCACTGCAGTGCAATAGCACCGATGGGTGGGGTGGTAACGGTATCGATCAGCCCTGTCTGTAGGCCGGTGAGTACATCAGTGAGAGGGAGCAAGATCGGGTTAATTCCCACCGTCTCTAGTGCAATACGGCTCAATTTGTCGGTGTCGGGTGCCCAGATTCGTTGCCCCGCTAAGTCACTCAATAGATAAGCAGGTTTGTTACTCATGATGTAAGCAAAGCCGGTATCCATCAGGCCATAGCTGATAAATCCCTTCTCTTTCATGCCGGCGATAAGCTCGGAGTCTAGCCGCTGGCGAACATAGTCCACCTCATCTGTTGAGCGAAAGGTGAGCGCTAGGCTGTAGATCTGAGCATTGGGGTAGAATGAGGCAATGCCGCTTGATGATAGGGCGGCACCATGTAACTGCCCAGCGCGGATTTTACGCATGACACTCTTGTCGTTACCCATCACGCCGCCAGGGTAGAACTGCATTTTTACGCGGCCATCAGTGCGTGTTTTTATCTCTTTACCGGCGGCACGAAGTGCCTTCATCAAACCGGTGCCATCGGGAAGCAGCGTAGCTACCTTGAGTTTAACGACTGCCCCAACAGGGGCGGTTAGGCTACAAAACAGCAGGATGAGTAGCGGTAAGAATTTGATCTTCATCGCCTAAAAATACTCCTCTTCGAGCAGCAGTTTTGCCTGCTGCTGTGCAATAGTGTTGCTCAGGGTGAGCCCTGGGCTCTCTGGATTGGCCTCAACCACCTCGGTGAGTAGGCGGTCGTGCAGCGTTTGGTCAAATATCAATCGGGCGTAGAAGCGGGCGTACTCTACTTTGATGATGAGGTCGTTACCCTCAGAATATTGTAGCGCCAATTCAAAGTGCCGTTTGCCCTGTTCTGGTTTACCGCCCAGTGCGGGGGGGAGCTGGCTACGAATCACGGCGAGATAGAGCTGGGCACGCCCCGCTTCCGCGCCTGGGTCGATCTCAACCAACCGCTGTAGTAGATGCTCTGCTTTTGGTAGCTCGGCAATGGCCTCCCAATCTTCGGTACGCGCCTGAATCCAGCCGGCCCAGGCGGTAGCAAAGGTGTAGAGGCTCTTTTTGTCACTCTCATTAAGCGTGGTTGTAGCCGCGATAAGCTTAGAGAAATCCCCTTTTCGATGTTCACATATCGTTGGGTTTTTTGGGCAGAAGGCGCGTTCGGCGTAGTTTAATGCCTTGGCAGAGAGACGTTTTTTTCGCTCTGGGTTGGTTACCAATGAGCCGCCATAGGCACCATAGAGGCGTGAACCAGATATCAATAGATCTGTGTCATCGGGGCTGTTAGCGATCAGAGAGTCGATCAGTATGAGGTAGGCGGCCATGCCTGATTTGACGGTTTCAGGGTCATCTTGGTTGAGCATGGCGTTGGAGAGGTTGTTGGCCATACCACCTGCAAGCATTGATACACAGCCTGTCAGTAGCAGCGAGCTACTGAGCAGTAGAATCAGAATGAGGCGTTTTGTCACAACCGTGGCTCTCCAGTGGGTGAGGCGCTATCGTCGCCTATATGGTTGCTAAATGGTTTGATAAAGATCACATATAGGGCGAGCGAGCTCTCTCCACCCTATGTAGGGAAGACCTCAGCCGCATTGAAGATAGGGCCATCAACACAGACTCGTTTCATACTCACCTCACCCTCTTTTGTGACTGGGGTGACACAACCCGCACAACCACCGATGCCACAGGCCATGAACTCCTCCAGAGAGACTTGGCAAGGCAGATTAAACTCGGCAGCCAAGGCAGCAACCGCCTCAAGCATGGGGTGTGGGCCGCAGGAGAAGATCTCTACCTTCTGCTGTTCTGCCTCATTGAGTGATTCCAACCAGAGGCGTGCCAAGTCGGTGACATAACCTTGATAGCAACCTGCATAATCTTGCTGGCTGGCTAGGCGACAAGGGATCTGCCAGCTATCGAGTAGAGGCATTGTAGCGATGACGCTATTGGGTAGGTTGGGCAGTAAAATTTTTGAGGGCTCTGCCTTGAAAGGAAAGGGGACTTCAGAGCCGAGAATCACCAGTGGTTTGTAGTTATCCTGCCCCTTTAGCGACTCGGCGATAGCGATCATCGGCGGCATGCCAATACCGCCACCAATTAGCAGTGGTCGGCTGCGTTTGCTGTGCAGCTCAAAAGGGTTGCCAATGGGGCCGATCATGCTCAATTTCTCACCAGGCTGGCGTTTAGCCAGCATGTTTGTGCCACGACCGAGTGCCTTATAGAGGAAATCGACCCACCCTTCAGAGGCGGAGTAGCGCATGATAGAGATGGGGCGTCGTAATGGCAGTTCAGCGCCACACTGGATATGTACGAAGGTGCCGGGCTGTGCTTTGGCAGCACACTCTGGTGCCTGTACTCGCAGTAGATGTTGGTCGCCATCCAGATGTTGATGGGAGAGGATTTCAGCCTCTTCTAGGAAAATGGTATCCCGATATTCTCTGCTCATGTCTTGCTATCTCTTTGGTAAACAAGGTTCCCTTCAAACAGGGTGTGGGTCACTTGTCCGGTGAACTCCCAGCCGAGGAAGGGGGTATTGTGTCCTTTGCTGTGCATGTTATCAGCTAGTAGCTGCCACGGTTGATCGGGATCGAAGATACAGACATCGGCAGTAGCGCCAACGCTGAGCTGGCCCAGTGGCAGACCGATGATTTTTGCTGGCCCCGAGGTGAGACGAGCGATGGCATCACTCAGTGGCATCACCCCCTCTTGGACTAATTTTAGGGTGAGACCCAATAGGCTGTCGAGTCCTGATATACCCGTCGCAGTGGACTGAAATGGGGACATTTTGGCTTCTGGCTCGTGTGGCTGATGATCAGAGCAGATGGCGTTGATCACCCCATTGGCCAGCGCTTGGCGTAGTAGTTCCCGGTCGGTGGTGGTGCGCAGAGGTGGCAGCACGTGGCAATCGCTATTAAAACCGTCGAGATCATTCTCGGTAAGAAAGAGGTGGTAGATTGCCACATCAGCACTATGGGCAGGGTTATGACGCCACGCCTCACTGATCATTCGGGTGGCGATGCCGGTGGATAGGCCTCGAAAGTGGATGCGGGCACCGGTCTGTTCAGCGAGTGCTAAATCGCGTGCCACGGCAACGGCTTCAGCAGCCTCTGGTATACCTGGTAGGCCCAGTAGGGTGCTGATTCGCCCCTCATGAACACATCCATTATTTTTCAGGTGACGATCTTCTGAGCGGAGAAAGGTGGTGATGCCAAAAGTGGCCGCATACTCCATGGCGCGGCGCTGGATGAGCGTGTTGCCGATCGGATGGCTGGCATTGCCTACGGCGATACACCCCGCCTCCTTGAGAGCAGCCATCTCGCTGAGTGTCTCCCCTTTGAGCCCTTTAGTCATGGCACCCACCGGCAGTATGCGGGCAAAACCGGCCTCTTTAGCCTTGTGCTGTACCAGCTCAACGACGGCAACGGAGTCGATCACGGGGTCAGTATTGGGTGGGCAGCAGAGGGTGGTGATACCGCCACTAGCAGCCGCTGCCGTCTCGCTGGCGATAGTCCCTTTCTGCTCTTGGCCCGGTTCGCGGGTTTTGGCGCTGAGGTCAATCAGGCCAGGGCAGATGATCCGGTTGCTGGCATCAATGGTTAGATCGGCACTAAACCCTCGGGGCGGTTGGCCAATGGCGATGACCAGATCATTCAAAATGTGTAGATCGGTGATCTCATCAATATCGTTAGCGGGGTCGATCAGGCGACCGTTGCTGATGGTGATGGCTTGGTTCATTTGGCTTGGCCTCCTGAATTGCTCATGGTGATCGACATCACGGCCATGCGCACGGCGATACCGTTGCTCACCTGCTCTAGGATAACAGAGCGGGGGCCATCGGCTACTTCAGAATCCATCTCTACGCCACGGTTGATGGGGCCAGGATGCATGACAATGGCATCTGGCTTGGCGACCTGTAGGCGCTCTTCGGTTAGACCGTAGAGGCGGAAATACTCATATTCACTGGGTAGCAGAGCGCCCTGCATACGCTCTTTTTGCAGGCGTAACATGATGATGACATCAACATCTTTGATCCCCTCATCAAGGTCATGGTAGACGTGAACACCCATCATACGAAGCTCCGCGGGTAGCAGGGTGCGGGGGGCGATGACGCGTACTTCGGAGGTGCCGAGGGTGTTGAGAGCGATGATCTGTGAGCGGGCTACTCGTGAATGCAGGATATCGCCAACGATGGCAACGCGTAGGCCAACAAACTCCTTTTTATGACGGCGGATGGTGAACATATCCAACATCGCTTGTGTTGGGTGGGCGTGGCGGCCATCGCCGGCGTTGATGACGGCAACTCCTGGCGCGGCATGATTGGCGATAAAATGAGCTGCGCCGCTCTCATTGTGGCGTACTACAAACATATCGCAATGCATCGCCTCCAGATTACGCAGGGTGTCGAGTAGCGTCTCACCCTTGGAGGTGGATGAGGCGCTTATGTTGAGGCTAAGCACATCAGCTGAGAGGCGTTTGGCAGCCAACTCAAAGGTGGTGCGGGTGCGGGTGCTAGTCTCAAAGAAGAGATTGGCGACCACCTTGCCACGACATAGCGGTACCTTCTTTACACTACGCTCTGAGACACCGGCGAAGCTCTCAGCGGTATCAAGAATTTCAGTTAATATTTCGCGGCTCAGATCCTCAGTGGTGAGAAAATGGCGTAGACGACCCTCTCTGTCGAGTTGGATATTATGGCTATGCACGACGGTTTTGCTCCTCCACTCTGTTGCCGGTTTTTAATTGATCAACGATCATGAGGTATTGCGTGATTTGCGGTTTGATTCTGTGCCTAAGACCAGTTGTAGTGGCTCCGGCCCCGTTAGGGTGATGTGCTCACCCGGTTGCAGGTCAATATGCAGACCGCTCACAGCGGGTTCAATGGGTAACTCACGGCCACTGCGGTCAACTAAGGTGACAAGGGCGACAGAGGCGGGGCGACCGTAGTCAAAAATCTCATTCAGTGCCGCTCGAATAGTGCGGCCTGAACAGAGCACATCATCGACCAAAATTATATTGCGATCATCCACCTCAAACGGGAAGTGTGATGGTTGCACCTTGGGGTTCATGCCGATGCGGGAGAAATCATCACGGTAGAAACTGATATCAAGGGTACCCAGCGCCTCTTTGATACCGACCATTTTGTGCAGCCGTTCAGCCAGCCAGATGCCACCCGTATGGATGCCGATCATCTGTGGATTTTCAATAGGCCGCTCTTCAATCAGCTCTCTTAGCTTGATAGCCATCTCATCGATCAATGCGTTAATTTGATCGGGTTGCATATAGGGTGTGCTATTACTCATTCAACCATGTTTCCAAAATTAGTTTTGCCGCTAGTGCATCTAGCTCTTCAATCTTTTTTACCTTACCCGCCATGCTGCGTGCGCTGGCTGAAGTGTAGCGTTCATCCGCCATGTGGACGGGTAAGCGAAAACGCCCCTCAAGTTGGCGGGAGAAACGGCGAGCTTTGCTGCTGATCTCCGTTTCACTCTCATCGGTATCAATAGGCAGGCCAATGACTAAATCAGTTGGTTGCCACTGTTGGATGATCTTCTCTATACCATCCCAATCGGGTTTGTCTTTAACACAACGTAGCGTTGTTAGTGGGTTCGCAGTGCCGGTAATCGTCTGCCCAACGGCAATACCGATCTTTTTGGTGCCGTAGTCAAAACCTAAAATGGTGCCGCTCATGCATGACCTGCAACGCTGGAGATTAAGTTGAGATCGACGCCTAACAATTTTGCTGCGGCTGCCCAGCGCTTATCTGCGCTGCAGTGGAATATGATATCAGGATCAGCAGGGCCGCTAAGCCATGTGTTGTCGGCTATCTCCTGCTCTAGCTGACCGGCACCCCAGCCGGCATAACCGAGTGCCACGAGGCTGTTTTTTGGCCCTTTTCTCTCAGTAATGGCGCGTAGAATATCCTTTGAGGTGGTGATATTGAGCAGGTCATTGATTTGTAGTGTTGATTCCCAAATGCTGCCTGGTGGATGAATCACAAAACCTCGGTCTGGCTGCACAGGGCCTCCGATATAGATTGGCTGGTCAGCTAGTTTCTCCTCAACAATTTCAATATCAATCTGTTCCAGTACCTCACTCAGCTTTAACCCAGCAGGACGGTTGATAATGATGCCCATCGCCCCCTCTTCATTGTGTTCACAAATGTAGGTGACGGTATGGTAAAAATTAGGGTCCATCAATGCGGGCATTGCAATGAGGAAGTGGTTGGTTAAGTTGACCGGATTATTCATCCTTATAGTATCGGGTGGGTGCTCGGACAGTGCAACTACTTAGCGCACTCATCTTTGCCACGGTGCTGAGTTATTTTTGTGGATATGCCTCTTTCTGTGCAAATTTGGCTCAATTTGAGACAAACTCATAAGAGATTGTGAAACTTATTTGGAGACTATTTCCAACTGAGCTGGTTGTTGCCTTGGAATTGCCAGGTGCGAGTGATGTCGAGTACATCGGTCTCTTTGCGAATGGCCTGTGGAAAAGGGGAGAAGGGGGCGGCTAGACGTACGATGCGGATGGCTGCATCATCAAGAATTTTGTGGCCGGATGAGTGTAATATGCTGATCTGTTCAATAGAGCCATTGGCCAACACTGAAACATTGAGTAGTAGGTTGCCGTGCAGTTTTTGCCGAACCGCCTCATCGGGATAGTTGAGGTTGCCAATGCGCTCCACTTTGCGCCGCCAGGCATCCAGGTAGGCGGCATATTTGTATTCACGCGTATTGGCACTGATCGGTTTGCGTCGTTTGCGCTTGGCGTAGTCGGCACTCTTACGCTCTAATGATGCCGTGATACGGGCAATCTCCTGATTACGGCTGGCTATCAGCTGTGCACTGGTGGGCCGCTGTTGTTGAATAGGTTTTGCCTCTTCAGCTGTCGGAGCACCATCGCCATTGGTTGTTAGGCGAGCATCTGGTTCTGACTTTTGCGCTACAGCTGCGGGGGATTGCTGCATGGCGCCGGCTGCTTCGTAGCTCTGTTGTGGCCGCATTGTGGCTGAGGGGCGTTCAAGCTTGGGGTTGCTACCACTTCCTTGCTGATTGGTTTGGGCAAGAAAATCGGGTTTTTCGACCTCTTTTTCAGGTGGCTTTTGTGCCCGAACCACCACCACTTGTAAGCTCTTCTGTCGATGCTCCTGCTGCTTATTTAGAATAAAATCGAAGCCGATTCCTAGAATAAATAGGGCGTGTAGTGATGCAGCAACAAAGAGTGTTACGGCGATACTATCTTGGCGATTGGCTGCAGCAATCATGATTTATTCAGAGCTTCCCTAGTGCAGCAGAGATTTTGATGGTTGGGTTGTTTATCAATATCTCTGTACGTTCAGCCATTGCTGGGCTCATATGGATGATGTTGTCACTATCGAGCAGCAATACATGACGAATCCCCATCGCCTGAGCAACTTGAAACCACTCGTCAGGCCCTGCAACGAAGAGCGCTGTTGCAGCGGCATCAGCGCGGGTTGCGTTATCATGCAGAACGGTGACTGAACGGGTGCCTTCAGCGGGGTAGCCGCTGCGTGGGTCGATAATGTGGTGGTAGCGCTTCCCCTTATAGCTATATTTACGCTCATAATCGCCAGAGGTAAAGATGCTCTCATCACCCTCCACTTTGAGCAGCGCCAATGGGTTGTCACCATCTGGATTACGGATGGCAATGCGCCACGGCTGGCCATTACGGCTGCCGATAGCACGTAGATCGCCACCCGCATTGAGGATGGCATTACTGATGCCAAGCTCTTTTATATGCTCCATGGCTAGATCAATACCGTAACCTTTGCCAAAAGCACCAAAATCGAGATCAACGGTGGGGTTGCTGCTCTGCATTAGTACACCGTTGAAGCTGATGTCGGTCATTCGTGGATTGGCTTGCAGTAGCTTTTGTACTGCTTCATCAGAGGGTGGTGTCCACCCTTTGGGGTCGCTGGAGTGGAATCCCCATAGGCTGATCAATTGACCGATGGCTGGGTTGAAGCGATTGCCGCTCTGCTCTGCCAACTCAGTGCCAATTTTGATCAGTGGTAGCACAGAGGGGGGCACACTGAAGGGTTCGCCGCTAGGGATGAGGCGATTAACTCGGCCAAGCGGGCCTGGATCCCAGGCGTGCCAGGAGTGGTGCATCAGCCGGAAATCCTCCTCGATAATAGCGGTGACTTCATCCGCTTTTTTCTGATCAACACCTTGCAGTGTTAGATCGACCAAGGTGCCAAAGGCGAGAAAGTGATGAGTGATCGGTTTGTTAGGGGGCTGGCTACAGGCGGCAGTGAGTAGCAGGCTGAGCAGAATGATGAGTCTCATTGTGCTACATGCTGCTCGACGGCAGCCATCAGTTGATCGGCAATATTGAGGCCAAACTGGCTATCCAGCTCTCGAATGCAGGTGGGGCTGGTGATATTGATCTCAGTTAGGTAGTCGCCAATGACATCCAGTCCAGCAAACAAAATGCCCATTTCACGCAGTCGCGGGCCGACCTGTTTGGTGATCCAAAGGTCGCGTTCACTGAGTGGGACTCCCTCACCACGACCGCCAACAGCCAGATTACCGCGTGTCTCACCTTTAGCGGGAATGCGTGCCAATGCGTAGGGGATCACCTCACCATCAACCATCAAAATACGTTTATCACCATCCTTTATCTCAGGGATGAAGCGCTGTGCCATCGTATAGCTTTGACCATAATTGGTTAATGTCTCAATAATGACACTGATATTTGGGTCATCTTTGCGCAGGCGAAATATTGATGCACCGCCCATGCCGTCGAGAGGTTTCAGAATAATGTCACCGTGCTGCTGTAGGAATTTACGTAGATCCTGAGCGTGCCGGCTGACCAGCATAGGTGTGCAGCACTGAGGGAATTGAGTGGTAAAGAGCTTCTCGTTAGCATCACGTAGACTCCGAGGCTTATTGACTATGAGAGTGCCACGCTGCTCTGCCAGTTCAAGTAGGTAGGTGGTGTAGATGTACTCCATATTGAAGGGTGGGTCTTTACGCATAAATACAGCGCTGAGCTGGTCGAGAGGTATCGTCTGCTCTTCACCTAGCGTGAACCAATCTGTCGTGTTATCGGTTACCTCAATGGTACGGCAGCGAGCATAGCAACGGTCATCTTGCAGGAAGAGATCCTTCTGCTGCATGTAGTGAAGCTGCCAGCCGCGTGTTTGAGCAGCAAGCAATATGGCAAAGGAGCTGTCTTTATAGGGTTTTATGGACTCGATAGGGTCCATCACCATTCCAATTGATCGTTTCATAATGGTGATTATAACGGTGATACGAGATGGGTGCTAAAGTTGTAGTTTGATACTGGCTCAGTTGACAGACTGTGGTAGCTATGTTGCTGATGTGTGTAAAAATGCATATTAGATAGTTGCAAATTTGCAATGCAGTTCTGATTTATGCACCTGTTAATAAATTAATAGATCAGCATTGTAGAGAGGTGACATGAGTTTAATCTTTAATAGCAGCACTCATTGGGGTATTCTCCGCTACAGGAAATTTTTAGGCTGCCGATAGATGTGGGTCGCCCTCTTTAAGCAAGGTAATAATATAACGCTTGAAGAGTTGTCACCACGGTCAAATACTGAATATGGTTAGCTTAAATTTCCCTATGATTTAGGTCAGTATCTGGGTTACGGAAGAGGAATTGAATGTGAGCATTGAAGATGTCGATGCAGATATCACAGGGGTTAAGGTCATGGTTATCGATGACAGTAAAACCATTCGTAAGACCGCTGAGACACTGCTAAAAAAAGCGGGGTGTGAAGTTGCAACGGCGGTAGATGGTTTTGAAGCGCTCGCGTTGATTGCCGATATACGACCTGATCTAATATTTGTCGATATTATGATGCCGCGTCTTGACGGTTACCAGACTTGCGCTTTAATTAAACATAATGAAGATTTCCAACACATTCCCGTCATAATGCTATCAAGTAAAGATGGTCTATTTGATCGTGCGCGCGGGCGTATTGTTGGCTCTGAACAGTATTTGACAAAACCATTCACTAAAAATGAGCTATTAGATGCCATTCGTCTCTATGCAGCAAAGGCGGCATAAACAATAGCGGTTACCTGCATAAATGGATTTAAAATCGCACCAATTTTAAGAGTTCTGAGCTTATGATCAGTTTTTTTGGAAAAAATAAAAAGACCGCTGAGGCAGCAAGTCCTGTTTCAGATGGAAATAATGAGAATGCTGAAGGAGTGACCATCTTAATTGTTGATGACTCACCTACCGAAATCCATGTTCTTAGAAAAATTCTTGGGAGCAAAGGATATAAAACTGAGGTGGCGGGTGATGGCCAGCAAGGGGTTGAAAAAGCACGCGCCATACTGCCTGATCTAATCTTAATGGATGTTGTCATGCCTGTGTTGAATGGCTTTCAAGCAACACGCCAGCTGAGTAAAAGTGAAGAGACCGCCAATATTCCTGTGATTATGGTAACCACCAAAGATCAAGATGCCGATAAAAATTGGGCAAAGCGGCAAGGCGCTATTGGGTATGTCGTTAAGCCTATCTCAGCTGATGAACTGCTGAGTAAGGTTTCGGAGGCATTGAGTGGTTAGTTCCCATGCTAGTGAAGCGAATGTAACGCCTAATAAGCTGATCGGTTTACTGCAAAATATTGATCAGCGCTGTCGTGATAAGGCAGCTAATCTACCTCAACAGGAGGAGGTAGAAGAGCAGTGGGAAGGGGTTGTGTTTTCAGTGGCAAATACGCGTGTTGTCGCGCCGTTGAATGAAGTTTGTGAGATTCTTAATTTCCCACCTGAAGTCACAGATGTTCCTGGTACACACTCTTGGATGGTTGGTGTCGCTAATATTCGTGGGGATTTGCTACCAATCGTAGATCTACAAGCTTTTCTTGGCGGAAAAATGACTCCCCGAGGGAGGCATAATCGAACCTTGGTTATTCGTTTTCTGGGTAAGCAGGTTGGTTTGTTGGTGGATGAACGAGTGGGAATGCGCCATTTTTTGGATGTAAATCGTTGCCCAGAGTTGTTGTTAGAGGGTGATGTCGCCAACTATATAGATTTTTCGTTTAAACAAGATGGAGAGGACTGGCCTGTATTTAGTATGCGAGCTCTGGTTGCAAGTCCAGAGTTTCAAATTGCAGCGCTTTAGCCGTTCGTTATTGTACTGGGTTCAAATATTTTTAAAGAGTTGCCCTTTCGGGAGAAAGTGTAGATGAAAGACAGTAATGCAAAAGTTGTCACAGGTGGTGGTGTCGTTCTCGCCGTTCTGGTCGTTGTCATGTTGGGTTTAGCGTTGACGGTATTTATACACACGGCGCAGCGTGATGTGTATGACGAAAATTATCTATTGCGCTCAACAGAGCAGCGCTTTCTGTCGCAGCAAATTGCTAAATTTGCATTGGCCTCAGCCAAGGGTGATAGCGTTGCATTTGAGTCACTCAATAGATCAAAGCAGCGATTTGAACTGCTGTTAAACGAGCTTGAAAATGGCACGCCAGATGGTTCGCTGCCGGCCTCACCAGAGGAGGCGGCCGAGACATTAGACCGAGTCAAAGATAGTTGGGCTAAGCTGCGAGTTGATACTGAAGAGATTCTGGCCAACCGAGACGCTATTCTTTCTATCGGTGAATTTATTGATGTTATCAGCAGCTCAGTTATTAAGTTGCAGCAGCAGTCAGATAGTGTTGTTTTAGAGCTTGTTGCTCAGCGTGCCCCTCAGCATCAGATCTACATGGCAACCCAACAGCTCATGTTGGCACAACGTATTTCTGATAATGCCAACGGAGTTTTGAGGGGTGGTGAAGCGACGGCTGAAGCCGCTGACCAATTTAGCCGAGATACCGATCGCTTTGGTCGTGTCTTAGAGGGATTTCTTGAGGGTGATGAAGATATAGGCATTACTCGAGTTACAGACCCAAACCTGATCCAAAAACTGCGTTCAGTTGCCGCAACGTATGGCACAATTGCTGATCATATTGACGAGATTTTCGATACCCTTCCCGCTGTACTAGCCGCACTTAATGCTGCAGCTGATATCAGCCAAGTAAGTGAAATGGTTAGTATTGCGGCGGATAATTTAACGGTTGTCTACACGGAATCTCCAGGTCGTTTTACCGTTGCCGGAATTAAAGCTGGCCCAGGTATGGTGGCAGTAATGGGTAGTATCGCGGGTATATTGCTGGTAATGCTCGGTATGCGCCTGGTTGCTGAAGCACGGCGCAAAGAGAATGAGTCAAAGATGCAGAATGCAGCTAACCAAAAAGCTATTTTGCGCCTCTTAGATGAGATGGGTGACTTGGCTGATGGCGATCTCACGGTATCAGCGAGTGTGACAGAGGATATTACTGGCGCTATCGCCGACTCGATCAACTACGCCGTTGAGGCGTTGAGAGAATTAGTCGCAACGATCAATACCACCTCAGTAGAGGTCTCCAGTGCTGCGCAAGAGAGTCGTGCTACTGCGATGCATTTGGCTGAGGCGAGTGAACATCAGGCGGATCAAATTATCGGTGCCTCTGAAGCGATTCAGGATATGAATAGCGCTATTGAGCTGATGTCGAGTGATGCAAAAGAGTCGGTAGAGGTTGCACAACGCTCAGTGGAGATTGCGACCAAAGGTGCCGCCTCTGTGCGTAATACCATTGAAGGTATGGATGGTATTCGTGAACAGATTCAAGAGACCTCCAAGCGAATTAAACGACTGGGTGAGAGCTCGCAAGAGATTGGAGATATTGTTGAGTTGATTGATGATATCTCCGATCAGACCAACATCCTTGCTCTGAATGCTGCGATGCAGGCTGCGATGGCGGGTGAAGCGGGGCGTGGTTTTGCGGTGGTTGCCGATGAGGTGCAGCGATTGGCAGAGCGCTCCAGTAATGCAACTAAGCAGATTGATGCACTGGTCAAGACTATTCAATCTGATACCAATGAAGCTGTGACTTCAATGGAGGCGAGTACCGCAGGTGTAGTGAATGGTGCAAAACTCGCAGAAAATGCCGGTGAGTCACTGAAAGAGATTGAGACCGTCTCCAACTACATTGCTGAAATGACAGGTAAAATCTCAGACTCAGCCATGGAGCAGTCGGAAGAGGCACGGAAGGTGAGTGAGATCATGAGCGTCATCCAGGAGATTACAACCCAGACATCAGAAGGCACAGCGCAGACGGCAATCTCTATTGGTGCATTGGCCGATATGGCTGATGAGTTACAAGTCTCTGTTGCAGGCTTTAAACTACCAGATTAATTTGGGGTTTATGCATTGATACAAACCGTTCTGCTGGGTCGATAACTGGGAAGCGAATATGGCGAGTGCTCACGATTTTGGTGCGCTAAATTGGGTTAAGGGCGAGCTGGATGAGACGATCCGTCAAGCCAGATGCGCACTTGAAGCGTTTGTTGAGCAGCCAGCTGAAAACTCAACAATCCTGAGCTGTATTAAAGATATTCACCAAGTCCAGGGTATCCTCCACATGGTTCAGCTCTATGGCCCAGCCATGCTGGCTGAGGAGATGGAGCTTGTTGCAGTTGCGTTAAAAGATAACAAGGTTCGGCAGTTAGAGGATGCTGCTGAAGCGTTGATGTTAGCGCTGATACAATTTCCTGATTACCTAGAAAAATTGCAGGGCGGTGAGCCTGATATTCCTCTCGTCATCTTGCCATTGATGAATGATCTACGTGCCGCTCGCGACGCCTCACTTCTATCTGAAGCGGCATTGTTTAGTCCCGTACTTGAAGGGACTCAAGTGGTTGATCGGATAGATGGTGAAATTAACCAACAGTTGCCAGATATTGCCCGTCGCATACGCCATCGTTACCACCTTGGTTTGCTTAATTGGTTCCGAAATATGGGCGAGAAGAAGGCTTTTCAGCTTCTTGCAGATGTTTTAGGTGAATTGGCTCAAGGTGCAGGTAGTGAACAGGTACACCGGCTTTTTTGGGTTTCACAAGCCGTTGTTGAAGGACTAAAAGAGGGTGATGTTGGCTCAGGCGTTGCAGTAAAGTTGCTACTAGGGAAAGTTGATCGAGAGATCAAACGTATTATTGATGATGGTGAGAATGCGATCATCGAATCCCCCCCTGTTGGGCTGTTAAAGAACCTCCTCTATTATGTAGCGCAGAGTACCTCAGATAACCCCTATCTGGCTGAAGTGAAGAGCGCTTATCAACTAGAAAATGCACTACCCAGTGAAGATGAGATTGCCGCTGGCCGCAAAAGCCTAAACTCGCTTAATATTGATCTGCTGGAGTCTGTTAAGTCCGCGATCAAACATGAGCTTACCGTCGTAAAAGATACGCTTGATCTCTACATTCGTGGAGATCGCTCAGAGTTTGCCCCCCTTATAAAAATCAAGCAGCCATTAAGTAAAGTCGCCGATACATTGGGTATGGTTGGCCAAGGTGCATTGCGTTCTCGATTGGTACGCCAAGTTGAGTGTATCAATCGCTTAGAGGAGAGTGATGAAGGGCTTGATGATAGTGTGTTGATGGATATGGCAGGGGATATCCTATTTGTTGAATCCACTGTCAATAGCCTAAGTGAAATTACTTCAGTAGTGAGTGAAGAGGATAACCCTGAAGCAGCCTGGGGTGCTGCTCTGCCTCCGGGTGAGTATCAGGCATTGGTGAAGAAGGCTGTTCATGAGGCAAAAGTGGATATCGCAAAAGTAAAAGATGCGATTATCAGCTTTGTTTCAAAGCCAAACGATCCATCAGTTCTAAGCGAGGTTCCTTACTATTTCCGTAATGTTGGTGGTGCGCTAAAGATTTTATTGCTGACTGATGCCTCCGACACACTTGAAGAGTTGTCAGGTTTTATTAGTGAGGAGTTACTAGAGAAAGGTGTTCAGCTTGAAGGAGAGCGTCTCAATGCACTTGCCGAAGTTATCAGTTGTATTGAGTACTATTTAGAATCATTAGCGGGTGGTGTTGGTGATCGGCAAAAGACTCTAGCTATTGCTAGAGCATCTATGACTGATCTTATTGTAGAGTCACCATTTGTTAGCTCTCCAGTAGAGAGCGAAGATGAAGTAGCAGAGGAAGCTGCTATTGATCTTGGATTGGCAGAGCAATCGGTTGATGAGATCACCCATCAAGAGCCTGAAGCGCTAGAAATTGAGTCTCCACCTGCAGCTGAGAAGTCGCCTCTAGAAGATATTGATCATGAGATTCTTGAGATCTTTGTTGAAGAGGCAAGGGAGGAGATAGAGGGGCTGGAGATGATATTGCCCCGTTTAAAAACAACACCTGAAGATAGCAATATTCTTATTACCGTTCGCCGGTCGTTCCACACCATTAAAGGGAGTGGGCGAATGGTAGGAGCCTTCACCATAGGTGAGTTGGCATGGTCGGTCGAGAATATGCTGAATCGTCTACTTGATGAGACGATTCCCGCATCACCAATGATATTTCAGCTGCTTGATGATGTGGTTGCTGTTCTCCCGCAACTTGTTGATTGTTTGGAATGCTCTGAGCAACCTCTTGTTGATAGTGCGTCTCTTATGGAGCGTGCTAACGCCTTTTCTGAGAATAGAGAGGTTATTGTTCGGGATGTTGAACTAGATATAGAAGAGGATGAGAGTGATCTAACTTTTGACCAGGATATGCCTGACTCTGAAGCTGGCGAGAATCTACTAGTCGATTCAGACTACTCTCCACCTCAGGATGAAGACTCGATTGGCTACGAGCGTGATACTGAGCTGATGGATATTTTTGTATCTGAGGCACAAGTACACCTCGCTACAATTGAAAAATTTATCCAAGATAATAAGAACGAACAAAAACAGATAACCGATGGCGTTATTCGCGCCGCCCATACGTTACGTGGTTGTGCTCGTGCAGCGGGTATAAGCTCTATCGCACAGCTCGGCGAAGTGCTAGAAGATTTTACCAACGCTATAAAATCAAATGACCTACTGGTTAATAAAACACATTTAGCGCTAATTAAAGAGGGTTTTGATCTAGGAGAGGCCCTATTAATGGCTCTTTTAAGTGAAGAGACTCCTTTCCCAGATCCAGAGCCTTACTTTGCTCGATTGAAAGAAGAGACGAATAAAGTTGGGATTCTCCATGGCGAGAGGCCATTAATCACAGAAAATAATGATGGGGATAGAGAACCGCTTGAACCGTTAGTGCCAGAGCTATCTACCGCTCCTAATGTTCAGGAGCAGGTGGAACAAGATGCCTCTCATGAAGGGTTGAGGGGTATCGTCGTTCTTGACGAAGATGAAGAGTTACTTGAGATCTTTATTGAAGAGGCGAGAGAACTGACTGAAGAGCTTTTTCGCCGGCTCCAGCAGTGGCATGATGCCCGTGACTCATGGCCTAATGTAGTCGATTTAAACCGCATTTTGCACACATTTAAAGGGAGTTCACGCTTAGTGGGTGCAACTCCAATGGGTGATCTCAGTCATGCGATGGAGTTACTGCTTACCGCTATCTATCAACAGCAGATAGTTGTAGATGATGTCGTCATTGAGCTGATTCAACGCGGTGCCGACCGATTGGTACACCAAACAGATGAGGTGGAAAAGATAGCTAGGGTCACCTTGGCTAATGATCTGGTTAGTGAACTGCAAGATTGTAAGCGCTCCCTTGCAGCAACAGATAACATTAACCCCGATGTTGATAGCGAAAGTGTAGAAGAGATAGATGAGCCAGGTTTGACGTTTGATGAGTTGCTGAGTGCGTCATCTCTTCAAGTAGCAGCAGACAGATCGCCAACAGCAGAAAATGAGTTCGATCTCTCAGCTGATTCAGGGTTTAGTTCATCTGATGATAGCCAAGTGATCGGTTTAGACGTTGAACTTGGTCTGGCCCCTGACTCAGTTGAGTCTGTTTTTGCAGATACTGAACTCTACACCTCAGAAAACACGATTGAGCTGTCTGAAGATGAAGAGCTGATCGAGATTTTTCTTGAAGAGGCTATTGAACTCTCAGAGTCACTTGAGTCCACAATGCGGCGTTGGCATGATGGTGAGGATGAGACAGCTATTATTGAACAGCTGTTGCGTGCTTTGCACACCATGAAAGGCAGTGCGCGTTTAGCTGGGGCGCTGCCAATTGGAGATCTGAGTCATGCGGTTGAGTCTCTACTCACAGCGGTTGATAGAGGTGACGTTGAGGCAGATACAAAAATTATACGCCTGACCCAGCTGAGTATGGATCGCCTCGCGAGCCAAGTTGATGAAGTTGAGAAGAGTCGCAGTGTCGCATCAGCTGGCAGATTAATTGAGCGATTGGAGCAGGTTTGTGCTGCGGAACAACCGATTGAAACGGTGCAGCTAACAGCAGCAGAAGATAATGATGCTGACGATCAAATTCAAGAAGAGTCTAATGACAATGAGTTGTTGGTCGAAGAGGGCGAGCTCGTTGAAGAGGCCCCAACACCTGAAGTAGAGGAGACTGCACTATCTGATGAGCTTTCTGACCTTGCCCCTGATTCAGTGGAGTCTCTCTTTGCCGACTCTGAGCTTTATGAGTCAGAAGCAATAACAGAACTAACCGCTGATGATGAGCTGATCGAGATCTTCCTTGAAGAGGCGCGTGAACTCTCCCAGTCTCTAGAAGAGGCTATGGTACGTTGGCATGCTGGCGAAGAAGATGCGCCTGTTATTGAGCAGTTACTACGTATTTTACACACCGTTAAAGGTAGCGCACGTTTAGCTGGTGCAGTGCCTATCGGTGATCTTAGCCATGCTGTGGAGTCGCTGCTTACTCTGATTGATAGTGGAAGTGTTGTATCAGACTCCAAGGTTAAGCGCTTACTCCAATTGAGTATAGATCGTTTAGCAACTCAGCTCGATGAGGTGGAATCTAAACGTAGTGTTGCTTCCGCCGATAGATTGATTGAACGCCTTGAGCAGTTGTGCCAAGGTGAGGACTCCACCATTGTGCTGGATAGCCATCTAGAGATGGCGGCGCGGCCAGTTGAGTTAAAAGATGAGCAAAAGAGCGAAATTACGCCGGATAGTGACAGTGTAGTTTCAGAACCACCTCCTGTTTCTAATAATGAAGTAGTCAAAGAGAAGCTTGAGACACCACATTATGCTGAAGGCGAGACGATATCTCGTTTCTCCTATCTACAAGATGAAGAGAGAGCGAAAGAGGCGGCCGCTAAAACCAATGCTCCTCGCGCACAGATGCGGATCAATTCTGCACTGCTAGATAAAATGGTTAACCAGGCGGGTGAGGTTAGTATCTTTCGCTCTCGTCTTGAACAACAGAATAGCTCACTAAAATTTAACTTGGCTGAGTTGGATCGAACGGTTGTTCGTCTGCACGATCAGCTGCGTAAATTGGATATTGAGACTGAAACACAGATCCTCTTTAGACACGAGCGAGATGTTGATAAAGCGGAAGATAATGCCGATTTTGACCCACTTGAACTTGATCGTTTCTCTACGATGCAGCAGGTCTCTCGTAGTTTGATGGAGACCGTTAGTGATTTAGGCAGCATTCGTGAGTTACTGGAAAATCAGCAGCGTGATACAGAGACTCTGCTATTGCAGCAGTCACGAGTGGCTGTAGAACTTCAGGATGGCTTGTTACGTACACGTATGGTCCCCTTCTCGCAGCTTGTCCCACGCCTGAGTCGCCTGGTTCGGCAAACGGCAATTCAGACTGGCCGTGAAGCTGAGTTGACGGTGAACGGGGCTGAAGGCGAGATGGATCGCAGTATTCTTGACCGAATTGTGCCCGCTTTAGAACATCTACTGCGAAATGCAGTTGCACATGGCATTGAGCAACCCCATCAACGCTTAGAGAAAGGTAAACCCGAGACGGGAGAGATAACACTCACTCTAAGCCAAGAGGGAACCAATGTTCTGTTGGTACTACAGGATGATGGTGCAGGCCTTAATCTCAATAAAATCCGTGAAAAAGCACTCTCACAAGGACTACTGGTTGAGGGGGATGAAATTACAGATGATGACCTCATGCAGCTGGTACTTGAGTCTGGTTTTAGTACGGCAAAAGAGATCACACAGATCTCAGGCCGTGGTGTTGGGCTAGATGCTGTTAGTAGTGATGTGAAACAGCTGGGTGGCCTAATGTCGCTCAATTCTGAGATGGGAAAAGGCACGAGTTTCACAATTCAACTTCCATTAACACTGGCCATTACTGACGCCCTGTTGGTGCAGTTGGGCGAGCATATTTATGCCGTTCCTCATGGAAGTATTGAAGGCATTGTACGTATCGATAGAGATGAACTTCTTAAGTTTTATGCAAACCCTGAACATCGATATGACTATGCAGGTAAAGAGTATAAAGTTGAGTATTTAGGCCACTTATTAAACAGTGGAACTCCCGCTTTACTAGAAGGCGAGCGTTGGTTTCCAGTGATGCTTGTCGATGTTGGTGAGCATCAAATTGCTCTCCAGGTTGATGCTCTATTGGGTACTCGTCAGGTGGTGGTCAAGGCAATTGGTGGTCAAATTGCTAGTTTGCGCTGGGTGACTGGTGGGACGATATTGGGTGATGGGCGTGTTGCATTGATTGCAGATATGAGCGCTTTAGTACGCTCAACATCTAGACGTTCAGTAGCAGCCCTCTCTCTTCATGATGAAGTTGAGGATACAACCATTACAGCAATGGTTGTGGATGACTCCATCACTGTGCGTAAAGTGACGGCTCGCCTCCTCGAGCGCCATAATATGCAGGTTATCACTGCAAAAGATGGTGTCGATGCTATCTCTGTACTGCAAGAGCACCAACCTGATGTAGTGCTGCTTGATATTGAGATGCCACGAATGGATGGTTTTGAGTTAGCACGTCATATGCGTAACTCACCTGATTGGAGTGATATTCCCATTATTATGATCTCTTCACGTGTTGGTGAAAAACATCGTAAACGGGCTTTTGAACTGGGTGTGAAAAACTGTCTTGGTAAGCCATTCCAAGAAGATGAACTACTAGAAAATATTCAAGCCGTGCTTAAAGAAGGGGAGACATGAGTCGCGTAGTTGATCATTCTGAAGAGGTTCGTGGCGTCTATATACCAATTGAGGGTAGTAGAATTGTCTTACCCAATGCTGCGGTTGCAGAGGTTATTAGCTATGTCACTCCAAAGGATATAGCTTTGGAATCGCCAGAGTGGTTCTCTGGTGAGATCGTTTGGCGTGATGTTACCGTCCCCGTTATCTCTTTTGATCGTGCGTTGGGTAATGTCCCGGTGGATGTGCCGGATGGTCAGCGTAGAATTGCTATCTTCAACACACTTAATGGCTCGACAAATCTCCCTTTTATCGGAATCATTACTAAATCGATTCCTCGGCTTGTCAGGATAAAAGCGAGCAATATTATTGAGGGGCGTGAAGATGAGCAATCTTCTTCTTTGATACATTACAATGTAATACTGGGCGGGGAGGAAGCCATCATTCCAAATTTGGATTATTTGGAAGAGATGGTTGCCAAAGTGCTGGCTTAGTATCTTATAAAAAGATCGGTAGTGATTGTCTGGTATTTTTTAAAGCCGAAAATCCCCCCAGAGAGTCTGTATTGCTGCAAGTGCCGCTAACGGTGCTGTCTCGGTACGTAGTACTCTTGGTCCAAGCTGAACACCTTTGAACCCTGCATTGAGTAGTCTTTGTCGTTCACTCTCTGACCACCCACCCTCCGGCCCAACAATTAGGTTGATGCTATCAAGTGGCGTATTGAGCTGGTTAAGTGAGTTTTTACTTCTATGGTCGAGTAGTAGCGACACGCCTGCAGGGGGGGTGCTGATTGTCTGATCAATGGGTTGAATGGGCATCAATGTGGGAATGAGGCAGCGCCCTGACTGTTCACATGCTGATATGATGATCTTGCGCCACTGCTCCATCTTCCGTTTAAGACGCTCTGCTGACAGCCTAACCACGGTTCGTTCAGAGATAACGGGGGTGATAGAGTGAACACCAAGCTCCACGGACTTCTGTAACGTAAAATCCATGCGCTCACCCTTTGATAGGGCGATAAAAATATGAAGCTTTAGTTTGGCCTCATCTTCAGTATGAAGCGCCTCAATGATCTCAATCTCAACTTTTCTCTTCTCAATGTTAATGATCCTGGCGCTATATTCAGTACCATTACCGTTAAAAATATGGAATAAAAAGCCTACTTTTTTGCGCAGCACTCTCGTCAGGTGATGAGCTGCTACCGAATCAAGCGTGACTGAGTACGCTTGATCGATAGGCAGTGGGGTATGAATTCTTATACTCATACAAAAGAAACCCCAGTCGAAGTGCTGTTAGATAAGTTAAGAGCTACTCTCAGCAAATTTTCTTGTTGCGGCTTGAATCTTCTGATTTTTACTGCGTTGGTCAACCCAATTCTTTACAGCCAGCATAATACCCAACCCGATAAATGCACCTGGGGGTAAAATGGCGAGCAGAACACCCTTGAAGTCAGGGCCAAAGCTCATTGTTAAGCCTCTAGCTCCTTCGCCGAACATAAGGTGAGCTTGAGAGAAGAGGGTGCCAGACCCAATCAGTTCACGCGCGCCACCCAGTACGACAAGTACCAGGGCAAAACCAATACCCATTGCCAGTGCATCAACCAGTGAATCAAATGGGTTGTTTTTTGATGCGAAGGCTTCTGCACGACCGATGATGGCGCAGTTGGTGACGATCAATGGGATGAAGATGCCCAATATTTTGTAGAGATCGTAAAAATAGGCGTTCATGGTTAGTTCAACAGCGGTTACAAATGAGGCGATAACCAGAACAAAAATGGGTAGCCGAACCTCTTGGCGAACAATGTTACGGATTAATGAGATGGTGATGTTGGAGCCAATTAATACGGCCAGTGTTGCCAAGCCTAGGCCAAGACCGTTGATGGCTGTGTTGGTGACGGCAAGCAGTGGACATAAGCCAAGGAGTGCAACGAGGGCAGCGTTATTGTCCCAAATACCATCTTTGATGATTTTACTGTAGTTAGTGGCCATTAAGAGTTACCTTCTTTCTTCTCTGCTACGGTCTCTTTGTCGAGATCGTAGATCGCCTCTTTATGCTCACTGGCATAGATCAGCGTTCTCTTTACTGAGTTAACAATGGCACGAGGTGTGATGGTTGCACCTGTGAATTCATCAAATATACCACCATCTTTTTTAACGGCCCACTTATCGATGGTTGGATTACCGAGTGATTTGTTATCAAAATCGAAGATCCAGTCATCTTTCTCTATCTCGATCTTATCACCTAATCCTGGGGTCTCTTTATGGGCAATAACGCGTACACCACCGAGTGTGCCATCAACACGTACGGCAACCAGTAACTTGATTTTCCCACTATAGCCATCGGGTGCGATGGAGGTGAAGACTGCTGCGACTGGGTCGCCATCTTTACGGCCACGGTAGATGGTGGTGACATGAGTACCAAATGTTTTTTTGTCATCAACGATGATGGTGTCGTTGGGCATGTCGTTGTTGACGGTCTCTGCGGGGACTAGCGCCTGCAGCGAATTAAGTAGTGCCAAGCGCTCATTTTCAGCGATCTGATCTTTTGTCATCTCGTAAGTAAAGGCAACTAAGCCGGTACCAACAATGGCAAAAAGTGACAGGAGAACGGCAGCAGCAATGATCTTCTTAGTCATTTCTTACTCCCATGGCCGTAGACCTTGGGTTGAGTGAGGTGGTCTATGATAGGAGCCGACATGTTGAGTAGCAGCACTGCAAAAGCGACCGCATCAGGGTAGCCACCCCAAGTACGAATGATATAGATCAATGCGCCAATTGAAGCACCATAGATCAAACGGCCCCTAGGTGTTGTACAGGCTGATACAGGATCGGTAGCGATAAAAAATGCACCGAGTATGGCTCCACCTGAAAAGAGGTGGAATAGGCCAAATGGGTAGGCTTCTGGATCTAATAGAGAGAAGAGAAGGCCAAAAAGGAACAGTGTCCCGAGCATAGAGACGGGGATGTGCCATGTGATGACTCGTTTATAGATCATCCAAATGCCACCAAGTAGGAAGGCCACACTTGGCCACTCCCAGCCATAACCACCGATCATACCTTGCCATAGTGGCCCAGTACGGATTTCGCTGATCATCTGGTTTTGGTTGAGTGCCATCTTCAAACTATTGAGAGGTGTCGCTCCTGAAAGGCTATCCCATGTCATGCCTGCGGGTACCAGACCACCAAATATAGCCGCGAGAGTCTGCATAAAGCTGAGTGGGTTCTCATTGAGAACAATGGGGGATACCCAAGAGGTCATATCTGCTGGGTATGAGATCAGCAGCAGCACGTAGGCTGACATGGCAGGGTTAAATGGGTTGTATCCTATTCCACCGTACATCTGTTTGATGATAATGATGGCAAAGGCCATACCAAAAACGGTCTGCCACCAGGGTAGTAGAGGTGGGATTGCAATGGCAAATAGTAGTGCTGTGACGATGGCACTTAGGTCACTCAACGCTGGCATAATAGGCCTGCCACGCAGTTTTATGCAAAACGCCTCGGAGATAATAGCGGTGACGATGGCAATGGCAATATTGATCAAGATGCCCCAGCCAAACAGCCATATCATCGTAATAATACCTGGCACGAGTGCAAGGATGACCCGTAGCATGATGGTTGTTACGTCATTCGGGCGGATGGTGTGTGGGGATGTTATGTTGCGGAACAACATGCGCCTATTTCTCCTCAGAGGCAGATGACGGTTCAGCACTATCCGCTTTACGGCGGGCTTCGGCTTGGTCGATCTGCTGCTGCTGTTCTGCTGTCAAATTTTCGGTATTGCGAGGTTTTGAAGCCTCACTCGTTTCTGCCACGCGACTTTTTGCGGCCTCTATCGCTTCCTCTTCGGGAGTTTTACCTCCCTCTTCGGCAGCCGCTTTTGCTGCTGCAGCTGCTTTTTTCTTCTGCATTGCCTCTTTTTTCAGACGTGATTTTTCACGTTTTTCAGCATCCAGCTTCTCTAGGCGTGCGGTGCGTGCTTCGTTACGTAGTCGTGCGCGCTCGTTTTTAGCGTTGGCTTCATTGTACTCATCAATGGCTGTTTTAGTGCTGCGAAAATATTGAACCAGTGGTATCTGTGCTGGGCAGACATGTGAACAGCAGCCACATTCTATGCAGTCAGATAGATTGTACTCTTCAGCTTTTTCAAGATTTTGAGCGCGTGAATGCCAATACATCTGCTGTGGTAGCAATGAACTTGGACAGACACTGGCGCACTCGCTACAACGGATACAGGCCATGCCTGGGCCAGCGGTAGGGATCTCGCTTTCACTAACAACTAATAGGCAGTTGACGGATTTAGTGAGTGGTAATTGGTCTGTCTCTACTGTGAAACCCATCATTGGGCCACCAATAATTAGCTTCTCTGCTGAGTCACTATAGCCACCCGCCTGAGCAATCAACTCGCTAATAGGAGTGCCTAGCAGTGCTTCAATATTGCATGGTCGCTTAACTCCGTCACCAGTGATGGTGACGATACGGGAGATCATCGGGCGAGAGCTTGTTACTGCATCATAGATTGCGGCAGCTGTTGCCACATTAAAGCAGACGATGCCGATCTCCGTTGGTCTGCTACCGGTGGGAATCTCTTGGCCGGTGAGGATTTTTATCAGCTGTTTTTCACTGCCACTTGGGTAGAGTGTTGGGATGGTGACCACATCAATACCGCTATGACCGCTTTTGCTAACCACCCGTTGCAGCTCTGCAATAGCTTCAGGTTTGTTATCTTCTATACCGATTAGGCACTCATTAGCACCCAATACACGTTTGATTATGGCGGCTGAGTTGATGATTTTCTCAGCATGTTCACGCATTAGCCTGTCATCACAGGTGATATATGGCTCACATTCAGCACCATTAAGGATCAAGGTGTTGATGTTTTTAGTACTCGCCTTAACGCTGGATGGGAAGGTAGCGCCACCCAGTCCAACGATGCCTGCATTGCCAATTATTTCAGCCAGTGAGTCGAGAGTTAACTCATCAAGGTTGGTCTTACTCTCAGCTATGTCGATCCACTTATCTTCACCATCAGGTTTGATGGTTATACAAGCTGAAGCTAGTTTTGATGGGTGGGGGGTAAGCGCATCACTAATTTCAGTCACAATACCTGAGGTGGGGGCATGAATAGGAGCGCTGATAAAGGCAGTGCTTTCTGCGATTAACTCACCTTTAAGCACTCGCTGTCCAATCTCAACGATAGGCAGTGCGGCGCTACCGACATGTTGTTTAAGTGGTAACACCAAGCAAGAAGGGAGCTTAGCAGGCTCAATGCTGTTGCGGCTGCTCTGCTCTTTATTATCAGGTACATGGATGCCACCATGGAATTTCCATAGCTGGCGTTTGCTGTTTGTAGCGGTGTTATTCATGGTTCTTTACCGCCTTCGCAGCATCTGCGATATCTTCTGGGCTACCAGGCAGTGCCCAGCTCCAAGTCTCGGTTGTTTTTTCAATGCTCTCTAGCGTGATGCAGTCAACGGGGCAAGGCTCGATACAGAGCTGACAGCCGGTGCATTCAGAGGCGATGACGGTGTGCATCTGGCGGGTTGCACCTAAAATAGCATCTACGGGGCAGGCTTTTATACACAGTGTGCAACCAATGCACTCCTCCTCGTTGATAACGGCTATACCCGTTTCAATCTCACCACCGCCATCTTCACCCATCGGCAATGGATCAACACCCAGCATTTCGGCCATAGCTATCATTGTGTCTTCGCCACCGGGAGGGCAGGCGTTGATCTGTGCTTCGCCGCAGGCGACAGCTTCGGCAAATGGGCGGCAACCAGGGAATCCACACTGGCCACATTGGCTCTGTGGTAACAGGCCATCAAGTTTATCGGCAACAGGATTGCCTTCAACATGAAACCGAATAGAGGCGTAGCCCAATAGCAGGCCAAAGGCGGCAGCTAGGCCGCTTATTACAAGAATAGAGGTCAACATTTAAGCAGATACCAAACCAGCGAAACCCATAAAAGCCATCGACATCAGGCCTGCTGTAACCAATGCAATGGCACTGCCTTTAAAAGGGGCGGGCACATCAGCTACATCGAGACGTTCTCTGACTGAGGCAAAGAGCACCATGACCAATGAGAAGCCAACGGCTGCACCAAAACCGTAGAGTAGAGAGTCAATAAAACCGTGTCCCTCTTGTACGTTAAGTAGTGCGACACCGAGGACGGCACAGTTGGTGGTGATCAGGGGTAGGAAGATGCCTAGCATTTGATAGAGCGCTGGGCTGGTTTTGTGCATCACCATCTCGGTGAATTGTACAACGGCAGCGATTACCAGAATGAAGGCGATGGTTCTTAGATACTCAACATCAAAAGGTATCAGTAGAAACTCGTTGACGAGATAGCTACAAATTGAGACGAGCGTCAGTACAAATGTGGTGGCGAAGCTCATGCCAATGGCGGTTTCAAGTTTGCTCGATACACCCAAAAATGGGCAGAGGCCGAGAAACTTCACCAATACAAAGTTATTAACGAGTACGGTGCTAATTAGGATAAGTGCGAATTCAGTCATGATATATATTAGGGTTTGTGTCTATGTTATACCTATTTATATAGGATACGTGTTAGTGGAAATAGTGACAACGTATGAAATACGTGGGAATTACTCCTACTTTACCCGCGTGCCAGGTTTGGCACCTGAGTCTGGGCTTAGAATAAAGAGCTCACTGCCTCCAGGTCCGGCTGCGAGTACCATTCCCTCAGAGAGCCCAAAGCGCATTTTGCGAGGCGCTAAATTGGCAACCATAACCGTCATTCGGCCCTTTAGCTCCTCGGGTGAGTAGGCTGCTTTGATACCGGCAAATACTTTTTTCTGTTCGCCGCCAAGATCGAGAGTGAGTTGTAAAAGTTTTTCAGCCCCCTCAACGTGATTGGCCTCTACGATCGTTGCAATGCGAAGATCAATTTTTGCAAAGTCAGCAAAATCTATAGTCTCGCTGATGGGGTCATCTGCTAAAGGGCCTTTTGCTGTGATATTTTGTTTAGCAGTAAGATCCTCTTTAGATGCGGCAACCATCGCTTCGATCTGACTTTTCTCAACGCGAGTCATTAGCGGTTTGAACTTCGCAATGGTGTGATCGGTAAGCGGTGTTGCTAATGCTTGCCATGTGAGTGGATCAACCTGAAGGAATGACTCTGACTTCTCAGCGGTTTGCGGCAAAATGGGGCGCAGATAGCCGATGAGTAGGCGGAATAGGTTGATCCCCATAGAGCAGATATCTTGTAGCTCTTGCTCTCGACCCTCCTCCTTAGCCATTATCCATGGTTTCTTCTCATCAATATATTGGTTAGCGCGATCTGCGAGTGCGATGATCTCTCTCACTGCGTGGCTAAATTCGCGTCTCTCATAGCGATTGGCAATGCTCTCGCCCGCTTCGATAAAATGATCAATTAGCGCAGGCTCTGCTATCTGTTTGGAGAGCTTTCCGTCAAAGCGTTTATTGATGAAACCGGCACAACGACTAGCGATGTTAACCACTTTGCCAACCAGATCAGAGTTAACACGCTGAGCGAAGTCTTCAAGATTGAGGTCAATGTCCTCAATGCCCGAGCCTAGCTTGGCTGAGAAGTAGTAGCGCAGATACTCTGGATTTAGGCTATCTAGATAGGTGCGTGCCTTGATGAAGGTGCCGCGAGATTTTGACATCTTCTGCCCATCAACGGTTAGAAAACCGTGTGAAAAGATGGCTGTTGGGGTGCGAAAATCTGCACCCTCCAACATGGCTGGCCAGAAGAGCGCGTGAAAATAGATGATGTCTTTGCCAATGAAATGGTAAAGCTCAGTCTGGCTATCGCCCTTCCAATACTCATCAAAATCAAGCCCTTTGGTGCGGTCGCAAAGGTTCTTGAAGCTGGCCATGTAGCCAACAGGTGCATCGAGCCAGACGTAGAAAAATTTACCTGGATGGTCGGGAATCTCAAAGCCAAAATAGGGTGCATCTCGTGAGATGTCCCACTCCTGTAGCCCAGCTTCAAACCACTCATCAAGTTTGTTTGAGACCTCTTTTTGCAGGTGGCCGCCGTGTGTCCAGCTGTGTAGCATCTCTTCAAAATCACCCAGTTTAAAGAAGTAGTGTTCAGATTCACGCAGTTCAGGCTTGGCACCAGAGATGGCGGAGACGGCATTTTTTAGCTCATTGGGTGAGTAGCTGGCACCGCAAGATTCGCAGTTGTCACCATATTGATCTTCTGCGCTGCACTTAGGGCACTGGCCCTTGATGAAGCGATCTGGCAGAAACATATTTTCGACAGGGTCGTAGGCCTGGGTGATGGTGCGATTGGCTATGTGCCCTTTATCTTTGTTGCGAAGATATATCAGTGAG
>Ga0256834_1000416_pt1 | contig 30849 bp, 25 predicted proteins | sample 4281140metaG_FD_190536 | JGI IMG/M metagenome (GOLD analysis project Ga0256834, IMG submission 190536) | Hydrothermal vent microbial communities from East Pacific Rise, Pacific Ocean - 4281-140 | ecosystem: Environmental > Aquatic > Marine > Hydrothermal vents | place: Pacific Ocean: East...
AGTTAATCAATATGCCTTAAAATCAAAATTGTATTTAAAAGGGATTAAAGCTGCTTTTGATGAACTTAATAACATCAAAAAAGAGGTGCAATTAGAGTTGGATTTCTAACTTTTGCGTAACATCAGTACATAATCTACCTTTTTTCTACGGTTAGCCTCAAAAAGCTCAAATGCTTTTTTGGGAGCATTTTTCGCTAAATAATGACTTAAAAAATAGGCATCTTCAATTCCTTGGCAAGCTCCTTGGCCCATATTGGGTGTAGTGGCATGGGCAGCATCGCCAATAAGGCAAACATTTTCTTTATACCAAGTTGACAGCCTTTTTAAATCACTAATATCGTTTCTTAGGATTTTCTCATTTGGTGTATTCTCAATAAGTTCCCTAACTAATGGTGCGAAATTTTCATAAGTGTTCAAGAGCGTATTTTTACGGTCTAAGGGAATATCCTTTTCGTTTTGAGGAGCCTTAGCAACCGCAAACCAATACACTTCTTTGGTAGAAATACTGGCAAAGCCAAACCGAATACCTTGACCCCACAACTCTCTTCCATTATTAGCCACCTCTACAGGTAGGTTGATATTTGCAATACCTCTCCAGCAGGTTTGTCCAGAATAGTGCGTGCTAGATTCGAACAAACTTTTTCTCACCTTAGAGTGAAGGCCGTCTGCTCCTAAAAGCACATCTGTTTCTGTAAAACCTTCCTTAAATTCTACTCTAATTTTATCATTTATTAAGGAATGAGAAATGTACGGGCTGTTTAATTTTACTGTTCCTTTAGGGAGTGCCTCGAATAATACTTTTTGGAGCCGCGCCCTGTGAATTGAAGTGATTTTATTGCCTAACTCATCGGTTACAAATTTAGAATCAGTATTGCGAAATGAAACAAGGTTCTTGTCTGCAAGCTCCACTTGGTTGAGTTGGAAACCAGTCTTTCTCACCTTATCCCCTATGCTTAAATAATCCAGCACTTTCATGGCATTTGGCTGAATCCAAATACCAGCACCTACTTCGTTTAGTTGAGGAGCCGCTTCAAAAACTTCGCAATCGAGCCCTTGTTTAATGAGTGCTAAAGCTGTTGATAAACCAGTTATTCCAGCTCCTATAATGGTTATTTTCATTTTTTTAATCTAAATTTAGGTCAAATATACTAAATTAATTAGGTCAAGTGTTCTAAAAAATGAAAAACACCAAAGAAGTTATTATTGCAAAAGCACTTGAGCTATTTAATAAAGAGGGTGTTCAGCAGACAACACTCAAAAAAATTGCACAAGCATTAGGGATTAGTCAGGGTAATTTAAACTACCATTATAAAATAAAGCAGGAGATAATAGAAAAACTATATTTCGACCTAGTGGATAAGATAGATGTTGAAATGCAATCACTTGTTATAGAAAGGAGGATTTTGACGAGGAGTATAAACGCCTGTATGCCCGAGTGAACATTTTGGGAGATAACGGGATAAATACACAAGAACTTTTACAGGAGGATACTGAAAACCCCATCGTATTTTATCAGCCTGTGCTTTTTGAAATTATTTACCCCTATAACCTATCATATAACTAGATTTTTTTTAGTTACCACAATAGATAATAGGGGCTTGCCCATGAATGGACTGAGTTCGGGATAAGGAATGCTGTCAGCTTTAATCAGTTGCCAACAACGCCTTTGAGGCTACAAATCTTCAGGTGATTTTATTTTTTTGTTTAACCCTAATTATACATAAGAAGTAGAAGAATGTTGTAGTTTAAAGCTTTGTAAGCACTTAAAATTAAGTGGCTAAACCATATTAATTAAAATAGGAGATTATAAATAAATGCTTTTTTGAGGCTGAATTTGAAGGTGGCCGACACCAACGTAGGGTTGATAAAATTAATTTGTAGTTTGGTTAAAAGTTTCTCGGTTATTATACTTTGAGAAGCTTTGTGCTACTTTGTGAGTTTCTGTGGAATAGTTATTACACAAAGTTACACTAAGAAAACACAGAGAGGAAAAAGAACTTTTACTATTCATTCAGCCTTGTAATTAGCTGCTCATTTACATATTCTTCTTCCTCTTCATCGGCCATTTGTGCTTTTTTACGCGTTTGCTTATTCGCTTTGGCTATAAATTCTAACCATTTGGTTTCGTATTTATGCTCTTCTTGAGCTAATAAATGGTCGTAAGGGCCTTTGTAAGAAATTAGCTTTACAAACACAGGAGCTGTTTCAATGGCAATAAATAATAAAATTATAAACCAATTGGCTAACCAAATGGCACTACTCTTAGCACTTATTCGGTCGAGGGCTAAGAGGCGAGCAGCCAAACCCGTATAATTGGGTTCTTCCAATGCCATAATTTCTGTGGCTAGTTTAGCTTGCAAGGAATCGATATGAGCCAAATTAGTAGCAATAAGGGTGTCGTTTCATGGAGCCTCCTGTGCCATCGGCTTCTTGCCTAGCAATTTCTCTTAACTTATCACGATTTACTTCCTTTTGATTTATCGAAGAATCTAGCCTCTGTATTTCTTGTTGGATGGCTTTGATTTCTAAAGCAGTTGAGGTTTTGAGCTTTTTTATTTGCTCATCTTTAAGCTCCTCATTAATTACAACGAGCTCGGTTTCAATTTCCTTTTCAAAAATTTTAAGCTCCAAAGGCTTGGCAATAACTACCGAAATAAGAACAGCTAATATGATTCTTGGCAAGGCCATAAAAAACTCATTTCGCTTATTGCCCGTTTTTCGCATACTCGAAACAATAAACCTATCTAAGTTAAAGATCATTAAGCCCCAAACAATTCCAATAAGGACAGAAGCAAAATAGCTATCTGTAAATGTATAAATGGCATAACCAGAGGCAATCATAGCAAATAAACCAGTAAAGAAAATGCTGGCTCCAATGCCAACATATTTGCTGGTATCTGTGGGGCATTTTTCGAGGAGCTGAGTGTTACTGCCCGAGCAATACCAAAAGAATTGTTTGAGTGTATGCATAGTTTATTTTCCTAAAATTGCCGGGAGCAGGTATTGTTCAATAATTTCATCTGCTTGATGGTGCATATACGGCTGCCCATAGGCTGTTGCAGTTATAATTATCACAACATCCAAATCGTTAAAAATCATTATTTTGTTCCCTCCATTTCCACTTGCGTAAAAGGTTTCGTATGGGGTGTCTTTTACATTATACGTCTTATTCCAAAGTAGGTATCCGTAAAATTCGTTATCAATTTCTGGAATTTCTAGTTGCTTTGTGAGGCTTGATTTTATCCAAGAGGCAGGAACTAGCTGTTGCTCATTATAAACGCCATTGTTAAGGTATAATTGCCCATAGCGTGCATTGTCTAAACTATTCATCTGAAATCCACCAGCCGTATTTGGCACATTACTGGGTGTGTATTGCCATTTATAATTGGTAATACCTAAGGGTTTAAAGAGCTTAGCATCTGCATATTTCTCTAACCCATTTGGAACAGATTTGTTTATAATGTCACCTAAAATAACAGCCCCAGCGGTAAAATAATCCCAATCTTTACCTATTGTTTTGCTTTTATCCATGGGTAGGTCTAATCCGAATTTTACCCAATCAGAAGTTGGGTACATATTTTCTTCATTGCCTGGTGAATCTGGGTTCTTGTCTGAGCCTTCAAAGCCAGAGCTCATTGTTAACAAATTCTTTATTGATACTTTTTCTTTTTTTGTGGAATAGTTTTCGTACGTATTTAAATCATAAAAATCAACTAAGGTTTGGTCTTCATCTTTTAGGAAGCCCTCTCCAATGGCAATTCCTATCATAGTAGAAGCCAAAGTTTTACCAACTGAACGAGTATCGTGCAAAGTGTTTCTGTCTGCTCCGTTAAAATACTCTTCAAGGACTAGTTTGCCCTCTTTTATTATAACAACACTGGTGATATCCTTAAAATAGCTTTGAGCTATCTTTTTATTTAGTTTTCTAATGATAGTGGTATCATAAACCGCATGTGATAACTCCCATTTATCTGTTGGTTGTATTTGTTGGATTGCTATTTGGGACTCATTTACTTCTTTTTCAATGGTGGATAATGTTACCTCTCCTTGTGCAATTATGTCTCCCACTTTTAATTTATCAACCTCAATATAAGGGCGAACTTCAATTTTTAGTAGATGACTATTACCCGAAAGCGCTTCTTGACCACCTTCTTTTTTCATAAATTTTGCCCATAAAAAACGACCCCAATGGTCGGGGTTATTTTTATTTGCCAAAGGAATACCATAGGCTGTAGCCGAATTTTTATAGTCGCAGGATCCCGCTCCTGTTTGAAGGTTGTATTTATAAATTTCGGTATTATCAACAAAAAAAGTTAATTGAAAATTTCCCTTATCACATAACTCTCTAACGGGCAAATCTGGCTCTAATTGATGGAGGTAATAGGTTAATGTTTTGCCTAAAAACATTCTAAATGCAAAATCGGAAGTATTTGAAAGTATTAAGTGATCTTTAAAATCCTTTTCAGAAAAACTATCGATTGGTATCCAGTCGTTCATAAAAAGAATCTTGCCTGTGTTGTTTTTATGTACTTCGTTTACAAATTCTCCTTCATTCAATGTTAAGGGAGGTTCCTCGGTACACGAATTCAGAATTAATAAGGATACAATCAAAAGGAGTAGTGTTTTATTCATCTTGTTTTAATTCAAATTTTGAGTTAGTGCAAACTAATTACCTTGGTAATTTGCCATGTATTATTTTCTTTTTTCCACATAATAATAAATTTGCTGGGGTGTGAAGGGGCATCTGGCTCTCGATTATTACAAAAGGTATGATATCCTATTTCAACCGCACCGTAGCCATTAATAGGGTATACTTCCATGCTTCCTTCTACCAGTGTTCTGGTTACTTTGTCGCAAATAAACTTTTTTGTGCCCGCAAGAATTTCCTCTTTCGAAGTCATTAACCCTCCTTGATCGTGAAAAAACTCAATGTCATCTGAATAGATGGAGGCTTGCTTTTCTAAATCACAATTATTATAGGCATTGAAAAACTCCTGATCCATTGCCACTATTTCATCAAATAAAATTTTATCAGAAGGCGTATAGGGTTTAATTAGGTTGGAGGCAGGGCTATTATTGTCCTCGTTTTTATTTGCCTGCTGTTTACACGATACTGTTAAAACGGCAATAAAAATTAGGGTATAAGCATGCTGCATAATTTTAAGCTAGGATTTTCAGATGAAACGGAAAACCTAATTCAACAAAGAACATGCCAACGCCCTCAACGCTCTAAAATGGCATAAAACGATTTGAACTTGTTCGAAACCGTACAATTTTGTGTTCACTAAACTACTTCGAGGTTGAACCATTTGAGTATTAAATGGTTTTTTCCCGACCCAATGGTGTATAAGGTAAATAGGCTTTCGCCCTGCGAATAAAAATAGGTTATTTCCTTTTTTTAAGGATACCAATTTCTTTGGGAGAAAGGAATCTCCACTTGCCTCTAGGCAAATCCTTTTTAGTAAGCCCAGCAAAAACTACTCGGTCAAGGTGCTTTACTTCATACTCAAAATGCTCAAAAATTCTTCGAACTATTCTGTTTCTACCAAGGTGTAATTCTACTCCTAGTTCAAAACCTGAAGCCGAAGTATAGGCAATGTCATCTAATACTACTGGGCCATCTTCAAGCGTAAATCCAGCTTTAATTGCCTCAAAATCAGTTTTTGTAAGAGGTTTATCCAGTGTGGCCTTGTAAATTTTTTTTACGTTATGCGAAGGATGGCTTAAAATCTTAGTTAAATCACCATCGTTGGTAAGTAATAGCAAACCTGTGGTGTTCCTATCTAGCCTACCTACAGGAAAAATACGCTCGTCACCTGCCGTTTTAACCAAATCCATTACAGTTCGCCTTCCTTGCGGATCACTGGTAGTAGTGATAAAATCTCTGGGTTTATTGAGCAGTACATAAACCAATTTTTCGCCTTGTAACTGCTTGCCATTATAAACCACCTTATCACTTGGGAACACCTTATGTCCCATTTCTGTAACTAGATTGCCATTTACCTTAATTTTGCCATCGGCAATCAGGTTATCGGCTTCACGCCTAGAACAAACACCTGCATTGGCAATGTATTTATTAAGACGAGTTCCCTGCCTGCCGGACAGGCTGGCTTTCGGCTCTTCTTTGGGAGTGTTGGGTGCTTTTGACATGCTGCAAAGATATAGAAGGCTGAAGCTAGAAGCTAGAAGTTAGAAGAATGAAGTTTTTTTCTTCAAACTTTCATTCTTTTTTTTCGCCTATCTCATTCTCGCTTTGAGCAAAATCTTTGGGGGTTGGCAACTCCGAAATTTCATTAATACCGAAATAGTCCATAAACTGGTTTGAGGTGCCATAAAGAATAGGCCGACCCACAGTTTCAGCTTTTCCTTTTATTTCGATAAGGCCTTTATCTAATAAACGATTTACCGAGTAATCGCAGTTTACACCTCGTATTTGCTCCATATCTAGCCGAGTAACTGGCTGTTTATAGGCAATAATAGATAGGGTTTCTAAGGCAGAGGTTGATAGTCTTCGTTTAGATTGTTGCTTGAGTAAAATACCAATACTGGCTTGGTAGGCAGGTTTGGTTAAAAATTGATAACCACCTCCAGACCTGATAAGTTCAAATGAAAATTGTTCTTGTTTAAACTTTTCTTCAATACCATTAATTGCATTGGCAATATCTTTAGCAGGCACCTCTGCCTCAAACATTTCGGTTAAGCAATTTCTTATTTCAGATTCCTTCAAAGGGGTTGGCGCACAGAAGATGAGTGCCTCAATATGATTTTGAAGGAAATCCAATTATTTCTTTTCGTTTAGCTTAGCATCAATCGAAAGTGTAGTATGAGGTACCGCTCTCAATCTATCTTTAGAAATTAACTTCCCAGTTTCTCTACAAATACCATAAGTGCCGTTTTTAATTCGAATTAGTGCATTTTCGAGATTGTTAAGAAATTTTTGTTGGCGAGCAGCCAATTGATTCATATTCTCCTTCTCTGCAGTATCTGCGCCATCTTCTAACACTTTAGAAGTAGCAGAAGTAGCATCAGTTCCCGAATCTCCACTTTTACTTAATGAATTTTTAAGAATTTTTAACTCGTTTTCAGCTGCTTCAATTTTTGATTTGATTAAATCTTCAAATTCCTTTAGTTCAGCATCCGAATATCTGTTTTTTGCTACATTGTTACTCATAATCGTGAATTTAAATTATAAAAACTGGCTAGCACAAAACTAGCGTTTCCCAATGACTAATAATTATGCGAAGAAAATCACTTCAAGCCATATATCAAAGTAACCTATTTTTTTTGTTTATTTACTAGTCTAAAAATTTATCTGCCTCTATTATGAAAGCATATCTAAGAATTGTTCCCATTTTAATTGTTTCTATTCTATTTACCTCTTGTACAAAAGACGAAAAAGCGGAACAAATAGTTGAGAATAAAACAGAAAAATTAAATAAAATCGGCCCTATCACATTAGTAATACATGGTGGAGCAGGTACCATTTTAAAAGAAAACATGACCGATGAGAAGGAACAGGCGTATCGAAAAAAAATAGAGGAAGCCTTACAAACGGGCTATAAAATTTTAGAAGATGGAGGGACAAGCATGAACGCAGTGGTTGCAACCATTCAAGTAATGGAGCAATCTCCACTTTTTAACTCAGGTATTGGAGCTGTTTATACTCACGAAGGTAGAAATGAGTTAGATGCTTCAGTAATGGATGGTAACACTGGTAAGGCGGGTGCGGTTGCAGGTGTAACCACCATTAAAAGCCCAATCAGGGCAGCACTCGAAGTTATGATTAATTCGCCACATGTAATGATGGCTGGCCCTGGTGCAGAGGCATTTGCAAAAGAGCAAGGGTTAGAGATGGTAGAGAACTCTTATTTTGGAACAGAACGCAGAAAGAAAGCGCTAGAGAAGGCACTTGAAAAGGAAGCAGAGAAAACCAGTGACTTATTACAATACCAAGATTGGAAATATGGAACTGTAGGAGCGGTAGCTTTAGATAAAGATGGAAATATTGCAGCAGGAACCTCAACAGGAGGAATGACCAATAAGCGATATGGTAGAATTGGAGATTCACCAATTATTGGAGCAGGAACTTTTGCTGAGAACATTAGTTGTGGCGTTTCGGCTACAGGTCATGGAGAGTATTTTATTCGTAATGCGGTGGCTTATGATATAGCTGCTCGCATGAAGTATTTGAATATTTCGGTAGAAGAATCGGCTAAGGAGGTAATTCAAAAAAAACTAGTTAAAAAAGGAGGTACAGGAGGTGTTGTTTGTTTAGATAGAGCTGGAAATGTTGCTATGGAGTTTAATACGCCAGGTATGTATCGTGGGTATATTCAAAATGGTGAAGCCAAGGTATTTATTTATAAAAACGAGTAAGACGTTAAACTTGACGCTCAAGCTTAAAATGAAGCTTGGTTCTTACCCCGTTTCGCATAACTACCATACGAATGCTCTTATTTGCCCTTACATTTATTATTCCTAGCACTTGGTTTAGTGTCATGTTGTTGGCATATTGTCCATTTATAATCAATATTTGATCGCCTGCAAGCACGCCTGATTTTTCGGCAGCGCTTCCTTCTCTCACCTCTACTATTTTATACCTATCAAGTCTCATTCCAGTAGCTTTTACTACTAGCCCACTTAAATTATACTCAAAGGGTTTATGATAAGATCTACCTTTTCTTAAGTATAATTTTTCGTGTATATAGTCAAATACTACTACAAACCTTGATAATAAACCACCTCCGATAGTGCCATTCCTTACACCTGCAGATACGCTTAACTCGTAACTAGAAGAATCTGGAAAAGTGGCTATTACTTCATCAAACTTAAAAGGAGCTAAGCTAACGCTATTAATCCTTGAGATATAACCAAATAATTCTCCTCCAAGCCCACGGCCTAAGTGACTGTAGAGACTAGGCTGTGGAATGTATAAACTTGAGTCACTGTTTTTGTCCAATAAAAAAGAGTGGCTGGCACCAGTATCAATCATAAACCTACCTTTATGAACTACTGAATCACTTAAACTAAAATGGGCATTAATGTAGGGTTTTGTATCCACGATTTCTAAATCATACGATTTAAACCGAGTTCGTTTTTTAGCATAGTTTGGGTCATAAAATGTAACTGTTTTCTTAGAGTAATTAATTTCTACAATAAAACGGCTGAATAGCTCATAGCCCAGAATGCCATGCACACTTGTGCCCAAATAATTTTTAAGCTGCAATAAATCTTCTTCTAATACAATGAGGGCATGGCCTCTACCCACCATGCCGCTTATTTCTAAAGTAACATTATTGGTTACATAAGCATCTATTAATTTTTCTCCACCCACACCAGGAATTGTAATTTTACGAGTGTAGGTAAGGTTGAGAAGGTCAGTAAATGTTTTTTCAGTAAGCACGGTGGTTCGTACACCTGTATCTAGAATAAACTTAAGAGGAATCGCATTATTGAGTAGCACTTTAATTACAATTAAGTTATTATTAAATTCAAAAGGTACACTCAATTTATGTGTTCCTTCAGGTAGCACAAACCCAAGTTTAATGGTAGTAGTGGTATCTTTTGGAGTAAAGTTAGCGCTTACACTTGCATAGGGGCTCATTAAAAGCAGCAAGAACAGATTCCAAAAGATTTTTTTATTCATACAATTAATAATTACCAAAAAGTTAAGAATTCAAATTAAAAATTAATAATTTCAAGCATTGAATTATGAAACGGCAAACTCTGAGAGGAGGTTATTAAATTTATAATATTCCAAGAAGTATGACATAAGTCAGTTTTTGACAATATTATAAAATTTATTTTTGCCCTTTGAACTTAAGACACTAATCTATAAAATAAACTTATGAGTATTGAAAAGTTTAGTTATGACAATAAAATTGTAAAATATTTTATCATAGCAACGGTAGTTTTTGGAATAGTTGGCATGCTAGTTGGCCTAACAATTGCCACACAAATATTTTATCCAGCAGCCAATTTTAACATTTCATTTTTAACGTTTGGTAGGCTTAGGCCACTACATACAAATGCAATAATTTTTGCTTTTGTTGGTAATGCCATGTTTGCTGGGGTTTATTATTCCTTACAAAGGTTGTTAAAAGCCAGAATGTTTAATGATATGCTAAGCTGGATTCATTTTTGGGGTTGGCAATTAATAATTACAGCAGCAGCAATCACACTGCCTCTTGGGTACACAACTTCTAAAGAATATGCGGAATTAGAATGGCCAATTGATATTGCCATTACTCTTATTTGGGTCGTTTTTGGCATTAATATGATTGGTACCATCATTAAACGTAGAGAACGACATATGTATGTGGCCATATGGTTTTACATAGCCACGTTTGTTACAGTGGCAGTGCTTCATATCGTTAACTCTATGGAGTTGCCTGTGATGTTGTTCAAAAGTTACTCTGTATATGCAGGTGTTCAAGATGCATTAGTGCAATGGTGGTATGGCCATAATGCGGTGGCATTTTTCCTAACTACGCCATTTTTGGGTATTATGTATTATTACCTACCCAAAGCAGCAAATAGACCTGTATTCTCCTATAAACTTTCCATTATTCACTTCTGGTCACTTATTTTCTTATATATATGGGCAGGCCCTCATCACCTTCTTTACACCTCATTACCTAACTGGGCACAAACCTTAGGTACGGTGTTCTCGCTTATGCTAATTGCTCCTTCCTGGGGTGGTATGCTTAATGGGTTAATGACATTGAGAGGAGCCTGGGATAGAGTTCGTGAAGATGCAGTGTTGAAATTTTTTGTGGTAGCGATTACCGCTTACGGTATGTCAACATTTGAAGGCCCCATGCTTTCATTAAAGAATTTTAACGCCATTACACACTTTACAGATTGGATTATTGCACACGTGCATATTGGTGGATTAGGCTGGAATGGATTTATGATATTTGGTATGATCTACTGGTTAGTTCCTAAAATGTGGGGGACTAAATTACACTCTGCAAAAGCAGCAAACCTTCATTTTTGGATTGGCACCTTAGGTATTTTAGTATATGCATTGCCTTTATACTGGGGTGGCGTTGTGCAGAGTTTAATGTGGAAACAATTTACTCCTGACGGGTTTTTACAATATGCTAACTTCTTAGAAACGGTTACTAAAATTTTACCTTTCTATATGCTTCGTTTATTAGGAGGCTCATTATACTTTACAGGCGTAATTATTATGGTGGTTAACTTAATGAAAACTGCCAAACAAGGATCTTTTATTGCAAATGAAGAAGCCGAAGCTCCAGCGCTTGAAAAGGTTAATATTACAGGTGGAACTTTCCACTCAGCGTTAGAAAGAAAACCAATTCAGTTTACAATTTTAGCTTTAGTTGCTATTTTAATTGGAGGAGCTTTAGAGATTATTCCTACCTATATGGTTAAATCGAATATACCTACTATTGCCAGTGTTAAACCTTACACTCCTCTTGAACTAGAAGGTAGAGATCTCTACATTAGAGAAGGTTGTGTAAGTTGTCACTCTCAAATGGTAAGGCCTTTTAGAAACGAAACTGAGCGTTATGGTGAATACTCAAAGGCTGGTGAATTTGTATATGACCATCCTTTCTTATGGGGTAGCCGTAGAACTGGGCCAGATTTACATAGAGAAGGTTTAGGTAACAAAAATGCGAAACCAAACTCTTGGCACTATACACATATGTACGACCCTAGAATTACTTCACCAGGATCTATTATGCCACGTTATTTATGGTTACATGAAAATACCTTGGACATTAGCAATACTCCTGCTAAGATCGAAGCAATGCAAACCTTGGGAGTTCCTTACCCTGAAGGGTATGCCGATAAAGCAGTTGAGGATTTGAATAAGCAAGCCAAAGAAATTGCAGATGACCTTAACTCTGGAGATATTGAAACAAGTGCAGATAAGGAAATCATAGCATTGATTGCTTACTTGCAACGATTAGGTACAGACATAAACGGAGAAAAATAAAATGTTTAAGCATTATTTTGAAGGAGCGGAAAATATAGCCGTTGGGCCAATAATCTCATTGGTTATATTTTTCGTTTTTTTTATGGTTCTTCTTTATTGGGTATTTAAAGTAGATAAAGGTTTTATAAAAAAAATGGAAGATATGCCACTTAACGATAATTTGGTAGCAGATCAAGATTCACAAGAAAAAAAATAGACAAATGAAAATTCACAACCCATTCAAATTTGCTCGAAAAAATGCGTATTGGGCAATTACTTTGGTGTTAATACTTACATCGTTAGGCAGTAATGCACAAGCAGAAGGGGATAACTCAGGCGTAATGTTGTTTGTAGTTGGCCTTGTTGCTATAGTTGCCGTATTAGTTTTATTGGTAGCAATATATGCACTTAAAGTTATAAATAAACTGGAGAAAGATCAGCCTGAAGGTAGTAGAGATGACGATAGTTTATGGTCTCGATTCTTAGAAATTGCCAATAATAGAGCTCCTGAAGACAAGGAAGCTGATATTATGATGGATCATAATTATGATGGTATCCGAGAGCTGGACAACCACTTGCCACCATGGTGGAAATGGTTGTTTTACATTACCATTATTTGGGGTGTGGTGTACTTAATTGGTCACCACTTTACAGGTTGGTTCCCACTGCAAGAGGAAGAATACGAAATTGCAATGGCAGAAGCTAATGCAGAAAAGAAAGCGAGTCAAGAGGCAAATGCGGAAGCTGGAGGGTTTGATGAATCTAAATTAGAATATACAGCTGATGCAGCAATGATTGAAGCTGGAAAGAAAACCTTCGGTAGAAATTGTGTGGCTTGTCATGGAACCCTTGGAGAAGGCAACACCATTGGGCCAAACCTTACAGATGAATATTGGCTACACGGTGGAGGTATAAAGAATGTATTTAGCACAATTTCCGATGGTGTGCCTGATAAAGGAATGATTTCTTGGAAATCACAATTGTCTCCAACAGATATTAGAGACGTATCTACCTATATTTTATCTTTAGCAGGATCTAACCCTCCAGGAGCAAAAGAAGCTCAAGGAACTAAATACGAAGAAGGGGTAGAACCAGAGACTACAACTGGTGCAGATTCTGCAACAGAAGCAGAAGCCAGCACTGATGAACCTATTGCGGCAGCAGACCTTGATGAAGGAAAAAAAATATTTGAATCAACATGTGCTGCATGTCACACAGTAGATGGAGGTGGAGTTGTAGGTTTGGGGCCGAATTTAACAGATAAATACTGGAAAGACTCAAACGGAAGCAAAGAGGGAATTATTAAAACTATAACAGATGGAGTTGCAGGCACTGCTATGGTGGCTTGGAGTGCATCGCTTAACAATGCCCAAATTGAAGCTGTAACAAATTATATAATATCATTACAAGGCACAACGCCTGCTAACCCTAAAGAACCAGAAGGCGACTTGTACGAATAATTTTTTAAATAAAATGCCAGGTGGAAGATTTTTATGAGTATGATGAACAGTTTCGAGATAGTATAGGAACTGTTGATAAGGAGGGGAAGAGACTTTGGGTATATCCCAAAAAACCAAAAGGAAAATTTTACACCAAGCGAGGCATTGTTGCAACCTTATTATTAGGGCTACTTTTTAGTGGCCCTTTTATTAAAATTGGAGGGCAACCTCTTCTGCTATTTAATTTTTTTGAGCGCAAATTTGTGCTTTTTGGTATTCCTTTTTGGCCACAAGATTTCTACCTGTTTGGTTTGGCCACTATTACATTAGTTGTTTTTATTATTCTGTTCACAGTTGTTTTTGGCCGTGTGTGGTGCGGTTGGGCTTGCCCTCAAACCATTTTTATGGAGCTTGTCTTTCGTAAAATAGAATATTGGATCGATGGCGATGCAAAACAACAGCGCAAATTGGCCGATGCACCATGGACAGCATCCAAACTGGTAAAGCGAACGGGCAAGTACTCTATTTTTATGGCTATTTCTATATTGATAGCACATACATTAATGGCGTACTTAATTGGAATCGAAGGAGTAATTGATATTGTCACACAATCACCTTTCGAAAACTGGAGCGGATTTTTAGGAACAATATTTTTCACAGGTGTATTCTTTTGGGTGTTTGCTTATTTTAGAGAGCAAGCCTGCATTGCAGTTTGTCCTTATGGGAGGTTACAAGGTGTGCTAATGAACAAGGACTCTATGGCTGTGAGTTATGACTTTAATCGTGGAGAGCCAAGAGGGAAAATTAAAAAAGGTGAGTTTCAGGATGAAAAGGGGGATTGTATCGACTGCAAGTTATGTGTGCATGTATGCCCCACAGGAATTGATATTAGAAATGGCTCGCAGTTAGAGTGTGTAAATTGTACCGCTTGTATGGATGTGTGCGATGAGGTAATGCTTAAAATTGATAAGCCAACTGGTCTTATCAGATTAGCCTCGTATAATAATATTATTGAAGGCACAAAGAAAATTTTCACTACAAGGGTTATTGGCTACACTGTGGTACTTGGAGTGTTAATAATAGCGTTAACCACTTTACTAACTAATCGTTCGGATATTGATGCGACCGCACTGCGTGTGCCAGGTCAACTTTATCAAAAAACTGAAACAGGTGATATACAAAACCTTATAAATATTTTGTTTATCAATAAGAGTTTTGAACCAGTTGAATTGGAAGTTAACATACGCGATTTTCCATCGGCTACGATTAAACAAGTGGGCAAAAGTGAAATTAAGTTAAACTCCAATAGTACTTTTGAGGCAGTGTTCTTTGTTGTTATTCCAAGAGCAGATTTACACGATGCTAAAACACCTATTATTATAGATGTTTTTAAAGACGGTGAACTTGTTCATACAACAAAGACTAACTTTTTAGGGCCTTTTAATTTAAAGTAAATGAATTGGGGAAAAAGCATAGCATTATTTTATACACTATTTGTTATTGCCATTTTATCGGTTGTAGCTTTTGCGTTTACGCAAGATGTTAATATTATTTCTGAAGATTACTACCAACAAGAAATTGCCTATGAGGATCAAATAACCCGTATTAAAAACACAGAAAGTTTAGAAGTTAAACCATTGGTTGAATTAAAGGGGAATTACATAGAAGTGGTTTTTCCTATGGAATTAAGCCCTAAAGGTAATATTTTATTTTTTAGGCCTTCCGATGGAAGCAAGGATAGGCGTCTCCCTATTTCGTTAGGAGCCAATGGCACTCAACAAATAGATTTCTCAACTCAAATAGAAGGCAAGTGGATAGCCAAGTTGCTTTGGAGCGAAGGTGACAAAGAGTACTATCAAGAGTTTGATCTTTATAAAAATTAACAATTATGTTGTGGAGTGCATTTTTAATGGGCTTTTTAGGAAGCTTTCATTGCATGGGTATGTGTGCCCCTATTGTATTGGCATTGCCAGGCAAAGGAGTTCAATACAAGCTTTTATATAATATTGGCAGAACAATTACTTATGTACTGCTTGGGTTAGCTGTTGGCCTTATTGGCCAAGGGGTAGCCTTTGCTGGTTTGCAACAATCACTTTCGGTTGCGGTAGGAGTAGTTATGCTTATTACAATACTTTTTACAAAGTATAAGCACTTTGATTTACCCACAAATGGAATATTGAACAAAGTTTATATAGCTGTAAAAATAAAACTTAGCCCATTATTTAAAAGCAAGTCTTTCTTCGCACCATTATTTATTGGCACCCTCAATGGTGTATTACCTTGTGGCTTGGTTTATGCGGCTTTATTTACAGCACTTTCAATGGGCTCTTTGGCAGGAGGAGCTAATTTCATGCTCTTCTTTGGTTTAGGTACTATTCCTTTAATGTTTGGTCTAGGAGTATTTTCAGGTTTTATAACTCCGTCTTTACGCACTAATCTTAATAAACTAGTTCCCTATTTCTTGGCAATAGTAGCTATTCTTTTAATCCTAAGAGGGCTCAACCTCGGCATCCCTTATGTTAGCCCTCACATTAATGGAGCTGGCGAAATGCACATGAACCACCCAATGTAAATCACAAACCTTTATAAACCACCAAAGGCGAGTGTCGCTCGCCTTTGGGTTGGTGTGGCTCCGATACATTGGAGTCCAATTAGCCACCTTTTTGGGGCTCAATTGTATTAATTGAACCGTACATTAAATATACTCAATGTAAATTTATTCTGCAACTAAACTGATATAAATCATAGCCTGTTTTCTTGCCTAGGATACCCATTATGTATTACTTTGTGGATTGTCCTAAATTAAAAAATGAATATTTCCGCCCAAGACAAGTTTCAAATAATTTACTCCATTTTTAAACATGAGTATTTAGGCTTTTTGTTCGAGTCTTTTGTGGTAAAAGTGGATGATAAAGGGCAGCTAACGCTTCAACATCAAAATATTTCTTCTTTAAATGCCAACGAATTTTCATCAGGTTTAGATGAGATTGATTTTGAGCTAATTAAGCTTATGGACGGTATGCAGCAAGAAGCGATTGTTAAAAAATATGCATCGGTAGTTACTAAGCCTAGTGAATTTTTTCCAAAAGTATTTGATGAGGAAAAAGGAAACAAAGCTTTACAGCAGCAAATAGATATCCACCTTAAAAATATACGTGCCAAAATTCTCCCTCTATTGCTCGGCAAGTTTGTGTTCGAAATGGGAAATGACGGGGAGCCAACTTGGAAAAAGTTAGAAGTAATGCCCGAAAAGGCCTCAGTGCTTTTTCATTTTAGAAGAAACGAAGATAATACGCATTATTTCCCAACCATTAAATACAAGAATTATAAAATTGAGTTTCAATATAAAGGAGGTTATATTTTAAGTGATGAGCCCGCTTGGCTGGTTGTTGATGGTCGAATATATTCGTTTGAAAAAAATATAGATGGAGCAAAACTTAAACCGTTCTTAAACAAGAAATTTATCCTTATTCCGCAAAAGGTAGAGGATACCTACTATCGAAAATTTATTGCTCCACTAGTAGCAAATTTTGATGTATATGCCAAAGGGTTTGAGATTTACACAAGGCACTTAGAGCCTAAGGCTATATTAACTTTTTCTCCGTTGGCTCAGCTGCAGCATAACTTTGCTCTAAACAATGGTGATACTGAAACGGTGGCAGACATTCAAAGATTTGTATTTAATTTGTCATTTAATTATGAAGGGTTAATCAGCAAGCCAACGGAATCAAAAGACGTGGTTGTTAATGTTGATAAAACAGAAGACTCCTATGTTTTTACAAGAGTTGTGCGCAACCTAAAAGTGGAATTGGGAATAATCAGCTTTTTAAAGGGACTTGAACTAGACTTAAGCACCGGTAAAGGTGTGCTCTCTGCAGGTAAAGCGTTTGATTGGATACAAAACAACAGGCTTAAGCTTATCGAGCATAATATAGAGTTTGTACAAGAGCAGTCTGGCGATCGTAAATATTTTGTAGGTGATGCCAGTATTAAAATTGATATAAACGAAAATATTGATTGGTTTGATATTAAGGCTGTAATTCTTTTTGGCACCTATGAAATACCATTTCAGGAACTTCGGAAACTTGTATTAAAAGGAAAGAATGAAATTAAATTACCGAATGGTGAAATAGCTGTTATACCTGCTAGCTGGCTCCTAGATTATTCAGAACTGTTCTATTTTTCGGAGGAAAGTGATGATGAAAGGCCTATTCTTAAAAAGCATCATTTAGCACTGGTGCATGAGCTCGAAAATGCTGAGAACTCTAAAGTTGTAATAGATAAAAAACTTCATCAATTACGGAATTTTGATAAAATTGATGACCACCCAATGCCCGAAAAATTTAAGGGGAAACTTAGACCTTACCAAAAAGCAGGGTATGATTGGTTGCAGTTTTTAAATCAGTATAATTTAGGAGGCTGTTTAGCAGATGACATGGGTTTGGGTAAAACGGTGCAAACCTTGGCACTGTTGCAATCTCAAAAGGAAGGAGGGGCAGAGGTAGCTTCTCTATTAGTTATGCCAACTTCGCTTGTATATAATTGGCAAAAAGAAGCTAAAAAATTTACACCTAACCTACGAGTGTTTAATTATACTGGAGTAAACAGAACCAAAGATATTGGGCAATTTAAGGGATATGATTTAGTGATAACCTCTTACGGTATCATTAGGCGAGACCTTGATATCCTTACCAAGTATAAGTTTCATTATATTATTTTAGATGAATCTCAAGCTATAAAGAATCCAACTTCTAATATTTCGAAAGCTGTACGTGAGTTGCACTCTAAATACAGGCTTATTCTTACAGGTACACCCATTGAAAACAGCACGATGGATCTCTGGTCGCAGATGAGTTTTATTAACCCTGGGCTATTGGGGCATCAAAGTTTTTTTAGGAAGCAATTTCAAATACCTATAGAAAAACAAAATAACGAAGGCAAATCGAGTAAGTTATATAGCCTAATTAAGCCTTTTATTATGCGAAGGCATAAGTCTCAAGTGGCCAAAGATTTACCTGAGAAAGTGGAGAATATTCATTACTCTACAATGACCACTTTGCAAGCAGAAATGTATGAAGAGACAAAAAACATGTATCGAAATGAGATTCTTTCCCATATTGACCAGCATGGAATGGGTAAATCGCACATGATGCTATTGCAGGGGCTTACTAAACTACGGCTTATTGCCAATCATCCTAAAATGGCTGACCCTGAGTATGTGGGAGACTCAGGTAAATTGGATGACATGATGCATATGTTAACCAACACCCTTTCTGAAGGTCATAAAATTCTAATTTTCAGTCAGTTTGTAAAACACCTTACCATTGTAAAAGAGCTTATAGAAGCTAGAGGATTTGACTACTGTTACTTAGATGGAAGCACTAAAAATCGGCAAGCTGAAGTGGATCGTTTTCAAGAAGACGATGAGGTTAAAATATTCTTAATTTCGATGAAAGCCGGTGGCCTTGGGTTAAACCTAACCGAAGCCGACTATGTGTTTTTATTAGACCCTTGGTGGAATCCTGCAGTTGAAGCTCAAGCCATTGACAGAGCACACCGGATTGGACAGAAAAAGAAAGTGTTTACCTATAAGTTTATTACCAAAAATACGGTAGAAGAAAAAATTCTTGAATTACAAAGCCGCAAACTAAAGCTTGCCAAAGACCTTATTACTACAGATAATAGCTTTGTAAAAAACTTAAACAAAGAGGATATTGGGGATTTGTTGAAGTAATATAATTCTTACGTAGAGGCGTTTAATACTACCTTTAGGTTATCAGCTTTCTTTATTCTCTTTAAAAAATCAACTAGGTCATTATAGGATTCCTTTGGATACGTTCCCTTATACCTTTCAATTTTTCGAATATATGTAAATCCTTTCTCACTTGCTTCAAACGTTGCTTTATATTTACCAAATTCAGTTTCTATTTCAATGTTTTTGGGTAGAAATTCAAAATAATATTCTTCTGGTAAATGATACACAACAGAATCCACATCTGTATAGGCATAGCTAGTTACAACCTCTTCTGTTCGGTTCTTCGATTTTTTTGGATAACTCGTGTACCTATTCATCAAATTTGGTTTTAAAAAGTATCGCTCACCACTTTTGGTAGCGTAATCTCTAAGCGAAAGTTCAAGATGTTGAGTGGCTTTTATATCGTTCTTAGTATAATCAAAACTTATTTTATCAATACTGTAATTTGGAATGTCGATTTTATGATACCAAGCTTTTTTTAGCTTTTCAGCCGACTCATCTACATAGCCAAGTACCTCATCAAACTGAAGACCTGTATATTCGGTTTTAACTGTAGCTTTGCCGAGGTTGTTCTTATCTATCCATACTTCAATTGTTCGCATTTGTTTGCTTACATCAAAATCATAAGAGGGCGTTCTTATAAGTTCTCCTCCCCCTTCTGTTGCTAATAAAACGTGTCGGTCATCGGTAAAATCTCCTAAAAAGTTAAATGGCATAGCCCTAGAAGTACACTCTAACCAAACCGTATCTGTTGCCATGGGAACACATAAAATAACATGGTTAAACTGATTTGATGTAAAGCTAGAATTGATTTGAGACGCATTTCCTCCGGAATTTACCAATGCAGGATAGGAATTAATATTTGCAGCTTTTAACATGGCTTTTGTGTAGTTGGTTAGCCCCTTACAATCTCCCCAACCTACGTCTTCTACTTTTTCTGCCGACATTGTTTGATAGCCACCAATGCCTAGCTGCACACTTACATATCTGGTTTTTTCTTGTAGCCGACTATAGATTAGCTTTGCTTTTTCGTAATCGTTTGTTGCATTTTTAGTTAGTTCAATTACTTCTGCCTTATCCTTTTCACTCAACCTATCTCTTCCCTGCCCTAATTCATCGTACCATTTACCAAACTCGTTCCAAGAGTTTAAGGAACCTCTACTTTTACCTAGAACAAAGTTTTGAGGGGAAGTTCGAACTATAGGTAAATAAGTAGATTTTTCTGGAGAATAAGCCTTTGTTTTATGAGCCAAAAGATTTTTTAATTCCCACTTTATTGTGTTGCCCTTAATTTCGGGCTCTGGAATATTAGCGTAATAATACCTAATGGGTGTAGAGGAAGGAAAACTAAGTGTAAAACTGGCCTTTTGTGTTGATACCCGATCGCTATGTTGTGGGGCGAAAGTTGGGGTATAGAAAGTTGTGTTGAACTCTACTTCATACTCCAATACAATAGTAAATGGATACTTAGTTCTTGTTAAATCTACAATTTTCATTCTACTATCATCAATAGCGCTACCTCCATTATAATCAATTATATCTGAGCTTTTAACTTTATCAATTTTATCTCCTAATTCATCGAGAACTACCGCACTAAACTTTTTAATTTTCCTAAAACTATCGTAAGGAATTACTAAAAAGGCCTCATCTTCAACATTTTTATTTAATAATGTTTTTACTTGAGTTACGTGTTTTATGGCCTTATGCTCCGATATAACAGTATATTCCATATCGTACTGTCTTACTACTAAATCTGCATGCTTTTTTAACGAATCGGGTATGGTGCTTGAAGCCCACTCAGGATAATCTTGCCCACTTACAGTATTTACTATGCCAATTAATAAAACGATTAAATATTTTTTCATGATTTAGCTTTTAGTACAATTTGCTCAGCTTCTTTATTTACAATCTGCGCAAAATATTCTTTCAACAACTCATACTCAGAAGGGTTAAACACTACTTGATTGAGCTTGTATTGAACGGTAACTGTAATGATGCCATTTTGCTCATTTATCATATATAAGTATTTACCGCCTTTATTAGGTAGGGCAACCGCCATAGGTGCTGGTAAGTCCTCAACTTCATATCCTTCAGGCAATTTATATTTTATCATATAGGTTGACTTTCTTGGACAAGTAAAATCAACAGGATAGAGCCTTTTGTCGAGTTTAAAAGGGTTGCTTTTTGTTTGCCCAACCACAAGAGGTGTTAGGTAAATACGGTCTCCTGCCATATCGGCTTTATCCGAAATTGTTAAATCAAATTTTATGTTTAGTGGGGTTGCTTTATCTTCATTTCCGCTAATTGAAGATTCTTCGATTTCCCATCCATCTCTTTCTGAATACTCTTCAAGAAGTTCTTCTTTACCCGTTTTCTTAATTTCTTTTTTTAAAGAATAGCTATTATACCCGTCATATTTATATGATAACGATCCTTCTAGCTCACCATATTCATCAATAGTAAAAGATCCTCCACACGATGTTTTTCGGTTGCCCAGAGATACAAGATCCACCCAATAATTTGTATGTTCTCCAATAAGGCGCCCTCTTCCATTTAGACACCTTTCAGGTAAAACACCGAAAGGAAGAAAATCATCAGTACCGTCTAATAAATAGGTCTTATCATCAATTTTTACATGAGCAATCACGTAATTATATTTTTTTAGCAATGGATATACAGGGTGCACTATGCCGTTTGCCCTGGTGCTCATAATAACGGGATTAGCATCTAACCCAGCTTCTTTAAGTAGGCCAACTAGATATAAGTTTATCATTCCAGAGTTTCCATCTTCTTCACTCAACGATTTAAAACTTTTGGTGGCATATCTACTATAACTTTCATCCCAAGTTGTATTATCCAAAACATGGTTATAAATAGCCTTGGCTAACTCAGTTTTATCAGTACTTTCAGATTTAAGCTTAATTAATTCATCTTTAGCAAAGCCTATTTTCTTCAATCGTAATCCAAAATCTTCATCTTTCATTAATAAATGCTGAATCCCATTGAAATCAGAAAAAATTTCTTGGTAATACCCAGGGGTTTGGATTGACTGTAACTCAAATTCAATTTTAGATATATAATTACTTCGCGTAGTCATGAATTTTTCTGATACAAATGCTGGTACGTTCTTAGCCACATATCTATGTTTTTTTCCTGGCACAAAGGTTTGGTTCAAATTAATATTTATTCCACTTACATCAGCTATATAAAGAGGATTATAACCAGAGGATACGGTTTTGTAATTAAAGTATGTTGGGTACGATACTATGTATTCACTCCAAGCAACGGGTATATTGGTTTGAAATGACCAAGCATTTAAATAAACGATGGAACCTGATTTCTTTTGATAAGTGTACTCAATTATGGAGCCTGGTTTAACATCGGAGAAAGAAAATTTCTTTTCGGTTACCCCTTCCACCATCTTTTCTGTATGGATATCTTTTTTTGTTATTTCGCTTTCAATAATTTTACCATCTACCAAATTATAAGAGGAAGCTTTAAATTTAGTAATAGCAGCAGTTTTCGAATATTTTAAAGAAATATTCGCTCTGTCTAGTTCATCGTCATCAAAAAATTTAATAATTGTATGGTATTTAAGTATAACTTCAAAATCCCCATTAGTTATGAGTACGGTTGATGTTCCATACTCATAAAGAACAACAGCTTTTGCACTTGTATCTGCAGGGTACGAGCTCATTTCAAGCTCTTGTTTAGTTATTTCACCAAATTTTCTAGGTTTTTGTGCATAGCTAAGAAGGGAGGTTACTGCAAAAGCAATAACCAATAAAAAGTGTTTCATTATAAGTTAGGGTTAGGTAAAAATCAACCTAAAATAATGAAAAAAAATAATTAATTCCTATTATCCACACTTAGAATACCCACAGCTTTTACAGTTAAGGCAGCCTTCTTCATAAATTAAACCATCTTCGCCACACTCTGTACAGGTAGTGTTTTTTGGCTTAGTGCCATCGGGTAACATTTTTGATAATGCACGAACTACTCCATTTTTCCAAGTATTGAGTGAGTCATCATTTAGGTGAAGATTATTTACCAAGCTAATGGCATATTTAAGGGGCATGCCATGGCGTAACATACCAGAAATAAGCTTGGCATAATTCCAAAACTCCGTTGTAAATGAGCGAGACAGGCCTTCAATTGTTACATTAAATCCATCTTTATCTTGATACCTAAAATCGTAACGTTTACTATTATTGGTATTTAAGTTTTTAATTACTTCACCGGTTGATACATAATTGGGTAAGTGGAAGGCATCTTCTGCCTTGCCTGTAAATATTTCATAAGGTTTGTCATTCATCATACCAACCACAGCTAACCATTTTTCATGGTTATTATTAAATCGGATAATTTTTGCTTTTAATGTTTTGGGTCGTTTGGGAGCAGCCGTTTCCGTAAATTCATCCACTTCAACTTTCTTTTCATCCTTAGAAATTAAAACACCATCTCTAGAACCATCACGGTAAACGGTCATCCCTTTGCATCCTTGTTTCCAGCCTTCCATATAAATATTATGGATAACTGACTCTGGTGTTTCTTTTGGTACGTTTACGGTGACAGAAATAGAATGATCCACCCATTTCTGCACCTTGCCTTGCATCTGCACTTTTTTAATCCAGTCGATGTCGTTGGCCATAGCATTATTATACGGAGAGGCAGCTACCAATTCATCCATTTCCTGGTCGGTTAAAGTAGAAATCTGATCTTCAGTATAGCCCTTCTTTTCTAACCAAACCTTAAATTTATGGTGCACCACAAAATATTCTTCCCAAGCATCTCCTGTTTCATCAGTAAAACTAACTTTAACATCAGTATCTGTTGGGTTTACTTTTTTTCTTCGTTTATACGAAACTTGAAAAACTGGTTCAAGTCCTGAAGACGTTTGTGTCATTAAGGACGTGGTGCCTGTTGGGGCAATGGTAAGCAAAGCAATATTTCGTCTGCCTTTTTTTAACATTTTTTGATAAAGTGCAGGGTCTGCTTCTTTAACACGGTTAATAAACGGATTATTTACTTCTCGTTGAGCATCAAAAATTTCGAACGCACCACGTTCCGAAGCCATTTCAACAGAAGAAGTATAGGCAGCTAACGCCAATGATTTTTGCACATTTTCAGCAAAGGATGTAGCCTCATCGGTACCATACGTAATGCCTAAAGCAGCTAACATATCTCCTTCAGCCGTAATTCCTAAACCAGTTCTTCGTCCTTGCAGTGTTTTCTTTTTAATCTTCTCCCATAGCTTTCCTTCGCTATGCTTAATCTCATCAGGCTCAGGGTCATTCTTTATTTTGGTGAGAATAGCATCGATTTTCTCCGCTTCTAAATCCACTACATCATCCATCATTCGTTGTGCAATGCGTACATGGCTTTTAAATTTATCAAAATTAAAGCTGGCTTGCTCCGTAAATGGCTGATCTACATAACTGTATAAATTAATGGCTAAAAGCCTGCAAGAGTCATAGGGGCACAGAGGAATCTCCCCACATGGATTAGTTGAAATTGTTTCAAAACCTAAATCACTATAGCAATCAGGAATAGATTCTTTGATGATTGTATCCCAAAATAAGACCCCTGGCTCTGCTGATGCCCAAGCATTATGCACAATCTTATCCCACAGGCCTTTGGCATTGGTTGTTTTTTCAATGAGAGGGCTTGAGCTATCTACAGGAAATTTTTGAACAAAATCAGTATTTGATTCAACAGACTTCATGAAATTGTCGGAAATCTTTACTGAAACATTGGCTCCTGTAACTTTAGTTTTATCTTGCTTGGCATCTATAAAAGATTCAGCATCGGGGTGATTTACTGATATAGAAAGCATTAATGCTCCCCTTCTTCCATCTTGCGCTACTTCTCGTGTTGTATTAGAATACCGCTCCATAAAAGGCACTACCCCTGTTGAGGTCAATGCGCTGTTCATAACGGAAGTACCCTTGGGGCGAATGTGGGTTAAGTCGTGGCCAACCCCCCCGCGTCTTTTCATGAGCTGTACTTGCTCTTCATCAGTTAATAAAATGGCACCGTAACTATCCGATTTATTTCCTGGCCCAATTACAAAACAATTAGATAATGAAACATATTGGTGGTTATTCCCAATGCCTGACATGGGGCCTCCTTGTGGAATGAGATATTTAAAATTTTCTAAAAGCCCATATATTTCTTCTTCCGAAAGAGGATTTGGATATTTCTTTTCAATACGAGCCAATTCCTTTGCCAAACGCTGGTGCATTTGCACTGGTGATTTTTCGTAGAGGTTTCCTGCTGAATCTTTTAGCGCATACTTATTAATCCATACATTGGCGGCTAAGTCGTCCTCGTTAAAATATTCCATCGAAGCCTTAAGTGCTTCCTCTCTACTATAAACTTTGCTTACTATTTCTTTGACTAAAAGCTTTTTACGCTCTTCCATTTTCTCTGGAGCTACTGGTAAATCACTCTCTATTTTAGTGGGAGTAATTTGTTCAGGTGGAGCTGAAAATAGCTCTAGAGCATTCACATTTTTATCAGTAGTAGAGATGGCAGGCATAGGTAAAAGGTTAAGAATTTTGAAACCACTAAAATACAAGTATAAGTTTATCAAAAATTGTGATATTTCTCACGTTTTGAAACTTATTTTTTATAACGCTTATCTTTAAAAAACAGCCAAATTAGGCTGTTTAGAAAGAATTTATTATTGAAAGGGACAATTCTATAATTCTGAAATACAGTTAGTTATAAATGTATCCTTTACCGTTAAAAAAAATTAATATTTGTTTTAGCTAATACAAAATTACACTTAAAAATTAGAGTTTTTTACCTCCATTATATAAAGTTTATCTTTGAAAGAAAAAAACTCAATTGGCCAAAGTTAGATCTTCTTTTTTCTGCCAGAATTGCGGGCACGAATCTGCTAAATGGATTGGTAAATGTCCTTCGTGTAATCAATGGAACTCCTTTGTAGAAGAAGTAGTTTCTAAGTACTCAACAGCCCAGCCTGTTTGGGATGAAAATAGTTCAAAGTCAAATGTGCCCAAGCCACTAGGCGACATCCAGCACGAAAATGAAATTAGATTAAATTGTTATGATACCGAGTTAAACCGGATACTTGGCGGAGGGATTGTAAATGGCTCTTTAGTACTTATTGGTGGAGAGCCAGGCATTGGTAAGTCAACATTAATGTTGCAGTTGGCACTTAACCTGCCGCAAAAAGTACTTTATGTTTCGGGCGAAGAAAGTGAGCAGCAAATAAAACTAAGAGCGGATCGCATAGTGCACAAAGACAGTGAAACTACATTTATTTTAAGTGAAACCTCGATTGAAAAAATATTTGCTCAGGTAAAGAATGTAAATCCAGACGTATTAATTGTTGATTCAATTCAAACCTTAGCTTCTACAAAAATAGAATCGATACCGGGTAGTGTAGCACAAGTAAGGCAATGTGCTGGTGAATTAATGCAATATGCTAAAACCACAAACACTCCTGTTTTTTTAGTAGGCCATATTACCAAAGATGGGAGCTTGGCAGGCCCCAAAGTGTTGGAGCACATGGTGGATACTGTGCTTCAATTTGAAGGTGACCGAAATATGGTCTATCGAATTTTGAGAACCACAAAAAATAGATTTGGATCAACTTCTGAGCTTGGCATTTATGAAATGCAATCGGAGGGCTTAAGAGAAGTAGCTAACCCTTCTGAAATACTTATTTCGCAACGCGATGTGGGAGTAAGCGGTGTAACCATTGGTGCCACTATGGAAGGCAACCGAACATTACTTATAGAAATTCAAGCATTGGTAAGTGCTGCTGCTTATGGTACTCCGCAACGCAGTTCTACGGGTTTTGATAGCCGAAGGCTAAATATGTTGTTAGCTGTTCTTGAAAAGCGAACCGGCCTAAAAATGGGCACGCAAGATGTGTTTTTAAATATGGCTGGTGGTATAAAAGTAGATGACCCTGCTATTGACTTAGCAATTTGTGTGGCGGTTCTTTCATCGCTTCATGACCTTTCTATAAACGAAAAGTTTTGTTTTGCTTCTGAAGTTGGTTTAGGTGGTGAGCTAAGAGCTGTAAACCGTATTGAGAACCGAATTTCGGAAGCGGGAAAGCTAGGTTTTTCAACCATTTTTATTTCTAAATATAATAAAGGAGTGGATGTTAGCAAATATAAAATTACCATTAAGTCCTTTGGCATGCTTAAGCATGTTTTTGGAGAGTTGTTTGGATAGAACAGTTACTTCAAGTCCAATACACTCTTTAATACTTTTTCTTTTAGACTTTCTTTATAATCAGCAAGGTTGATGGCAATTTTTTCTTCAAAAGCACCAATCATTTCAGCTGCTAAAATACCCGCATTTTTTGCCCCATTTAAGGCTACTGTTGCTACTGGAATACCTCCAGGCATTTGCAAAATAGATAAGATGGAATCCCAACCATCAATAGAATTGCTCGATTTTACAGGAACACCAATTACTGGTAAAGTGGTTAGAGAAGAAACCATGCCAGGTAAATGAGCAGCGCCTCCTGCTCCGGCAATAATTACTTTTAAGCCTCTGCCCTTTGCGTGTTCTGCATAATTGAGCATTCGGTGAGGAGTTCTATGTGCTGAGACAATTGTGAGCTCAAACTCAACTCCAAGCTCCTTTAAAATATCAGCAGCCTCCTGCATTACAGGCAAGTCCGATTGGCTGCCCATAATTATTCCTACTTGTGGTGTGCTCATGCTCTTACCTTTAAAGTGTTTTTTACAAAGTTAGCCTTTCTTTTTAGTTCAGAAGGGTCTGGGTTGGTAATAGTAACATGTCCCATTTTACGAAATGGCCTTGTTTCTTTTTTACCATAAATATGTACGTGCACCCCTGATTCTTTCATTACATCTTCAAGTCCTTGATAAATTGCAGGGCCGGTGTAACCGCTTTCTCCTAATAAATTAACCATTGCAGAGGGTGTAAGAGCACCAGTTGCTCCTAATGGCATTCCTAAAATAGCGCGTAAATGCTGCTCATATTGCGATGTAATATTTGCCTCAATAGTTTGGTGTCCACTATTATGAGGTCTAGGGGCAACTTCATTTACAAGTATTGTTCCCTCTTTTGTTACAAATAGTTCAACCGCTAGCAAGCCAACCATCTCTAGTTTTTTAATAATGTCAATAGCAATTTTTTCTGCTTCTTTGCTTGTTTCTATTGAAATTTTAGCAGGAGCAAAGAGGTATTCGACTAGATTATGTTCTGGGTGGAATACCAACTCAACGGCAGGAAAAACTTTAATTTCTCCTTTGGTATTTCTTGCTACAATCACCGAAATTTCCTTGTCAAATGGTATCAGCTCTTCCACGATTCCTAAGGTGTCAAAAGCTTTATCAAAGTCTTCTTCTGTTCTTATAATTTGTACTCCTCTACCATCATAGCCCTCACGGGCTAGCTTATTTACAAACGGCAGCTTGTGAGCCAAAGCTTTAACCTCCGGTTTAGATGTAGTAATTTCAAATGGAGCGGTGGGAATGTTATGCTCTTTATAAAACTGTTTTTGTAACGATTTGTCTTTTATTAACTCGATTATATGTGGCTGTGGATACACTTGAACTCCTTGCTTTTCAAGTTCAATTAGGGCTTCTGTGTTTACATTTTCTATTTCAATTGTCAGCACATTGCAATTCTTTCCAAAGGCCATCACATCATCATAATTAGTAATGTTTCCTTGGGTAAAAGATTTGATAAAGTTTTTAATGGGGGCATTTCCATCAGGATCCATGGCTTTCATATAAAGGCCATAATCAGATCCTGCTTTTACAAGCATTCTGCCAAGCTGTCCACCACCTAAAATGCCAATGTTTAAATTATGAAAATTATTAATCACAGTATTAGTTTTTACAAATATAGAACCTCTTAACTATTTGATTGTATTAGTTTTTAACACCCATATTGTTGGCTCTACTTGATGATAGCGTTTAGATATTTGAGGAAGCCTCTTCGAAATCTTTGGCCAATTATTTTCAAGGTCAATAATTATTTCCGGCATTGATGCTTCAATATGATTCTGTAAAAAAATAAGATTGTCATAATAATCCAGTTCTGTAAAAAACTGTTTGGATAACCCCCAGTCATAAAAAGGCCCTGCAAGTTTGGCTTCATCATATACGTTTTTGGCTGAACCAAGTACCATTATTTTTTTACCCTTAACCGAAGTAAGGTATTTGCTTTTTGTTAAAGAGTTAACTTTAACTGAAGCTATGTCAATAAACTTCGTGGAGTAGCTCCAAAGCAATGCTGTAGGGCCTAAAAATAAAAGGATACTTAAAATTAAACTAAAAACTCTTTTTTTAAATAAAGAGATAAAATGGGTTGTAAAAAATGCAGCCACTGGGAGTATAAAAACTAATCCATAAGGGGTTACTGGTTTTTCTAAGAATAAAATAAAGGTTAGCAAAATCCCAAGCACTACGAATAGTTGCATAATCCGATTTTGATAATTAGTTAACCTTCGCTGTTTCCCAAAACTTAAAATTCCAAGCACTAAAAAAAACATAGAAAAAGATAGAATTTCTATTCTTTCTAACCATGAAATGGAATGATAAAAAGCATCTTTATTGTTAAATAGAATAAAATTATCTATAAAATAGCCTGGATGGTCACTTATTACCCAATAATAAAAAAAGGATATAAGGAGAGGTGTTGCACTTGAGAATAAGAGTAGCAAATATCTTCTAAGTACAGTGTTAGAAAACAAGCCTAATAGAATTAAGCTTATAGGAATGATTACGATATAAGGAAGAAAAAATAATGGTGCAACTCCAAAATACAAGCCAATCATTATAATATGCATGTCTTTTTTTGCCCTAAACTCAACATGGCTCAACAACTTACCTAGACCAAGTAAAATAAATGTTAGACCTAGTAATGCAGGGGACAGGGTAAAAAAAGCTGGGCTAGTTGATGTGAGCAATACAAATACTAATGCAGGTAAATTGCTGTTGTTCTCAAACAACTTAGCATTAATAGAAAAGGCATTAATAATTAGTGCTTGTATAAATGTTAATACGGAACCTATAATAAGGAGGGCAAGTACTGATCTGCCAAAGAGCCACGTAACAACCATATAAACAGTGGCTGAAAAAGGAGCCAAAGCATCCCAAATATCATAGTACATAGAACCAGATTGCATGGCTTCGCCAATAGTAAACCAATGAACGGTTTCAGGATATACCATTGGGTTTAGTAGAATTGGTATCTTTAATAAAAACACCAATAATGCCAAAGGCACTAGCCTAAAAGGATCGTTTAATTTAAAATAGGAGAGCAATCTTTATTTTGTTGTTTATACAAAAATATGAAAATCAAAGCTAGATTAAGCTTAACGTTTAAGCACAATATATTATCAATTAAAATAAACTATTTTTATTAACAACTATGAACGTTAAAAATGACATAAGCATAAGGGTCTTCAAAAAGTCTGACAGAACATTGTTAGCGAAATATGCTAATAATAATAAGTTCAGGAAAAACTTAAGAGATATTATGCCTTATCCGTACACCCTAAAGGATGCAGATAGCTTTATTGAAATAGCACTTTTAGAAGACCCAACTCTAACTTTTGCAATTACTTTAAATAAAAAAATCGTGGGTGTTTGTGGGCTTAACCTTCAAACTGACATTTACAGAGAGTCTTGTGAAATTGGATATTGGGTAGCTGAGCCATTTTGGGGAAATGGAATAGCAAC
>Ga0256834_1000417_pt1 | contig 30792 bp, 28 predicted proteins | sample 4281140metaG_FD_190536 | JGI IMG/M metagenome (GOLD analysis project Ga0256834, IMG submission 190536) | Hydrothermal vent microbial communities from East Pacific Rise, Pacific Ocean - 4281-140 | ecosystem: Environmental > Aquatic > Marine > Hydrothermal vents | place: Pacific Ocean: East...
TCTTGTTGTTATTTTTGTTTTGTTGTTTTTTGTTTTTCTTTTGTTTTAATTTGAGTTGTGCCAAAGCCAAGTTGTAACGGGCTTCTTCATCGTTTGGGTTATGACGCAGGGCATTTTTGTAGGCTTCAACTGCTTTTTGATATTTTTTTTTGTGATACCAAATATTTCCTTCGTTGTAGTATGCTTTTGATTTGAGCAAATTATCGTTGGTCAATTGGGCGGCTTTTTTGAAAAAATGTGCGGCTTCCAATTTTTTTTCTTGTTCAATTTGGGTCAATCCCAAATCGTAAGCGGCAACTGCGTTTAGCGGATCAATGGATAAGGCTTTTCTAAAACCGATTTCGGCATTGGTATAATCGGCTTTGTTGTAGGCTTGCAGTCCTTTATTTATCCATTTTTCGGCTTTTATTGCTATTTTTTCATTTTGTTGAGCCGACAATAAAAAGGGCAAAATCAAAGCTATTGTATATATTATTTTTTTCATGATTGTTTTTTTATAAGGTTTTCACTATTAGTCGAGTTCGCCAAACAAATTGAGTTTTCGCAACCATTGGGTTTCGCGTTCCAATACAATGATATACAATACCAAAAAGAATAAACCGGCAACCAAAAACCATTGAAATTGGTCTTTGTATTCGGAGAATTTTGTAGTTTCAAATTCTTTTTTATCCATTTTTTTCAAGGCGTCCGATATATAATCCACCACGGTTTTGGTATTGTTCCCGGCTATATATTTTCCTCCGGTTGTTTGGGCTATTTTTTTCAGGATTTGATCGTTGAGACGGGTAATAACCGTTTGTCCGTTTTTGTCTTTTTTGTATCCGTATAGGCTTCCGTTTTTTTTGATGGGTATTACCGATCCTTTATTTGTTCCTATACCTACGGAAAAAATAGTAACACCTTGTTGTGCAGCTCTTTGGGCGGCATCGACGGCTTTTTGCGAATGATCTTCGCCGTCGGATAATATGACTAATATTTTATTGGTATCGTCATCGTCAAAATAGGTTGTAGCCAAGTCGATGGCGTCGTCAATGGCAGTTCCTTGCGAACTGACCAAATCGGTATTCATGTTTTGCAAAAATATTTTTCCGGCGGCATAATCGGTTGTGATAGGGAGTAACGGATAAGCCTCGCCTGCGTAAGCAATGATGCCGATACGATCCGATACTAATTGGTCTATAATTTTGGATACCAGACGTTTGGCTTTTTCGAGGCGTGAAGGAGCAACATCTTCTGCGTCCATGCTTTTGGAAACATCGATGGCAAAAACGATATCAACACCTCTTCGTTTGATGGTTTCGAGTTTGGTGCCTATTTTGGGATTGGTTAATCCGGTTATTAAAAATAACAATGATAATGACAATAACAATAATTTGATAAAAGGTTTGAATTTGGATTTTTCAATAACTATTTGTTCGAAAAGTTGTGAATCGATATGTTTTTTTTGTTTTTTGGACTGCCAAACTCTCATATAAAAATAGGCAAGCCAAATTATCGGAATAACAGCAAGTAAAACAAAATATTTGGGTTCTTCGATTTGATACATTTTTCAGTGTTTTTTATATGAATGATTTTAACCAAGTGTATCGCAGCAATCCTATCAGCGAAATAAGAATAACCGATATCAATATCAAAGGTCTGTATAGTTCTTTATAATTGTAATATTTGGTTTCTTTGATTTCGGTTTTTTCAAGTTTGTCTATTTCTTTGTATATTTTTTGGAGTTTTCGGTTATCGGTAGCTCTAAAATATTTACCACCGGTTTCGGCAGCAATTTTTTTTAAGAGTTTTTCATCAATTTCGACTTTGGCATTTCTATATTCAAAACTACCGTCGGGACGAACGCCTACGGGTGTTAAAGCGTATCCGTTTGTTCCCAATCCGATGGTATATACTTTTATACCGAATTCTTTGGCTAATTCCAAGGCGGTATAAGGGTCTATTTCGCCGGTGTTGTTTACACCATCGGTCATTAAAATCACTACTTTGCTTTTGGCTTTGCTGTCTTTAAGCCGATTGACTGCTGTTGCCAACCCCATACCGATAGCGGTTCCTTGATCAAGTTGGTTAAAGAGTTGTCTAAAATTTATTTTGCGTATCGCTTGCATCACAATACGTTGGTCGGAAGTGATGGGTACTTGTGTAAAAGCTTCGCCGGCATACAATACGACGCCAAAGCGGTCGTTAGGTCGTTTTTTGATAAAATTGATGGCTGTTTTTTTTAAAGCTTCCAATCGATTGGGTTTGAGGTCGCGTGCCAGCATACTTGCAGATACATCAACCGCCAACATGATATCAATACCTTTGGTTTTTTTGGTTTTAGCCGTAACATCTATGCTGCGTGGTCGGGCTATACCGATACTTATCAAAGCGACACTCAACAAAAGCAAGACAGGTAATATTATCAAAACCTTGTTTTTGAGGGTTTTGAAACCGCCAAAACTGTTGAGGTCGGCGTATTGCATTTTGGGTTTTTCGGCATAACGTTTTCGATACAGCCAAACCGATAATATGGGCACCAGTGCTAGCAGCAGTAGTGCATAAGGGGTATATAATTCGAAATGTTCAAACAAATTTTTCATTGTATTCATTCTTTTTTAGTTTGATGATGACATCAGTTCTGCCGACTGCAATACACGTTCTATCAGTTCTTTATTTTCGTTATTTCCTTGCAAATAAAATCCTATGACATATTTTATTGATGTTTCCGTTTGAAAGAAACGGCTGTCAAATTCGACTTTGATATTGTTGCCTAATATGGGAATATCGGTGATGAAATTGCCAAAATAACGTTTTCCGTTTTCAATTTCGGCTTGTTGCAAATTGACATTTCGGGCATGTAAGTATTGCAACATACCGTTAATGGTTCCGTCCAAGACCTGTGCATTTTCGGGAAGTTTTTGTTTGGTTTCCATCGATGATGCCAAAATCAGATATTTTTTTACTATATTTTGGTCGTTGTAAACAGCTATTTCGTCAAATAATTGTTTGACTTGTTGCGGTAAACTGTCGGTAGCTTGTGATATGTCCAACGGGCGCAAAATGTGAGGTGTTGTTAAAGCCAAAACCGGTTCGGTACCGTATTCGCTGTAAACCCATTCGGGTGCCGAAATATTTTCTTTTATGGTTTGCGTTAAATTCATTTTGTTTAAGTAATAATAAGCTGTTCCTCCCAATATGCCGAGTAGTAAAAATATAGCCCCTGTAATTGTCCATGCTATTTGTTTTTTGCGTTTACGAGCAACTTCAATGGCGGCCAGTTCGGCAGCTTTGGTGTCGGCTATAGCTTGCACTACGGCATGCGATTGTTCTATGGTATCTTTGAGAATATTAAAATCCAAATCGATGTCTGCCGGATTGGGTTGTAGTTTGGCAAATTTTGCCAAATCTGCTCGTTGAAACATCATTTGCAGTCGTTCTAACAAATCGGGGGACAGATAGGAACCGTCTTCAAATCTGAATTTTTTTAGGTCATGTAAGAGTTGTGACGAAATTTTTTCTTTTGCCGACATACTCAGTTCGTCTTCGAGATAAGTTTTGAGGGTATCGGTTAGTTTTAAATAATGTTCATCGACTTTATTTTTGAGCCATAATTTTTGTTTTGTTAATTGATGTAATGTTTTTTGGGCTTTTTCATAAGGTGTAAGTTTTTTCTTACGGGCTTGCATTACGGCTTTTCTACGTTTATACCAATAATATCCCAAGCCCGATAACGGCAACAACAACAGCCACCACAGGGGCGAAATTTTGTTGTTTGTTTCGGTTATTTCTTTGCCGTCCACCGATATCGGTGGTTTATAGTCATACAAGCCTTGTCGAGTAGTATCGACGGCTACGGGTTGCACTTTGATTTGTAAACTGTCTGTCGATAAAATACTGTCATTTATACGCACGAGCAAGGGGGCAACTTGATAGGTACCGCTGTCCCATTGGGTCAGGTAATAGTCTTTGCGCAGTTTACGCACCGGTTTTTTTTGCAAGGTATCGATTTGTGAAGAGGAAACTACTTCCATGTCGCCCAATTCGGTTATTTCGGGAAAATCGGCAAATGACAATGTGTCGGTTTGTGCGGTTACCGATAGCCGTATTTGTTCGCCGATACGTATGGTAGTTGTATCGACTTGTGAACTGATTAGTGGTAATTGTTGTGCTTGCAGGTGAAGAACTTGCAAGATAAATAGGTAAATCAAAATTTGTTTCATTCGTTTCATTAGTCTCATTATTAACTACGGGCTTTAAAATATTGAAGCATTTTTTTGATATATGAGCCGTTTGTGGCTACCCAAATAATACCGCTTCCTGCTTTTTGAAAAGCTTTTTTGAAATAGTCGTGACGTTTTAAAAACATAGCGTTGTGTGTGTGTCTTACTTGTTTGTTGCCGGTATCGACATAAGCGGTTTTGCCGGTTTCCAAATCGCGTAGAGCGACCAAACCCAAATCGGGCATTTCTTTTTCGATAGGGTCATATACCATGATACCGGTAAGGTCGTGTTTGCGTCCTACAATTTTTAAGGTATCTTCATATTTGGTATCGATAAAGTCGGATATTAAAAAAACAATGGCTTTTTTCTTTAATACGTTATACAAAAATTTTAAGGCTTGTGCCGTATTGGTTCGGGTGTGTTTGGGTTTAAAATCGATGAGTTCGCGAATGATACGCAATACGTGTGAGCGACCTTTTGCCGGCGGTATAAACAGTTCTATTTCGTCGCTATACAAAATTAAGCCTACTTTATCGTTGTTTTGGGTTGCCGAAAAAGCCAATGTGGCTACTATTTCGGTTATCATTTCGCGTTTGAGTTGGGTTTGAGTTCCAAAATTTTCGGAGCCGCTTATATCAACTGCCAACATCATGGTAAGTTCGCGTTCTTCTTCAAAAACTTTTACAAATGGAGTGCGATAACGAGCCGTTACGTTCCAGTCAATATTGCGAACGTCGTCGCCAAAGGCATAGGGACGCACTTCCGAAAAGGTCATACCGCGTCCTTTGAATGAACTATGGTATTCGCCTCCGAAAATATGGTCGGAAAGCCGTTTGGTTTTGATTTCTATTTTTCGAACTTTTTTTAAAATATCTTTTGTGGTCATTTTATTAATGAGTCATTTAACCGTTGTATTGTTTAACTATCGAATTGTTGTATTGTTAAATCGTTGATTATTAAATTTTATGGCACTTCAACGGTATTGATGATATTATTTATAATGTCTTGTGTTGTAACATTTTCGGCTTCGGCTTCGTAAGTAAGTCCGATACGGTGACGCAAAACGTCGTGTACCATAGCTCGAACGTCTTCGGGAATAACAAAACCGCGTTTGTTGATAAAGGCATAGGCTTTTGAAGCGGTAGCCAAATTGATACTTGCGCGGGGTGATGCACCGAAATTGATAAGCGGTTTGAGTTCGTCTAATCCGTAACGTTCGGGGTATCGGGTTGCAAATACGATATCTAAGATGTATTGTTCGATTTTGGGGTCGAGGTAAACTTGTTTTACGACTTCGCGTGCTTTTAGGATTTGTTCGGTGGTTGTAACCGGTTGTACTTTGTTGATGTCGCCTTGCAAGTTGCGTCGCATGATTTCCAATTCTTCTTTTTGCGACGGGTAATCGATAATTGTTTTGAGCATAAATCTATCTACTTGTGCTTCGGGCAAGGGATAGGTTCCTTCTTGTTCTACGGGGTTTTGGGTTGCCATTACCAAAAACGGTTCTTCGAGTTTGAAGGTTTGGTCGCCTATGGTTACTTGTCGTTCTTGCATGGCTTCGAGCAAGGCTGATTGTACCTTGGCGGGTGCGCGGTTAATTTCGTCTGCCAGAACCAAGTTGGCAAAAACGGGACCTTTTTTGACTTCAAACTTGTTTTGTTGCATGTTGTAAATCATGGTTCCGATGACATCGGCGGGTAACAAGTCGGGAGTAAATTGGATGCGGCTGAACTTGGCGTTTATGGCTTTTGCCAGTGTATTTATTGCCAACGTTTTTGCCAGTCCGGGCACGCCTTCAAGTAAGATATGTCCTTTGCCTAAAAGACCTATTAATAAGCGGTCTATCATTTTGTCTTGTCCCACTATGACTTTGTTGATTTCGAATTTGAGAATATCGATAAATTGACTTTCTTGACGAACAAGTTCATTGATTTCGTTTACATTGGTATTTTCCATAATTTTGATTTTTTTCCATACAATTTTACAACAAAATTGTGCCACGTCATGTTAAGAATTTGATAAAATGTGTTTTGTTATGATTTTTTTAAACTTTGTCATAAATTTATCTTAAAACAACTGACAAGTTTTCATATTATTGGTTATTTTTGTAAGGAATTGGTGGCATAAAACCTGTCAAATGGTGTATGTAACCGTATGATGCGGTTAGCGCGCGACAGGGATAGCAGTGGTATGAGGTGCAGCGGTCGGGTATTTGCTTGCAAGGACGGAGGCGACCGCAGGAAGCCCCCGAACCGCCGACAAGCAAAACCCGAATGCCAGCCGAATATAAACGGATAGCCCGTTTGTTCGCCCTAATAAAAAAAGATTGATGAATAGATTTTTTTGGTTGTTTTTTTGGTTGATTTTGCCGTTAGAGGCTCAGATACAGGACAGTTTGTCGCATGTAAAAATCGGTTTGGTGCTTAGCGGAGGCGGTGCCAAGGGCTTGGCGCATATCGGTGTGTTGAAGGTTTTGGAGCGGTATCATATACAACCCGATGTGATTGGCGGAACGAGTATGGGTGCAATTGTGGGGAGTTTGTATGCTGCGGGGTATTCGGCACAACAGATTGATTCGCTGTTTCATACGATGAATTTTGATGATATTTTATACAATAGGTATGATAGAAAATATCAAAATTATTTTAAAAAAGAGCATGGCAATAAGTATATTTTGAGTTTTCCGTTTTCGTTTCACAAAATGTCGGCGCAATTGCCGCGGGGTTTGTCGGATTCGCAAAAAATGTTTAATACGCTGGCTGACAATATGTTGCATGTAAGTAATGTGGATGATTTTTCGAAATTGAAAATTCCTTTTGTTTGTCCGGCAACCGATATTGCTACGGGCGAACAAGTGTTGTTTACGCACGGTTATTTGCCGCTTGCCGCTACGTCGAGTGCTTTATTGCCCAGTGTGTATGCTCCTTTGGAGGTAAAGGGACACTTGTTGTTGGACGGTGGTATTGTTAATAATTATCCTATTAAGGAAGTGAAGGACTTGGGTGCCGGTTTTATTATAGGTAGCGATGTGCAGGGTAAGATATTGAGCAAAAACGAAATAACCGATATTTCTGCCATTATGGACCAAATTGTAAGTTTTGGTATGTATAAAAAGATGCCCATAAAAAGAGCTTTGACCGATGTATATATTCATCCGGATATCAGTAATATCGGATTGACCGATTTTGAAAAAATAGATACCATTATAAAAAGAGGGGAAAAAGCAGCCGAAAAAGCATTGCGTAATTTGCCCGACGGATTGAAAAAATGGCGATCAAATAAGGAATTAAAATCTTTGCACTTTAAAAAACCCGACAGTTTGTTGTTTGACCAAATTATTTTGACCGGTCAAAAGAATTATAAACGGGAATATATATTGGGAAAGATCGGAGTGCGTCCGCATCAAAAAATCAGTTATCGCGATTTTTTGGACGGAATTAATAATATTATAGGAACAGACAATTTTGAAAAAGTGCATTACAGATTTAAAGCCGAACACGGCACTAAAATACTTTATATCGATGTGAAAGAGCGTATGCATAAGGCTGCCATGAATTTGGGTTTTCATTACAATGACTTGTATAAGATAAATGTGATTGGAAACTTTGAGAATAAAAGAATTTTTACGAACAACGATTGGTTGTCGTTGGATATAATCGGGGGAAATAATTTTCGGTATAATTTTAATTATGTAATTGACAATGGTTTTAAACTCAGTTGGGGTTTTCACAGTAGTTTGCATCGGTTTGGTCATCAGGTAAAAGCCACCGATGTTTTTTCGGCTGAAAATTACAGTATCAATCAATTGGATTTCAATTATTTGCAACTTACAAACAAATTATATTTTCAAGGTAATTTAAATCACTTTGTATATTTGCGTTTGGGTGTGCAACACCGATATAAAGAGTTATATACTTATGTTTTTTCGAGCGAAGAGAATGAGGCTTTTTATTTCGGGAAGAATCATTATTTTGGCAATTTTGTTTCGGTTAATTACGATAGTAGAGACGATTTTGATTTTCCTAACAAAGGGATGTATTTTAAACTGAAGTGGAATTATTATTGGACATCGACCGATTTTTATGATACCTTTGAGCCGTATTCATTGTATATTTTTGATTGGAGTTTTACTCAAAAAATATTGAAACCTTGGGTAGTACGTCCTCAGCTCAAAGCCGGTTTACACTATGGCAAATCGCATTTGTATGAAAATATGTTTTATTTGGGGGGAATAAACAATTATTTGAATTATGATAATATTTCGGGCTTTGCGCCCATGCATGTTTTGTCGGTTAGTGCCACCAAATATGCCATAGGTTCGTGGAATAATCGTTTTGAACCGGTCAAAAATCATTTTATAGGTGTTGATGCGCATATATTGTTGTTTGACGCTTCGGACGATTTGTTGCCCGAGCGTATTCAAAAACTATACGGATTTAGTGTTTCATACGGTTTTAAAAGTTTTTTGGGTCCTTTAAAATTGGTCTGGGGACGGGTGCCTTCGTTGCAAAGAAACCACATGAGTTTTTCGTTTGGTTATTCGTTCTGAGATTTTGGAATGGTGTTTGTTTTGATTTGATTAAACAAAATATTTTTTATGAAAAAATTACTATTCTTATTTTTATGGTTTGCAGGTTTACACATGTATGCACAAGACTCGGCATATAAGCCGGGAGAACATTTTAAGTTTAAAATACATTACGGTATATTTAATGCCGGTTATGCTACCTTAGACTTGCAAACCGACGTTTTTAAGGGTAAGAATTTGTATCATGCCATTGGCAAAGGTTGGACAACCGGTGTATCGCGTTGGTTTATGAATGTTGATGATTTGTATGAAAGCTATTTTGACAGTTACAATCGTCCTTATCGTTTTATCAGAAAAATAGACGAGGGCGGTTATACTTTGGACAAAGAATTGCACTTTGACCACAACAATAGGAAGGTTTTGGTTATAAATAAAGAAAAAAATACCGCCGAAACTTATAGTGTTCCGCAAAAAATACACGATATGGTTTCGGTATTTTATTATTTGCGAAATTATGATACTTCGCAATTGAAACCGGGGGACGAAATAAGAGTTGATATGTTTTTTGACGAAGAAGTTTATCCTTTTAAATTAAAATTTTTGGGTAAAGATGTGTTGCGAACATCGGTAGGCAAAATTCACAGTTTAAAATTCAGACCCATAGTGCAATCGGGACGGATTTTTAAAGAAGACGAAAGTTTGACCATTTGGGTAAGCGATGATGCCAACAAGATGCCTTTGTTGATAAAAGCCAAACTTTTGGTAGGTTCGCTCAAAGCCAGTTTAATCGAATACAGAGGTTTGAAATATCCGGTTAATTTTAAGTCATAAAATATCCCGAATAAATTGGCGTTTAAAAACTTAAATAACTACTTGTGTTAAGGTAATTGTTGATAAAAATGAAATTGGTATTGCTTATCGACCGGGTAAAATATATGGTATAAATCTTCCAAAACCCAATCGGGGTGTGCATTGGATTGTTCAAAATAAATAACCCCTCCGGTAACTCCTCGAGTTAAATTATAGGTGTAAATTTTATCGTTTTGATAAACCTTGAATTTGCTTAGTGCCGGAAAACTTTTTAACAAATTTTGTTTATCGGGATACATTCCCGGATTAAGCCATATATCCGCTTGGGGCAAGCTCAACAATACGTTTTCAAAATTGACTTGAACACTTCCCGTATGGGTGTCTTTGTTCCAAAGATATTTTGCACCGGCATCATTTATCAATTGAGCCGCATAACTTTTTCCACCCGGCACAAACCATTTGTCTCCAAACAATCCGCCCTGAAAAACACGTGGAACCGGCAAGCTGTCATGCAATACTTTAGTTTTTATGTTTTGATAGCGACTAACAATGGTATCGAAAATTTGGTAAGCTTTTTTTTCTTTGTCAAACAGCCACCCGAAAACCTTTATCCATTCGGCACGACCCAATGGATTGTTTTCCATCCAATCGGCATTGTATATGGTCGGAATATTGTTTTGGTTAAAAACTTTATCTTGCAAGTGCTCATTACCACTGCTAAATCGCATAATCAGGTCGGGTTGCAAAGACAAAACAACTTCGGTATTTAACTCCATGCCTTTGCCGGCTTCTTTTATTTTTCCTTCCTCAATCAAACGGCGAAAAACCGGAGAAGAAACATATTTGGTATGCGGAAAAGCAATCAGTTTATTACTTACTCCGAGCATTTCCAGTGCCGGCAGATGGGTGGTGGAAGTAACCAAAATTTTTTGAACAGGAATTTTAATAACCGGCAGGTCAGACAAGCTGTCGGGCAATGTATTTTGTGTTTTGTGCAACACATATTGGTATTGTGGAGCCCCCGGATATGCGTTTTTGACAATGAGAATGTCAAAATCAGCATATTTTTTCAATTCAAAACCTTGTGCAAATTGCGGTTGAAGGCTTTGTCCCGAACCGGTTATTTTATGACCTGTTTGTTTACACGACACAAACATGCCTAAAAAAAACAAAAAAAATAACCGATATTTCATTTAGTATTTATTTTGATGCAAATTTCATGCGATAGTTTACATTTACTTTGCCTTTGCTGATATTGGTAAGTTTACGTTTGAGCAATCTTTTTTTGAAACTGCTCAAATGGTCAGTAAATAAAATACCTTCCAAATGATCGTATTCGTGTTGAATAACTCTTGCCAAAATACCGTCTATTTCTTCGGTATGATGATTAAAATTGCGGTCATAATAAGAAATTTTTATTTTTTCGCGACGTGATACATCTTCATTAATTCCCGGTATGCTTAAACAACCTTCGGTAAAATCCCATTCTTTGCCGTTTTCTTCCAATATTTGAGCATTGATAAAAACTTTTTGTCCTTTGAGTTTTTCTTTTTGTGCGGTTGTCATTTCTTCGTCCAAATCGGCAAAAGGTTCGGCATCAATTACAAACAACCGAATGGATTTACCTATTTGCGGAGCAGCCAACCCTACTCCGTTGGATTCATACATAGCTTCAAACATATCGTCAATCAATTGTTGAAGTCCGGGCATATCGGGTGTTATATTTCGGGCTTTTTTTCGCAAAAGCGGGTGTCCGTATGCTAAAATGGGAAATTTCATATTATACTTTATTTATTGGGCAAAGATACGCATATCTAAGCAAGTTGCCATATTGTTTTTATAAGAAAAATTTATGTGGTATTAAGCAAAATTCATACAGAATTATTTATTGCTTTGTCTAAAAAGTTCTTCCTTTTCGTCTTGTGTCAAGCTTTCGTAACCCGATCGGTTTATTTTATCCAAAATAGCATCAATTTTTCGTTGCCTTTTGGTTTTGGGAATTTTAAAAATATCTTTGGACTTGGGTGTTTTTTTTTCAAAGAAAAATTTATCCGACAAAAACAATATAAAACCGACGGTTAAGCCTCCCAAATGTGCAAAATACCCGCCTGGGTTGCCCAAAGGTATTTGCAACAGATTAAAAAATATAAAGAACAACAAGATATGCACCAGTTTAAAATAGCCCAAAAATCTGATTTTGATTTGATAGTGTGGCATTAACATAGCCGTATAAGTCATAACCGCCATTACACCGGCGGAAGCACCGAGCAAAGGACTTTTGATAACATACATATCGGGAAAAAATTTGTAAGCACCCGCAAAAAACACTCCTCCTATAATTACACCGCTCAAATACAGTTGCCAAAGTTTGCGACCCGAAACAAAATCCAACAAAATACTTCCCAAATAAAACAAAAGTAACATATTAATAAACAAAGCAACAAAACCGCTATGAAAAAAACCATAAGTTAGCAAACGAAACAGCTGAGCACTTGATTGAATTTCATAAGGCAAAGCTACATAACGCAGTGAGAACCAACCGAAAGCCGAAAAAATTTGTGAAAACAAAAACAGCAGAACATTTATTCCTATCAAAATTTCCAAACTGTCGGCTTGTCGTATTTTTTGTTGTATTTGTTTTGAATTTATCATAAAATTCGAATAAAAATCACAAAAAGAACCATTTTGTCAATACCAACGGGTATGTCTGTATTTTCCCCATATTTTCATCAAAATAAAACCGATCAAAGCACCGCCAACATGTGCCATGTGAGCAATAGGTGTATGTAAAGCATCGGTTATACCGAAAATCAAATCGGCGGCTACCATTAAAGGCACAAAATATTTGGCTTTGATTGGGTAAGGAATAAATATCAACATTAATTCGGCATTGGGAAAATAAAAAGCAAAAGCTACCAACAAACCGTAAACCGCACCGGAAGCCCCCAACATGGTCCCGTAATAAATGGCACCCATTTTGTCAAATCCGGTATAAATTTGTCCTTGTTGCAACAAATGAAATATTTGGTCTTTGGATATACCCGAAGCTACCAACGTATGAACATCTTGCATAAAAGAAAAATATTGCACTGCGGTATAAAGCAATACGGCACCCAAACCCGAAACAAAATAAAATATTAAAAAGCGTTTTTGTCCCCAAATTTGATATAAAGGCGTTCCAAAAGCCCACAGGGCATACATATTAAAAGCAATATGGGGCAAATTGGCATGCATAAACATGTGAGTAAAAATCTGCCAAACTCGAAACTGAGGTTGGAGCGGAAAGTGCATGGCAAACAAATTCATCATTTGTTGCGGCATGGCTTGTGTTGCCACAAACATAATGATATTGATAATAATAAGGTGCTTAATGGTATCGGGCAATCGGTTCATGAGCAAATTGTAATTTGACACAAAGATAAGCTTTCTATTTTATATAAGGAAGCAAGAAAAAAACAAATTGCCATACAGGTCTTTAATTATTAAGGCTGTAAATTTTTCCAATTTTTAATTTTTTTGTTTGATATTTGCAAATGAAAAGATTTTGATTGTATGAAAAAGCCACTTTCTTATATATTAATTATTGTTTCATTAATACAAGCTTGTCAAAACAATAAGCCAACACTGCAACAGCCGGTTGTTAAAACCCGAGACAGTATTGCATCAAAAAAAACGGCAAAAATATATTCATATCCCAAAGAGCAATTTCAAATCATAAAAGATACCATTGACAAGAATGACACGTTCGGTGCAATTCTCAACAGGCACAATTTGCCTTTTCCTAAAATATATCAAATCACTCAAAAAATAAAGGATACTTTTGACGTAAAGCGTATCAAAGTAGGACGACCTTATGTTTTATTAACCCGCAAAGACAGTTTGGACAGTTTGCCGCGTCCCAAAGTTTTTATTTATGAACAAGACCCTGTGCACTATACGGTTATCGATTTTCAAGATTCGATACGAGTGCACTACAAAAGCAAAAAAATAAGCAAACGAAAAAAAACAGCTGTTGTTAGTATCGAAAAATCGCTGTATCAAGATATTGCAGATAAAAATCTCAGTCCCAAGTTGGCTATGGAGTTGAGCAATATATATGCATGGACGGTAGATTTTTTTCACCTGAACAAGGGCGATTCTTTCAAAGTTATTTATGACGACATATACATTGATGACAGTATTTATATAGGTATAGGAACCATACATGCAGCGTTGTTTAATTACGGCGGCAAAAAATTTTATGCTTTTCGTTATCCCGAAGATTCATTACAGACCGCATACGATTATTTTGACGAAGAAGGACGCACCTTACGCAAGCAATTTTTAAAAGCTCCCTTAAAGTTCGGACGAATTACTTCGCGTTACAGCATGCATCGTTATCTTAAATTATACGGCAGAATAAAACCCCACTTGGGAACCGATTTTGCCGCTCCGACAGGCACCCCTATTATGGCAACAGCCAACGGAGTAGTCATAAAAAAAGGATACACATCGGGTAATGGCAATTACATCAAAATCAAGCACAATGCTACTTACAGCACCCAATACCTGCACATGAGTAAATTTGCCAAAGGCATACACGTGGGCAGTGTGGTCAAACAAGGCGAAATAATCGGTTATGTAGGTGCTACCGGACATGCTACCGGACCGCATGTATGTTACCGTTTTTGGAAAAACGGCAAGCAAGTCGATGCGTTAAAAGAAAAGATGCCGCCGGCCAAACCCATTGATTCTACCCGATTGGAACAATATTTAAAAGACATTCGACCCGTAAAAGAACGTTTGGACAGATTACAAAATACCCCTTTGCCATGAAACTACAAGGAAAAGCCTTAATCGACTATTTGAACGATAAAATTGTACCCAATACCTTGATGCAAAGTTTGGATATCAGGTTTATCAAAGCCGAAGGTCAAAATTTAACCGCCCGGATGCCCGTAAACAATAAAGTGCATCAACCCATGGGCTTATTGCACGGAGGTGCCACGGCTGCCTTAGCCGAAAGTGTAGGAAGCACCGCCTCACATCTTTTTGTCGATATAAATACCCAAGAAATAAGAGGTATCGAACTATCTATCAATCACTTAAAAAGCATAAAAAAAGGAATGATTTACGCCGAAGCCACTCCCATACACATTGGCAGAACCACACATTTGTGGGAAATAACCGTTACCGACGAACAAAACCGAATGATAGCACATGCCAAACTGACCAATATCGTTTTGAACAAATAGCTTATGAAACTAAACGAAATTGTAAAAACCAACCTGCCTTTTGTTATTTTTAAAAAACCTCACTCGGGACAATTGCACGTTTGGCAACAACAAAACGACCAAACCTATACCGATAATGAATTTAATACCGAAGGTTTTTATTTTGCACCCTTTGATTACAACAAACATCCCGTTATCGTTATTCCGAAAAAATACAGTCTGATACGGCAATATTTTATCAGAGAATTTAATGACAATATGCCTTCGTTAAGCTATCGAATTACGAACGAGGCAGCAGAAAAACACCAACAAAAGGTTATCCGAGCTTTAAAGCACATTCAAAAAAATGAGTTGCAAAAAATAATTGTTTCACGCCGGCAACGGATTGATATTGATCAATCATTTGATATATTTTCGGGTATTTTACGCCTTATGCAAGCACACGATTCGTCCTTTGTATATCTTTGGGCACACCCTTCAACGGGAATTTGGATAGGTGCCACCCCCGAGCTTTTAACTCAATATCAAAATCAAATTTTTAGAACCGTAGCCTTAGCCGGAACACTTCCGGTCAAAACCGACAAACCCGTAATATGGAGTTCCAAAGAAATAAAAGAACAACAATTGGTTACGGATTATATACAACAGATTTTAAAACAATATGCCGAACAAATCCAAATAGGCAAACCTAAAACCGTTTTTCAAGGAAAATTGGCACACATACAAACTCAAATTGAAGCTGTAATTTCGCAACTATCTTTCAAGACCGTATTACGGCAACTTCATCCTACACCTGCGGTTTGCGGGTTGCCGACACCGGTTGCCAACAAACTCATACCGGACATCGAGCAATACGACCGAAAATATTATACGGGTTTTTTGGGAACTATAACCAATACCGCTGCCGAATTGTTTGTCAATTTGCGGTGCATGGAAATTTTTGACACATTTATTAATTTATATGTCGGCGGAGGTATCGTCAAAAACAGTGTGCCGGACAAAGAGTGGGAAGAAACCCTGATTAAATCTCAAATTTTATTGACGGTTTTTAAATAATTTTGTTCTTTTTTGATAATTATTCAATTTTTGATTCAAAAGTTAATTTAACATACTTAATAAGCTTTTTTTATTAACTTTGTTTTGAAACAAACCATTTATTTACAGTATATTGAAATTCAATCAAATTTACATACAAGTATCAAACTTTTTAAAAAAAATCATCGGAAAATCCTCACCGCGTTGGGGTGTTTTATTAATTGACATCTTTTTGGTAGTCAATTCTTTTATTATTTCATACATTGTACGCTTCAATTTTAGTTTTGATTTTGGCATACACGCTCCTTTTTCGCAAATTCCGGTTGTAATTATAGCCGCTTGGATTAGTTTTTTGCTTACCGGTTCATACAAAGGTATCGTTCGTCATACAGGATTTAAAGATGCCGCAAGTGTAACCTTATCGGCGGTTATTATAACTTTGTTTTTGTTTATTTTCACTTTTATAAGTCGAAAATTTCAAATTGATACAAATTTGAATATACCTTTGTCAGTTATCGGCATAAACTTTTTTGTTTCTGTTTTCTTATTGATTTTCAGTAGGATCGTTTACAAAAGTTTTTATTACAAAATACAGACCCACTTAACGCAACCCAAAAGAATACTAATTCACGGTGCCGAATTCGGCAAAGCGGTTTTTGATGCCATATTAGCCGATTTGCACCCCAAATACGAAGTGGCAGGATTTGTTGATGACCGCAACGAATACTTACACAAACTCATTCACAGAGTAAAAGTATATCACCCCCGGCATATCGATGCTCGGTTTATCGAAAAAAACGAAATCGAAGAGGTTATTATCAGTCAACCCGAAGCCGATTCTATTCAACTACTCGATATTTCAAACAAATATTTGGCAGCCGGTCTCAAAGTCAAAACCATACCTTATATTGATCAATGGATTGATAACGACAAATTAAATATCAATCAAATAAAAGAACTCAAAATAGAAGATTTGCTCAACCGTACACCCATAAAAATTGACAATCCGGTGCTACAAGAAGAAATTAACGGAAAAGTGGTTATGATAACCGGAGCTGCCGGCTCCATAGGTTCCGAAATAGCCACCCAAGTAATGTTTTTTAAGCCCAAATTGTTGATACTGATAGACCAAGCCGAATCGGCTTTGTACGATTTGGAACAAGATTTTATTCGAACCGGTTATAAAGGCAATTTTATTCCCATTGTTGCCGACATACGCGACCAATTCAAAATGGAAGAATATTTTAACCGTTTTCAACCTCGATTAATTTTTCATGCAGCTGCCTACAAACACGTTCCTCTTATGGAAGCCAATCCGTATGAAGCAATAAAAATAAACATCTTGGGTTCCAAAAACATTATGGATTTGGCGATTAAATATCAGGTTGATAAATTTGTGATGATTTCGACCGACAAAGCCGTTAATCCGACCAACGTAATGGGTGCTACCAAACGTGCCGCCGAAATGTATGCCACTTGTTTGCAAAGAGAAAGCAAGCATACCAAATTTATCATCACTCGTTTCGGCAATGTATTGGGGTCAAACGGTTCGGTATTGCAATTGTTCAAAAAACAACTCAAACTCGGTGGACCGCTTACCGTTACCGATCCCGATATTACCCGTTACTTTATGACCATTCCCGAAGCTTGTAACTTGGTGTTGGAAGCCGGAACCATGGGACAAGGAGGCGAAATATTTGTTTTTGATATGGGTGAACCGGTCAAAATATACGACCTTGCCGTTAAAATGATACAATTGTCCGGTTACAAATTCCCGGATGAAATTGACATTAAAATTATAGGGCTGCGACCGGGCGAAAAACTCTTTGAAGAAACCTTGGGCAAAAACGAAGGAGACCTGCCCACCCACCACCCCAAAGTAAAAATAGCCCAAATTAATCAAACCGATTGTAAGCAAGTTTTTGAATTAATTCGTAAATTGCAACCAATTAACAAATTATCAATAGAAGAAATGGTTCGGATACTCAAAAAAATGATACCCGAATACATATCAAACAATTCCGAATTTGATAAACTGGACCGTCAAAACCATTAAAACCATGAATGAAAAGAAAATTTTTAACAACACCGTATTAAGTTTTGGTATCTTATATGCTATTGTTACCATTGCGTTTATAATTTTGCATAATCCGTTGGATACAGAACCCAATACCAAAAATGCCTTTATAAGTTTTTTGGGGTTCTTTATTTTTATAGGAATTTCCGTTTTGGCAGTTTGGTATTACAAAAAACAAGGTGGCACAATCAGTTTGGGCAAAGCTGTTAAAATTGGGGTATTATTAGGACTGATGGGTGGCAGTATTGCCGCTGTTTATACCTATTATTATTTTACATCGATAAACCCCGAAGCAGCCGATATCGCCTTGAATATAGCCCGACAAGAAATAGAAAAAAAAGCGGAACTTACCCCCGAAATGATTGACAAACAAATGGAATTGGTAAAAAAAATGATGTTACCCATGCAAGTAGGTTCACAAATTTTTGTAGGCATGTTCTACGGTTTGATAGGTGGTATATTGGGAGGTTTGTTTTTTATAAACCCTACCGAAGAATATTAATGTATGGACATTTCAATAGTTATCCCTTTATTAAACGAAGAAGATTCATTGCTCGAATTGCATCAATGGATAACTCGTGTATTGGAAGCTGACAAATACCTTTATGAAATAATTTTCATAGACGACGGAAGCACCGATAACTCATGGAAAATAATCGGTAATATCTGCAAAAACGATCCACATGTAAAAGCTGTTAAATTTAAACGCAATTACGGCAAATCACAAGCCTTGCATGCCGGTTTTAGCATGGCCCAAGGCAAAGTGGTTATCACTATGGACGCCGATTTGCAAGACAATCCGGAAGAAATACCCGAACTATACCAAATGATTATCTCCGACAACTACGACTTGGTTTCGGGGTGGAAAAAAATACGATACGATTCCAAAATCAAAAAAAACATACCGTCCAAGCTCTTCAACTGGGCAGCACGTAAAGTATCGGGCTTGCCGTTACACGATTTTAATTGCGGACTGAAAGCCTACAAAAATCAAGTTGTCAAAGACATTGAGGTTTACGGCGAAATGCACCGATATATTCCTTTTTTGGCAAAAAACGAAGGATATACCCGCATAGGCGAAAAAATAGTTAAACACCAAGCTCGCAAATACGGTGAAACCAAATTCGGTTCCGACCGTTTTGTCAAAGGTGTTTTAGACCTCATAACGCTCTGGTTTTTAACTCGTTTTGCCAAACGCCCCATGCACTTATTCGGCGCCTTGGGTATTTTAATGTTCTTGATAGGAGGTATCGCTACCTTTTCAATCTTGGCGGCAAAAGCATATAAATTGTATTACCACATTCCCACCCACTTGGTAACCGACCGACCTTGGTTTTATATTGCACTGGCAGCCATGATTTTGGGAAGTCAATTCTTTTTAGCCGGATTTTTGGGTGAAATGTTATTAAAAAATTCGGGCAAAGTAATACGTTACAAAATCGATAAAAAAATCAATACACAATAAATATTTATTATAAAAAAATTACAACTCACATTATTGTGCTTAGCTTTGTACCATGAAAATGACGGTATTAAATTTTCCCCCTTACGATTTTCAATTCAAAAAAAAAGATAACAAACTGTATATTTTTGATATAATTCGAAAAAAACACTACCAGCTAACACCCGAAGAATGGGTGCGACAACATGTTTTGCACTATCTGATAATCCAAAAAAAATATCCGTCAAATTTGATTGCCGTCGAAAAACAACTCCTTATCAATCAAACCAAACGACGTTTTGACATAGTAGTCTTTAATCGTCAAATGCAACCCTATATACTGGTAGAATGCAAAGCGCCGTCCATAGCGATAACCCAATCGGTTTTTGACCAAGCCAATCAGTATAATTGGCTATTAAGAGCCCCCTATTTATTTTTGACTAACGGCAAGAAACACTATATTTGTCAAATTGATTTTGAAAAAAACACTTATAAATTTTTGTCCGAATTGCCCCAAAATCAAATGAAATGAAAATAGCCGTTGTTATATTAAATTGGAATGGAAAAAAATTGTTGGAACAGTTTTTACCTTCGGTTATTGCATACAGCAATAGAGCCGAAATATATGTTATAGATAACGCTTCGACAGACAATTCTGTTTTGTTTTTACAAAAAAATTATCCCGAAATAAAATTGATACGTCTCGACAAAAACTACGGATACGCCGGAGGTTACAATAAAGGTTTACAACACATTAACGCCGATATTTTGGCTCTTATTAATTCGGATTTGGAAGTTACACCCGGCTGGTTGCAACCCGTTATACAAGAATTTGAACAATACGACGAAACTGCCATTGTGCAACCCAAAATAAAAGATTACCAAAACAAAAACAAATTTGAATATGCCGGTGCCGCAGGAGGATTTATAGATCTGTTCGGGTATCCGTATTGCGACGGACGGATTTTGTCAAAAGTAGAAGAAGACCAAGGGCAATATAATCGGCGCAAAGAAATATTTTGGGCTTCGGGGGCTTGTTTTTTTATCAGAAAACCGGTTTTTGATCAACTCGAAGGATTTGACGAAAGTTTTTTTGCCCACCAAGAAGAAATAGACTTGTGTTGGCGTGCACATCATAAGTCATATAAAACGATTTACATACCCCAAAGCACTGTTTATCACATGGGAGGGGCGAGCCTGCAATCGCAAAATCCGTTTAAAACCTACCTCAATTTTAGAAACAATTTGTTGATGTTACTCAAAAACTTGCCGGTTTCCATGATCTTTCCGGTCATCTTTATTCGATTGATGTTAGACGGACTGGCAGGCATAATTTTTGTCATACAAGGCAAACCGCAACATACTTGGGCAATTGTTAAAGCTCATTTCGGTTTTTACAAAAGGATACCCGAAGCATGGCAACGCAGACCTGACAAACCTGTTACCGATTACTATCAAACTTTTAGTATATTTATAAAAAAAATGATAAAATAATGGCTGAACAATTTGAAAAAATAACCGAAAAAGACTCTTTATACAACGACCTTGAAAAAATGTCGATACACGAACTCTTGGTCAATATCAACAACGAAGACAAAAAAGTTCCGTTTGCCGTCGAAAAAGCCATTCCGCAAATAGAAAAGTTGGTTGAACAAGTAGTTGATAAACTCAAAAAAGGCGGACGATTGTTTTATATCGGTGCCGGCACAAGCGGACGTTTAGGCATATTGGACGCCAGCGAATGTCCGCCTACTTTTGGCGTTGAAGACGACTTGGTAACCGGACTGATTGCCGGAGGCGATACCGCCATTCGCAAAGCCGTTGAAGAAGCCGAAGACAGTACTACACAAGGTTGGCAGGATTTGCTCGATAAGGGTTTTACCCACCGCGATGTTTTGATAGGAATAGCAGCTTCGGGTACTACTCCATACGTAGTGAGCACTATCCAAAAAGCCCGTCGGCAAGGTGCCGTAACAGGGTGTATAACCATGAACCCGGGCAGCCCCTTGGAAAAAGCAGCCCAATACCCCGTTACCGTAGTAGTAGGACCCGAATTTGTAACCGGTAGCAGTCGTATGAAAGCCGGAACCGCCCAAAAACTGGTCTTAAACATGATTTCAACCAGTAGTTTAATTCAACTGGGACGTGTCAAAGGAAACAAAATGGTCGATATGCAACTAACCAATGCCAAACTGGTTGACCGAGGCACCAAAATGATAATGAACGAAACCGGAATGAATTACGACCAAGCCCAAAAATTGTTATTACAAACAGGCAGCGTTCGATTGGCTTTAAAACAATATTTTCACAAACAAGGCTAAAAAAACTCATATATTTATGCCTAAATTACTCGGAATTGATTACGGAAAAAAACGAACCGGTATAGCCGAAACCGACGATTTGCAAATAGTAGCTTCGGGCTTAACCACTGTTGAAACGGACAAACTATGCGATTTTTTGAACAAATACCTACAAAATAACAACGTGGAAAAAATCATTATAGGCGAAAGTTTGACCCTCGATGGCGGTCATAATCCGATAGAAAAAGACATTCAAAAATTTATACAAAAGTTTCAAAATAAATATCCGCATATCCAAATTATTCGCGAAGATGAACGATATACTTCCAAAATGGCTTTTGATACCATGTTGCAAGGCGGTATTAAAAAGAAAAAACGTCGCAACAAATCCTTGATTGACCAAGTAAGTGCCGCTCTTATTTTACAGTCGTATTTGTATAGATAATAAAATTTTTTTTTGCAAGGAAAATTAAATACTCGTTTGAGATATTTGGCGAAGTTCGGTTAAATATCAAAATCAGCTTCATTGTTTTTTCGTATTGTATTGAAAAACACTTGTAATTTGTTTGAAAAATTATACCCAAACGGCACAAAATATTTTAGACTATTTTTATACCGAATTTGATATAAATTCAAAATTTTAACTTTTTGTTATCAAGCTGCTAAGCCAAAATGTCGTATCCTTGTAAAATAAACCGGTTCGATAAACAATATTACAATAGTATTGTCTATCATAATCTACCGTTTTGAGTTTATTTTGCACAAAGATTGCTGTTGATTTGTTAGAAATATTTGTGTAATAAAATCTTTTGATTTGAATTGAAAGGTTTTATATGTCGGGGGCTAAATAAACTTGCTAATGTAACGGATTAATATTATTTTTGCCCCTTGTAATGTCAAAAGTTCTATTGCCTTATGCAAAAGGGATAGGAGTGACAGCTTATGTGAAGGGGCACCGAAGCAAAAAAACCGGAGGGGCAGCGACCACCGGAAGCTCGCCAAAACGGTATTTTTTTGCCGGTGACACAAACATAACTAAAACGGATAGCCCGCCCGCCGAGGGCTTATGTAAGGATTAGAGGGAGGCGGGTGCCCTAAAAAAAATACAGATGAAAAAAATTTTAGTTTTAATAACCGCCTTAGTCTTGCTTAACGCTTGCAGCGAATATCAAAAGGTTTATAACGGCAATGATGCCGAAGCCAAATATAAAATGGCTTGGAAATATTATGAAGCCGGTAAATACCGAAAGGCAGACCAATTGTTTTCGCAAATAGACAAGGTTTATAAACGCAAACCGGTGTATCAACGCTTGTTGTTTGCGCATGCCATGAGTTTGTTTCACATGAAATATTATGTATCGGCAGGTGAAAAATTTAGAAAATTTACACAATTGTTTCCCGAAAGCAGCAAAGCCGAAGAAGCCGATTATTATATCGTTTTGGCTTATGACCGATTGGCACCGAAATATTCGGTGGATCAAGCTTATACGGTGCGTGCCATGGAAGAAATTGCGAGTTTTTTAAAAAAACACCCTTATTCGAAATACAAAGACAAAGTAAATGCCATTAATGCCAAATTGGAACACCGTTTGGAACGAAAATATTTTGAAATAGCCCGATTGTATTACAATTTAGACCAATATAGAGCGGCCATAAAGGCTTTTAACAATTATTTAATCGATTATCCGGGTTCACATTACAAAGAAGATGCTTTATTTTACCGGTTTAAAGCGGCAGCCGACTTGGCCTTAAACAGTGTGGAACGAAAAAAAGCCGCAAGAATACAAACGGCAATGGGATATTACAATAATTTTAGAGCCATTAGCAAAAATGAAAAATATCAAAAGCAGGCAGATAAGCTGTACAACAAATTAAAAGATGCCCAAACACAAATATCGGCATCAAATATTGTGAAAAAATAAATTAAAACAGATAAATACCATGTCAGATTTAAAAAAAACCAAAGCGCCTTTGACGACCATTACCTATGACCGCAAAAAGGTAAAGGCTCCTACAAAAAATATTTATAAGGCGATAAAAATCATTGGTAAAAGAGCCGAACAAATCAATTTGGAACTTAAAGAAGAGTTACTTAAAAAACTCAAAGAATTTGAAACCGACCAAGATTCGTTGGCAGAAATTTTTGAAAATAAAGAACAAATTGATATTTCGCGTTTTTACGAGCGTTTGCCTAAACCTACGGCAATAGCCTTACAAGAGTGGTTAGAAGACAAAATTTATTGGAAAGACATCAACGAAGAAGATTACAAGGCTTTTGAATAATTGAATGTCTTTGCATGGAAAAAATATAATTATAGGTATAAGCGGTGGTATAGCCGCTTACAAAATTCCTTTACTTGTGCGTCTGCTTGTTAAAGCAGGCGCACAAGTGCAAATAATAATGACGCCTGCGGCTCACGATTTTGTAACACCGCTTACTTTGGCGACACTTTCCAATCAACCGGTTCTAACCGATTTGGTAGCCCGCAAAGACGAAGGTACTTGGAACAATCATGTACAATTGGCTCAACAAGCCGATTTGATACTGATAGCTCCCGCAACTGCCAATACCTTATCAAAAATGGCACACGGACAAGCCGACAATTTGCTTTTGACGGTATATATGTCGGCAAAATCGCCGGTTATGATAGCTCCTGCCATGGACTTGGATATGTATGCACACCCCGCTACCCGACACAATATCGACTTGTTGCAATCATACGGTCATATTATTATACCTGCCACAAAAGGAGAACTTGCCAGCGGATTGACAGGTTACGGACGAATGGAAGAACCCGAAATTATTTTTGAACAAATCACCGGTTTTTTTGAAAAAAAAAAGTTATTGACCGGACAAAAAGTTCTGATTACGGCAGGACCAACTTATGAAGCCATTGACCCTGTCCGCTTTATCGGCAATCATTCGAGCGGAAAAATGGGAATAGCACTTGCCAAAGAAGCCGCTCAACGTGGTGCCCGTGTGGTTTTGGTGCTGGGTCCTACATGTATGCAAATAAATCATAACAATATAGAAGTGATAAACGTGCAAAATGCAGCTCAAATGTATGATGCCGTTCATCGATATTTTAATAAGGCGGATATTACGATAATGGCAGCTGCCGTTGCTGATTTTACTCCCCAAAAAACCGCCAAACATAAAATAAAAAAGACAAACGAAACGTTATCTCTACAACTCACAAAAACCAAAGATATTTTGACATCATTGGGCAAAATTAAAAAAGATAAACAAATTTTAGTAGGTTTTGCCATGGAAACGGATCATGAAAAAGAAAACGCTCAAAAAAAATTGATAAAGAAAAATTTGGACTTTATCGTTTTAAATTCTTTAAATAATCCGCATGCCGGCTTTAAACATGATACCAATCAAGTGAGTATTTTGTTGCGTAACGGTGATATAATCGATTACCCGTTAAAAACCAAAACCCAAGTGGCACAAGATATTTTTGATGTGATTTTTGAACATTTGACCAAAGCATAAACACTTTTGATTTTTTTGTAAATTTGCTTTAAGGTATTTGTAAAAAAACAATTGAAATAATAAATAAATGCCGGTTTTGGCATGATTTTTTGCAAAAAATCATGCCAAAACCGGAAGTAAAATTTTAGATACATGAAAAAAATATTGTTCATTCTTCTTTTATCAAGTGCTTTGTGGCATATACATGCCCAAGAGTTTAATTGCAATGTCAGTATCAACGCATCGGGGGTAAGAGGCTCTAACAAACAAGTTTTTAAAACTTTGGAACGGGCTATTCAAGATTTTGTCAATCACAACCGTTGGACCGACAAACAATTTCAATCTTATGAAAAAATTAAATGCGACATCTTGTTGAATATCAAAGATTACGATATAAAAAATAACCATATCAAAGCCGAATTCTATTTTCGTTCGTATAGACCGGTATATAACTCCGATTACGAAACACTGTTATTGAACTTGGTCGATAAAAATTTTGAATTTGATTATCGCGAATTTGAAAAACTCGATTTCAATATCGAAATGTTCGAAAGCAATTTGACCAGCACCATAGCTTTTTATCTGTATATTGCTTTGGGTTACGATGCCGATAGTTTTAAAGAAAACGCCGGAAAAGAATATTTTGAAAAAGCCGAACAAGTGCAAATCAATGCCGAACAAAATACTTCCGATTCGGGTTGGAAACGCGAAAATAAAAACAACTCGAAAGGTGATTTTGTAGAACAATTGCTCAACGAAAATTCGACTTTTTATCACAAAGCCGTTTATACCTACCACCGTTGGGGTTTGGACGTCATGGCTGACAAGTTGCCCTTGGGCAAAAACAATATTACAACGGCTATAAACTATTTATCAAAGTTTAAACAAGCCAACAAAAATTCCGATTATTTAATCAAAGTTTTTTTTGATGCCAAAGCCGACGAAATAGCTCAGATTTATACAGCCGGACCGCCTGTCAATACCAGTTTTGTGTTGAATAAACTGCGAAATTTGGCATCTAATTATGATTTTAAATGGGACGAAATTAAACCAAGCATGGGTAAACATACCGTTACACCTCGCTTTAACCGCCCGCCGGGTGCCCCGGCCGGTAACGATTATGAAAATAAATCGGGGCGAGCTTTTGAACAAAAAGAAAAAAGATAATCGCAGATAAACATTCGATTGGCTCCGTAATCGATTAAAAATGAAAGAAGAAAAAAAAAAATGGAATATATCAACATAAAAAAATATCTGGATAATCAAAAAATCAAAGCGGTTGAAAAATATGACTTTGAAAAAAAGAAAGTTAAATACTCCGAAAAAATAAATGGTTGGAAAATTGAAAAATTCAGTGGCGATGAAGAAGTTGTAAGAGCCTACTTACTTGCCAAATTAATCAATGAACTCGGATACAAACCCGAAAATATCGAACTCGAAAAACAATATGACATCGGCAGACCCAAAGTAAACAAACCGAGAATTGACATCATCGTCAGAGATAAAGAAAACCAAAATGCTTTTCTTTTTATCGAATTGAAAAGTCCTTCCGAATTTGAAAAAGACCAAGACGAAGTTATCGAAAAACAACTGTTCAATCTTGCCAGTCAAGAAAAAGGACAAGGAAAAAACCTAAAATATCTCGTCCTTTATACATTTGAGCAATTGGATAATGAAATAAAAGATAAATGTATTGTAATTGACTACGAAAAATTTGCTTCGTTTGACAACTGGGCACAAGTAAGAGACTTTGCCGACGAATTACCCGCACGATACGGAAAAGCACAAAAAGAACCTTTTGTAAAAGGCGGCAAAAAAGATTTGGAAACCAATTTTACCCACGAACAATTGGACGGACTTCGAAAAAATCTCCACAATGTTCTCTGGGGGGGCGGCGGAACTGATGACAACGATATATTTTCGTCTTTGGTAAATATCATTTTAGCCAAAATACAAGACGAAAGCGAAAAGAAAAAAGGCGAAAAATACGACTTTCAAATTTTTACCTACAAAGACGGTGAAAGTTTTGAAACCAACGAAGAACTTTTTGAACGTATAAACAAACTATATCGAAGAGCCCTAAAAAAAAGACTGAATATTATCGACGAAAACAAACTCAATAAATCATTTGTAATTGACGAAAACAAATTTTCTCTGAACAAACTCAAATACACCGTTGCACAATTAGAACGCTATTCTTTTGTCGACGGCAAAAACAGTTTTGACGGCAAAGATATTCTCGGCGACTTTTTTGAGGGAATTATCAGAGAAGGCTTTAAACAAACCAAAGGACAATTCTTTACACATATCAATATTGTAAAATTTCTTTTATGGAGTTTACAACTCGACAAACTTGCCGTTGAACGGGTAAACAGAGATTTGGAAATCCCTTATTTAATCGACCCGAGTGCCGGCAGCGGAACTTTCTTAATCGAGTATATGAAATTTATAACCGATAATCTGAAAAGAAGATTTCGCCACAAACTCGATGACAACAGAGATGTAGAGGATAAATTTTATCAATGGTTTATGCCCGACCATCGCGAAAACAAATGGGCACAGCAATTTATTTACGGAATTGAAATAAATTTTAATCTTGGAACCGCCACCAAAGTAAATATGATACTACACGGCGACGGCTCTACAAACATCTTTGTAAAAGACGGACTACTCCCCTTTAAATTCTACGATAAAGAAACCGCTCCAAACTTTTTAAAACAATTTGAACACGACCCGTTATATTCCGAAAAAGAAGTTAATGCACAATTTGACCTAATCATAACCAATCCGCCCTTTAGCGTCGATTTGGATAACGAAACAAAAAAAAACGTAACCAAAGAATTTATTTTCGGAAGCAAAAAAAACTCCGAAAACCTGTTTGTCGAACGCTGGTATCAGTTGCTACGACCTAACGGACGACTGGGCGTGGTGCTTCCCGAAAGCGTTTTTGACACCACCGAAAACAAATACATCAGATTGTTCATATACAAATATTTCAAAGTAAAAGCCGTTGTTTCGTTGCCGCAACTCGCATTTGAACCTTATACATCTACCAAAACAAGCCTTCTTTTTGCCCAAAAGAAAACACAAGACGAAATAAAGGTATGGAATGAACTCTGGGATAAATATGCCAAAGAGTGGTCTCACCTTAAAACACGAGTTGAAAATCTTTTGAAAGTTTACATTGACAAAAAAGACAAAAACAAATATCCTTCCGTCAAAAATCTTACCGGGCAAGAAAAAAAAGACATTTTATTGCGAATGCTAAAAGATTATAAAGAAGAAGAAGAAGAAGACAAAAATCTATCACCAAAACTAATAATCGAAAAATATCAAGATGAACTAAAAATGCTTTGCAAATACGACAAAGACACAAAAGATGTTTTCGGATTTGTAAATACTTGGTGGGTATTCGGTGAAGTAGCCAAAGAACTGAATTACAAAATCTTTATGGCAAAAGTGGAAAACATCGGATACAAACGCACCAAACGAGGCGAAAAACCCATGCCCAACGAACTCTACCGGGAGGGAATTATTGAATATGCGGACGGAACCAAAAAAACAGGCGTTTTGCTATCCGATGAAGACGGAATTTATGAAACCGCACTTGATTATATGCGAAAAATTAAGTGGGATTAAGCTATGAAACTACAACAAAACAACTTTGTTCTATATACCGACCAAAACGGTGAATTACGGCAAGATGCAACTATTTCCATTTTGAAAATAGTTCAACAGGAAGGTCATCGTAGCGTAAAAAGAAAACTCACATTTTACAACCTCGATGCCATTATTGCCGTAGGATACAGAGTAAACAGTAAGCGGGCAACACAATTTAGAATATGGGCTACAAAGGTGTCGAATAAATACATAATCACCGACAAAGAATACAGCGAGTTTAACAAAACCCCAAAAAATACAATCTGATTTTGACAGGTTTGTATAAGAGGTTTTGAAAAAGAAAAATTGAATATGGCACTCACAACATTTATAACAGAATTAAAAAACATTGGACAACAAGAATTTTTAAGACCTAATTTTGGTTATCGGTATTTTTTTGACATTCAAAACGCGACAGTATTCAATTATCCAAATTTAATAAAACTAAAACATGTTTTAAAAGAGGTTCCTTCCAAAAAAGTAAAAAAAGGAGAATTGGAAGAAGAACAAATATTAATTGATATAGGTAATATTGAAAGAAGATTTAACAACTTAATTAATATTGAAAAAGTAAATAAAACAGGTTCCGATAAAAATATTTTACAAAAAGGCGATATTATTATTCCCAAAATGCAACCGCAAATGGGTAATATGTTTTTAAATTTAGAGCATAAGAAATATATTGGTTCAACTGAATTATTAGAATACAAAATAAGCGATGATTTTAAACCAAGATTTATATATTACCTTATTACTTCAAGTAAATTTTTATCTGATTTAGCAAAATTAGAAAGCGGTAAAACACACAGACGTGTTAATCCTATTGACCTACTCAAAATCAAAATCCCCAAAATCCCAAAATCTATCCAAGACCAAGCAGTCGCCCAAATAGAACCCATAGAACAAAAAATAAAACAACTCAAAAACCAACTCAAACCGTCACAAAAAATTATCAATAAAGTTTTTGCAAGAGAATTTGGGTTTGATGAAAATCTTTACAATGAGTTTGGCAAAGGAATGACAGCAGGCACCCAAATGGCACAAGACCGAAAGTTAAGAGTTTTTGAAACCGATTTTAAGGATTTTGCACGAAGCAGTATTTTGCGTTTTTCCACCCGTTTTCATAATCCGCCAACAAAAAAACTAATGGATTTTATGGATAAAATTAAAACTTTAAAAGTAAAAGATATAATAACAGAAGCAATACACAGAGGAACAAGCCCAAAATATGACCCAAACGGTGAAATCCCTGTTATCAAAACGGGACATCTAAAAAACGGATATATTGAAATATCAGAAGAAGAATTTGTTTCGGAAGAATTTTATAATCAAAAAGAAAGGTCGCAAGTTAAAAAGAATGATGTATTACTTGCTTCAACAGGTAAAGTTTCATTAGGAAAAATCGATTTGGTAGAAAATGATGAAAAATTAGTTGTAGATGGGCATATTTCTATAATAAGAATTGATAAAAACATATACAACCCTTTATTTCTCACATATTTTTTCAGAAGTATTTTAGGATTTTTTCAAATAGAAAGAGATTACACGGGAGCAACAAATCAAATAGAATTGTATGCAAGTGAAATAGAAAAATTTTTTATCCCGAACATTTCTTTAACAGAACAAGAAAGAATAGTAAACGAAATAAAAGCCGAATTGGATAAACAAAAAGAAACCGAAAAAGAAATTGAAACCAAAAGAAACAAAATTGACACGATAATCAATAAAGTGATAAATCAATAATCAAAAAGTTTTATAAGTCGTTCTGATATTGTTTTGCCCTTAATTTTGCAACAAGGCTTTAAGATATGCGCCGTATTCATTATTGATTTGGTCCGCCGACATTTGCAAGTTTTGGTCGTTTATATAACCCATGCGCCAAGCGACTTCTTCAACGGCACCAATTTTTAATCCGGTTCGTTTTTCTATGGCTTTTACAAACTCGGTTGCTTCGGTCAAAGCTTCTACGGTTCCGGTATCTAACCAAGCATAACCCCTGCTAAAAGTTTTGATATGTAACTTTTTTTGAGACAAATAAGCTTGATTG
>Ga0256834_1000418_pt1 | contig 30773 bp, 35 predicted proteins | sample 4281140metaG_FD_190536 | JGI IMG/M metagenome (GOLD analysis project Ga0256834, IMG submission 190536) | Hydrothermal vent microbial communities from East Pacific Rise, Pacific Ocean - 4281-140 | ecosystem: Environmental > Aquatic > Marine > Hydrothermal vents | place: Pacific Ocean: East...
ACCCCCAAACCAATTTAAAACCAAAAATTATTTAAAACCCCATAAGCTTCCAGTCATCATGGCTACCGGCATGAGAGCTAAGTCTGTTCTCCTCTTGCCGGTAGCCGTTATTATCGGCGTAATTGCCGTACAGTAAATAAATTAATTCTTTGTTTAAAGGTGGTTTTATGAGGGCTGCAGACGCTATCGTCAGGGCTTTGGAGCATGAGGGTGTTGAGCACATATTCGGAATACCTGGAGGAGCGATAATAGAGGTCTACGACGCTCTTTATGACTCGAACATAGAGCATATACTCACGAGGCATGAGCAAGCAGCTGTTCACGCAGCAGACGGATACGCGAGAGCAAAAGGCAAAACAGGAGTTGCGTTCGCAACATCCGGTCCGGGAGCGACGAACACTGTCACAGGAATAGCCACCGCTTACATGGACTCATCTCCTCTCGTCGTAATGACTGGTCAGGTTCCGAGGTCGATGATAGGGAATGATGCTTTTCAGGAGGCTGATACGACTGGCATAACCATGCCGATAACCAAGCACAACTACCTAGCAACAGAACCCAATGAATTGCTCAGAATAGTCAGGGAAGCTTTTCACATAGCCTCAACCGGCAGACCCGGGCCGGTGCTGATAGACCTGCCAAAGGACGTTACAATGGCGGACATAGAGTTCGAATATCCGCCAAAAATCGAGCTACCTGGTTATAAACCGAAGCTCAAAGGACATCCAAAGCAGATAAAAAGGGCTGCTGAGCTGATAATGAAAAGTGAGAGACCAGTTATACTTGCTGGGGGCGGAGTTATTCTCTCAAACGCTGGAGAAGAGCTCAGAAAGTTAGCCGAAACGATCCCTGCTTTCGTCGTAACTACGCTCATGGGCAAGGGTGCGATGCCCGAAACCCATCCTTTGTGTTTGGGTTTCATAGGTATGCACGGCTCCAAGTACGCAAACTACACGATAATGGAGGCTGACCTCGTAATAGCCGTTGGATGCCGCTTTAGTGATAGAACTACCGGAAAGGTTTCCGAGTTCGCTCCAGAGGCTAAGATAATACACATAGATGTCGATCCTGCTGAGATAGGAAAGAACATTAGAGTTGACGTGCCAATAGTTGGAGATGCAAAGCTTGTTTTGGGCGAGCTCGTAAAGTACGTGAAGTACAAGCAGAGGAAGGAGTGGGAGGATAAAGTCAACGGGTGGAGGAAGCAGTACCCCCTCAAGTACAAACAAGATGGAAACACGATAAAGCCCCAATACGTCATAGAAAAGATATATGAGTTAAAGCCAGACGCGATAGTCGCGACAGAAGTTGGACAGAACCAGATGTGGGCTGCCCAGTTCTTCAAGGTGGAGAGACCGAGACAGTTCATCTCAAGTGGTGGATTAGGGACAATGGGCTTCGGCTTTCCGGCGGCAATGGGAGCCCAAGTCGCTTTTCCGGACAAGACTGTTGTCGACATAGCTGGAGACGGGAGCTTCATGATGAACATTCAGGAGCTTGCTACTTGCGTTGACTACAGGATCCCCGTCAAGGTCTGTATACTCAATAACATGTTTCTGGGTATGGTTAGGCAGTGGCAGGAGCTGTTCTACGACGAGAGGTACTCTGAAACTTGCCTGAGGTGTAAGGAAATGAGCTTCGAGAAAATCGCAGAAGGCTTTGGAGCGATTGGAATGACAGTAGAGAAACCTTCAGAAGTCGAAGACGCTCTAAAGCAGGCGTTCGAGATCGACGACATGCCAGTCGTTATAGACTTCAGGGTTGAAAGGTTAGAGAATGTCTATCCGATGGTTCCGGCTGGGGCTTCGCTCAAGGAGATTATAGACGAGGAGTATTAAGGTGGTGGAAATGAAGCACGTCATAGCGGTTCTCGTTGAAAACAAGCCCGGAGTTCTCGCGAGAGTTTCCTCCTTATTCAGGAGGAGGGGTTTTAACATCGACAGCTTGGCTGTTGGAACTACTGAGAGAGAAGATATTTCGAGGATGACTATCGTTGTAAATGGAGACGATAAAACTGTAGAACAGGTCATAAAACAGCTCAACAAGCTGATAGAGGTTATAAAGGTTAGCGACCTGAGTGAGAATAGCGTTAACAGGATTCTTGCGTTGATAAAGGTTGCTGCCACTGCTGAGAACAGGGGGGAGATAATTGAGATAGCGAACATATTCAGGGCAAGGATAGTCGACGTCGCGAGAGATAGCCTGATAATCGAGATTACGGGAGATGAGGACAAGATCGATGCGTTCACAAACCTAATGAGACAGTACGGCATAAAGGAGTTCGTTAAAACTGGAGTCGTTTCGATGGCGAGAGGGAGCAAGGTCGTTGAGGTCGGAGCTCGTTAATTTTAAATTTAATTTATAAAAATTTTTAATAAACTATTTTCTTTGATCTAAAAGCTCTCTCCCAATCGTTCGCAACGATCTCGAGCATGTTCAACATTCCCTCATAACCAAAGTAAGGTCTATCTAAATAGACATCCCTGTTTGTTGGTGTGAATATGTCAAATGCAAGCTTAACTCCAGCTTTTTCGGCGATGTACTTCTCCCATGCAGAGCCAAAAACAGCATCGACTTCCACTTCTTCCAGCATTCTGCTCACCTTGTAGCCGTCAGCATCAAAAATTACAAGAGAATCCAGCCCGAGCTCCATAAGCTCTTTCTTCAGCAATATTCTCACATGGTTTGAACTCATCCTACTGCATTCTCTGATAGCCACAGCTTCAGGTATCATCTCCAGCTCGCTCGAAAGCATCCTCAGTAGACTAATTGCCATGGATGCATCTGAGCACACTGCAACCTGCAGGTTGTGGTATCTAGGCACGATCATCAGCGCCCTCTTCCTTAGAATATTAAGCACCCTCTCCTCACCCCTCCTTGCTATTTCCTCTGCCACATCCTCTCTGCTGAAGAACTCTCCGAGTTCCATCAGCCACCTCTTCGTGTTTTCTACTCCAACGGGCAAAGGCACGTTTTCGAGCAAAATTGATACTCCAAACTCCTTTTCCAGCCTCTTTGCGAATCCGTAGCCTGAATCTAAGCTCATCAGCAGGCTTCCTTCGGATTCACCAACCATCTTCAGCTCCTCGAGCGGTGTGTTGTGTGTCAGTACTCTTGCTCCAACACCCATGCGCTCCAAAACGCTAACCACCCAGTACAGATCCGCCCACCACGTTGGGTTGACGCTCGCTTGAGGCAGCACAAGGTTGACGAACTTCTTCGGTTTTGAATTTGTTTTACCTTCACAGAACAAGCCGTATGAGCTTGGTAACTTGGGTTGTTTAGACCTAGAGGATAACTCAAACTCACTCAACCTGCTTAGTTCAGAACGATTGATTCTAGCCTCCGCCGAAGTATCTACTAAGTCCATTAGTCTCGCGAGGCACTCCTCCATGCCGTCGTACTCATTTCCCCTAAACCCTCCAGCAAGTACGGGCACGAGCCTAGCTCTAACCTCCTTCTGCAAAGACTTACAAAGCCCGTCTATATCCTCCCCGATTATGTCTGCAGCACATGTACCTACAACGAATATTACCTCCGTGCCGAACGTTCTGTCTGCCAGCACCACAGTGTCCCTTAACTTTTTGGATGCGCCCATAACGACTTCATTCTCAAAAAGACGTGTGCAGGCAACCTTCCTCCTTGTCATATCGACTTCGTGAGCATCGTAGGCTGAGGAGACAGTCATGGCACATCCCTGTGGAGAGTGGATAACGATGCTTGCTCCAACTATCCCCGCTATGACACTTGCAACCCCCTCAAGAGCGCAGCTGCTAAAGGTGTCAAAGCTATAGTTGCAGTCAGGAAAGGTGGCCTCTCTTAACGCCGGTTCCTTTGCTCTTCTAGCCTCCGTCAACACAATCACCTAGCCACAAATCACCAATTATTACCTACGAGCGTAGATGGTCGGATCGGGAACCTCACATGCCATCTTTAGTGCAAGATTTGCACACCCGACGGTGCTTGAGTCTCTTGGGTAAACCATCTCCCTGAATAGCCTGCTCCTCAAAGGTCTGTTAAGAGCCTTCAGAGCCCTGAACCTCTTGAAAGCAGTGTTTATGCATTTCGCTATTCTCAAGGCTCCCCGATATCCGAAGCGAGGTCTATTGAGTATCGCGTTTAAATCAACAAGTGGTACGCTCGGGAAACTCAAGGAGGAGCCGAAGTAGACGACATCTTTCTCACCGTCAAGCTCAAGCAAGCTTAGAAGTTCCTCCTCAAGCTGCTTCATCGACTCGTACTTGCCGAAGGTTATTGTCCCCTCTGTTATGACGATTTCCGGATCCATTCCGGTTTCAAGAACGTAGTCTATGCTCGTTCTCTTCGCCTTTGTACTCCACGGGTGAAAGTTGTAGATCACAACGTCCATGCCGAAGTCTATCTCGAGCATATGAGCTATAGCGAGAGCTCTAACGGCATCGTGCCCTTCAACTATCGCGCTCATGCCCTCAAGATTTTCTTTCGCTCTCTCGAACTCCGTCTTTACTCTATCGTACTCTTCCTCCATCAGCCTCTCAGCCTTCTCCTCCATACCAAGGTGTTCTGCTGCTCCCTTTATCCACCTCTCCGTGGCTGCTATTCCGTAGGGCAGTATTGTCGAGTTTAATGGTGTACCAAACTTCTCCAGCATCTTCATGCCTATGGCGTATCCAAACTCTAAGCACCTCGTGCAGTTCACAGCCACGCTTGGGGCCCTTCTAAGCTCCTCCAGCGTGCAGTACCCCGCTATAACCGCGTTAACCTTGGCACCCATACCCCTAACGAGCCTGATGAGCTCCTTTACGTCAGTGTCGACTTCCGTCCTCTCAGGACCCATTCTCCCTCCGACTATGTTGACAGAGTCGCTCAGTTCCTCTCTACTCTGAGGAGTTGGTTCCTCCATTAGCTCCACGAGTTTTTCAAAAGCAAGGTCAAACCCGCTCCTATACTCTCCGGAAAAACCCTCACAGTGCACAGCTACTAACTCTGCTCTGACTTCACTCTGAGCCGCCTTTACTACTGCGTCGACGTTATCTCCGATTATGCCAGAAGCGCAGCTCGTGGCAACAAATATTACATCGGGCTTGTATTTCCTGTCAACTTCAAGTATCGCCCCTCTGAGTTCCTTCTCTCCACCGTAAACTATCTGCCTAACATCCATGTTCGTAGACACAACAGCTTCGTATGGTGTTCCGCTGTTCCTACAGTTCGTGAGCTTGTAAGCCCTCTTCACGCCGTAAGCACAGCCCCTCGGCCCGTGGGCTATTACGATCGAGTTTCTGACTCCGCTCAGAACCTTCAGAGCTGTCCAGAACTTACAAGGCCGAGTGTGCGTTCCCTGTAACTCTGTCCCTATCTTACCCTTTCTAACCTCTTCCATCAGCTCGCTAAGTCTTCCCCGAAAAACTGTGTTGAGCAAATAAGACACCTCTTTCATTAGTTTATTCATAAAATAAAAAGAAGATCAGACCACCAGAGCAGTTAGAGCGGCGATGATGGCCCCGGCAACCGCTGATGCTGCCGATGAAGTGCTGACGTTCCCACTGGTTTCTATCATCAGCCTCACAGTCGTTCCAAAAACTATTCCAGCACAAAACGCAATGAGCACTGAAAAACCGGAAAAAGCCTCGCCCACCAAAGCTCCGGCCGGTATCAGCAGAGCGACAGGAATGACCTTGACAACCTTAAGCGCTGACCTCGTGTTTCCTTCAAGTAGGGCTAGAACGGCCATTCCCTCAGGCAGCTTGTGCAGGATTAATGCTGCAGCAGTCAGGGGAGTTAAAGCGAAGCTTGCAAGTACCCCCTCGAAGAAGTCGTGGAATCCCATTCCAAGCACTGCTGCAAATCTCACTCTCTCCCCAAGGTACCAGGCAAGAGATACAAACGCCAGTCCGAGCAAAAACAGCGGATATGCGAGCGAGCTCGAAGTTGCCGCATCGGGCAGCATGTCGAAAATAGCCATAGAAGCTGCGAATCCGAGAGCGAAGTACGTCAAGACACTTCTTCTGCAAGCAACAGCTCCAACAATAGCTCCGAAAATTTCTACAATCGCCATCAGAATTGCTAAAGATAGCATTTCGACCACCTTCCATCACCACACGTTCAGTATCCACTCCCTGTCCTTTCTTCTCTCCATGTCCTCGAATATTGTGTTCGCTATCGTTTCTGCTAGCCATATCGCTCCGTTGTAGCCAACTACTGGATACCTCCATAACCCAGCCCTGTCGAAAGTTGGAAAGCCAACTCTCACCATCGGAATTCCGTAGTCTATAGACACATACCTGCCCTTTGAGTGGCCAAGTATTAGGTCGAGCTTTAACCCGTCCTTAATTCTCCTTTCAAGCTCCCAGAAGTCCGCGTTCATAACCACCTCTATATCATACTCTACCTTCGACTCAAGTTCAACCAACCTCTCGTCCTTCGCATAGTGCTTGCTCGCGTCGTCTCCAAACAGCAATAGTACGGGCTTCATCTCGCACTCCACGCAGAATTGTGCAAGACCAATAACAAGGTCGGGATCGCCGTATATCGCTACTCTCTTGTCAGCAAGGAACATATGTGCCAAATCAACCATCGCGTCTATCGCTCTACCCCTTTCCTCCACGAGTGAGTCTGGGATCCTCCTACCAGTGATTCTCCTCAGGTTCTTGAGGAACATGTCCGTGTTTCTTATTCCTATGGGTGTAGGCGTAACAACTGCAGGAACACCAAACCTCTTCTCCAGAAACTCAGCAGCCTTGAACCCTTCGTACTTGCATAAAACGATAGATGCTGTGGAGTTTGCTGTATCCCTTATGTCCTCAACAGTCGTGTTTCCCGTTGCAAATCCGGAGCGATCCGGCATTATCGGACTGTCGAACCCCTCTATGTCCATTAGAAGTATATAATCCACGCCCATCTCCGCTAGAATGTGCTTGATCTCCCTGATATCTCCTGGGTTCATCCATCCAGTAAATACGTTGACCTTGCCGTTCGGTTCGCTCTTTTCAGCAAGATACGCTACGAGAGAGAACATCGCGGTGTCGTAGCCCTTTACATGGCTACCGCTGTAGCTGGGCGTGTGTATTGGTATGAGGTAAACTTCCCTATCAGGAAATTCCTTTTCAAGAAACGTCCTCTTCAGCTTCCTTATAACGCCCTCAACGTCATCTCCTATGGTTTCAGTTGAGCACGTCGTTATTATGGGAATTACCCTTAGATTTGGATGCCTCCTTACAAGAACCTTAACGGCCTCTTCAATCTTCTTCATACCACCAAAGACTGCTGCGTCTTCGTGAAGGGAAGTGGAAGCTATACTGAAGTTCTCCTTGTAGTGCTGGGCAAACAGGAGTCGAACGAATGTACAGCATCCCTGCCCGCCGTGAACAAGTGGTATACAGTCCTTAATGCCTATACAGACATACTGGGCACCGCAGGGCTGACAGTTGTACATGGGGTTTATTACGCCCTCTCTCGGCTTTTCAACCAGAACCACACCCATTTTGCACCACCAAACCATCTAATCGGGCTAATAACTCGAAAGCCTGAGCTCCGGGTTTATGGACTTCAAAACCATAACCTCAAGCAGCTTCTGCTTTACTCTCTCCATGAGCTCCCTCTTCTCGTCCTCCCCAAGCTCAAGAACTTGAGGAAACTCCTTCTTTATGTCGGAGACGAGGAGCTTTGCTTCAACATAGTAATATCTATCTACAAGGGTTTCGGGCTGGGGGAGCTTAGGATTTACAATCAGTTCAGCAGCCATGCCCATTATCCCCTCTATGTTTGCCTTTCTGTCCCACTCCCTCGGAAAGAACTGCCAGAGGCACTTTCCCTGTATGAACAAGTATATCTTTTCTGCTAGATCATCTATTCCGGACTTATCGCCCGGCATTACGGCTCACCCCGCCTCATCCAAAACACCCAGCAGGCTGCAACCGGCCCGCTTACATCCATCATCAGCCTCATCCCTCAGCACCAACTTCCCCGGACTCCATTCCGGAAAAGTCCGCTCCAGACTCCTCTCCTCCGTCTTCCTCCTCTAACTCCTCCATCCATTCGTCATTTCTGATGTCCTCCTTAGCAAGCTCCCAGAGGGGAGAATAGATTGCATTGTACATGTCTCTCGCCATATTGACGAAGCCTTCAAAGCCCATGTACGGGCCGTTGTGCTCTCCGTGTCCGTTCAGATAAGGTATGTGAAGCTTCTTCACGAGATCCCCTACTCTTGGTCCAGTATAGATGAGGTCGGGCTTTACCATCTCTATTACTTCAAAGAACTCAAGCTCGTTCCCATCATCTATGTAGATCGTACCCTCGCTGCCCCTTGAAATCGCCTTTTCGAAGTCATCAGGGTGACCAAACTTGCATGACATTGCTACAACTCTCATGCCGAGCTCGTCTTCGAAGGCCTTGACCCAGTGCCAGAGCCTTGGACCCCCTGTCCATATGCAGATCTTCTTGCCAGCTAATCTCTTTCTATACCAGTCGAGCTTGGGCTTCCACTTCGCAGTTTCCTCCGCTATCAACTTCTCAGCCCTGTCTTCTATGCCGAAGAATGCTCCGATCTTCCTTATACCCTCAGCAACGTACTCGAATCCCCAAGGATCTATATCCAGCCTCGGAATTCCGTATCTCCTCTTCAGCTCGTTGGCTATGTAACCAGCTGACCTCGCACATATCACGACGTTTAGCTTGGCCCTGTGCATGCCCCTGAGCATGTCGTAAGAGCCGTTGCCCGTGAAGTGCCCTATGACTTGTATTCCCATTCTCCTCATGTAGTCCTCGAAGACGAAGCCGTCGCCTTGGATGTTGTACTCTCCAATGAGATTGACTGTGTAGGGGCTCGTTATTTCAGGCTCGTATTCTCCAACCTTGCCTCTCATCCACTCCATGTTAAACTCGTGGTGACCCTTTGACTGGCTCACACCAGCAAAACCGGGACAGCTAACACAGAATATGTCAACGTCCCCAAGTTCTCTCATCACCTTCTTCGCAACTCTGTCTATGTCGTCGCCTATCAACGCTGTGGGACAGGTTAGATAAACTATCATCCTCTTAATATTTGGATATGCCTCAAAAGCCTCTTTTATAGCCTTCTCGAGCCTCTTCATCCCGCCGTAGACTATGTGCACTTCCTTCATGTCGGTAGAGCAAACGTGCTTGAGCTGGAAGTTGTCGTTGTCACTCAGGTACCTCTTGGTGTGCCAAGTGTTGTATGCGCAACCCACCGGTCCGTGGATCATCTGGATACAGTCCTTTATCGCCCCACCTATCACAAGCTTTGCTCCACAGTAAGAGCAACCTCTCTCGGTTAAAGAGCCTGGAATTGTAGCAATGTTTGCTGCCGGTAAGTACTCGTGCACGTCCTCTCCGGGAGCTTTTACGTAACAGTGCTTCTCCCTTTCGGGAATTGCCTCGTCGCACTTAAACAGCACGAACGGCACGCCTTTTTCACCTCCTTAGCTTGGGTCTTTCATACTATAGGTTATAAAAAATTTTTTACTATTTTTTAATATTAAATTTCATAGAATTTATAATTTTTACAAAAACTTTCACACACTAACTTACTTCAGGTTAATGTGTAGGGAAAAGTGTGGTTTGGTAGTTGTAGGGTGTGAGCAAAGCAAAACTAGTGGGATGGTGTGAGAAGATTGCAGAGGGAGACATAAAGGTTAATACCGTTTTTGAAGGTCAAAAGTTATTGAGGTTGAAGACTTGCTAAGTATTTGCATCGCGAGGTTACGAGTTCATTATGATATTATTAAAGATTTAGAGATTCAAAAATTAATTTTTCTATGTCTGCAACTTTAAAAACAGCTTATTAACACTTCTTGCTTCTTCGAATCTATGAGATACGCAGATGCTGGAGTTGATATAAAGCAGGAGGAGAAAGCTGTCAGAGCTCTTGCCTCCGTTATAAAGCACATTAGAAGGGGTGTTGGAGAGCCAGTGCTTACGAACCACTACGCAAGTGCAGTAACTCTGCTGCCACTCTGCGATCTCCTGATCACGATAACGACCGACGGTGTTGGTAGCAAAATAATGGTGGCGGAGAAAGTTGGAAGGTTCGACACAATAGGTATAGACTGCGTTGCTATGAACGTGAACGACTTGATAGCTGTTGGTTCTCAGCCAATAGCGATGGTTGATTACATAGCTATAGAGAAACCGAATGAGAGTATAATGGCCGAGATTGCGAAAGGTTTAGAGAAGGGATGCGAAATCGCAGACATAACACTTGTTGGAGGGGAGACGGCAACTCTACCAGACATGGTAAAGGGGTTCGATTTGGCGGGGACTGCAATAGGATTCGTGGAAAGGGACAAACTCATCACCGGCAGAAACATCCAGCCAGGAGACGTGATATTCGGCATACCGAGCAGTGGTGTGCACAGCAACGGCCTAACTCTGATCAGAAAAGTTCTCGAAAGGGCGGGAATCGACTATAGAGAGGAATTCGAGAACGGCACAAGCTATGGGGAGGAAATTCTCAGGCCGACGAGAATATATGTGGAAGTGCTAAAAGTATTGAAGGAGTTCGAGGTTAAAGGAATGGCGCACATAACCGGGGGTGGGCTGCTAAACCTCCTTAGACTTAAGAAATTGAGATACGTCATAGAAAGACCGCTAAAACCTCAGAGGATTTTCAGGGTAATCCAGGAGCTCGGGAATGTCGAGGAGGATGAGATGTACAGAACTTTCAACATGGGTATGGGTTTCTCGCTAATCATGAGTGAGGAGGAGGCTAAGAGGCTCGAGAAGAGCGGAATCGTTGACGGAAGGATAGTCGGAAGGGTGGAGGAGCCTGAGAGCGAGGAAGGAGAAGTTTACGTGAAAGACTTAAAAATTTAATCTTTATAAAATATTTTTAACAATCATCCCTGATCCAACACCCTCCTTATATGATCGATTACATCTCCCTCTTCAAACGTAGAAACATCTCCCAGCTCTCCTCCACTAAGGAGGGCTCTGAGAACTCTTCTCACGACCTTTCCCGTTCTCGTCTTTGGAAGTTTTTCAACGAACACGACTTCGGGCACGGCTATAGCTCCAACCTTCTCCCTAACGGTCTTTTTTATGTTGTCTCTTAGCTCCTCTGAAGGGTCGTACCCGTCCTTAAGAACGACGAAAGCGACGAGCTCGTGACCTTTTACTTCTGAGGGTCTAGCAACCACAGCACACTCCGCAACGGCATCACACGAACTTACGGCGTTCTCGACCTCATAGGGGCTGAGTCTATACCCAGAAACTTTCACGACGTCGTCCACTCTTCCGAGTATGTAAACGAAGCCGTCCTCGTCCATGTAGCCGTAATCGCCAGTCATGTAAACCCCAAACCTCTCATAGTACTCCCTGTACCTCCCATCGTCGTTCCAGAGGAATGCCATAAAAGCTGGAGAATGACTCCTCACAACAACGTAGCCTTTTTCACCTCTCTTCACTTCCTTGCCATTCTCGTCGAAAATTGCGACATCTATACTGGGTAGGGGTAGCCCAACGGAGCCTTGCCTATAAACGATCCCTCCTAGACCGAAACCGACGGGAGAGGTTATGTAGCCGCTGTTTTCCGTCTGCCCCCAAGTCTCAACGACGTGACACTTCCCACCAGTAACTTCGACGAGCCACTCCCAAGCACTTCTACCAAGTATCTCCCCAGCGCTGACGAGGAGTTCGAGGCTTGAGAGGTCGCCTACGCACCCTGACTTCATTAGCAGCCTCACAGCAGTTGGAGCCACCCACATCTTGGTAACCTCATACTCTTCCACAAGCCTCCACCAGGCGTTTCTGTAGTCAGGCACCCCCTCGTACCACAAAATCGTAGCTCCGTTGAGCAGAGGGCCGTAGGTCCCGTAACTGTGCCCGTTTATCCAGCCTATGTCAACGGTGGAGAAAAAGATGTCATCCTTCCTGAAGTCGAACAGCCACTTGACGTGGGCGTAGCACCACACGGCATAGCTACCAGCTGCGTGAACAACGCCTTTCGGCTTTCCAGTCGTGCCTGACGTGTGAAGGATGAAGAGGGGGTCAGTTGAATTTACGGGCTCAGGTTTTACCTTCCCGGAACTGCTCAGATCATCGAACCTGTGGAAGTCTCCTTCGAGCCCCTCCCTTACGAGAACGACCTTTTCGGCATCTACCTCTTTGACGACATCCCAGTACCTGATTTTTCTGCCTCTTCTATAGCCCACGTCGGCCGTTATCAGAAGCTTTGAACCTGTCATCTTCATCCTCTCTTCCAGAGCCTCCCTGCCAAACCCGGCGAACACAACGTTGTGAACAGCACCTATCCTCGCACATGCTAGCATTGCAACCATGGCTTCGGGGACCATGGGCATATAGAGTGTTACGACGTCGCCTCTCCCGACGAAGTCCTTCAAACCACCTGCAAAAGATTGCACAAGCCTTTCGAGCCTTCCATAGGATAGAATTTCACTCTCACCGTTTTCGCTCTCCCATATAAGGGCAGTATGATTTTTCCTGTTTCCTCTGTCCTTGGAAAATATGCTGTCGTTTACGTTCAGCTTTCCACCCTCGAACCAGTAACAATAGGGGTGTTCAATTCTAAGAACTCTGTTGTAATGCCTTCTCCAGATTAGATTTCTCGCAATTCCGTCCCAAAACTCCTCCGGATTTTGTATTGAATGCCTCCACAGTTCTCTATACCTTTCGAGCACAGGGTTATGCTTGGCATCATAGTCCATGTTTTATCGTGATAAATATTGAATATAATGGTTTCGCTAAAATTGAATACGCCAAAAGGTAAAAAGAGTTTTTCCTGATGAAGTTCAAACCAAAGTTAAACCTGACAATTAAATCCAAACTAAAAAACCGACGCCAAGTATTTAACAGCGTTCAAAACTTCCCCAGCTATCTGATATCTTGGATCTTTTCTCGGGTAAAGCTTCTCCATTTCCTCCTTGCCCTTTTCTGCAAAATCTACGGCTTCATCCTTTTTACCAACAGACGCGAGTATGAGGGCGTTTATCAGGTTTCCAAAAGCCGAAAGCCTATCGTTTTCGCATCCGACACCTTTAACTTCCTTCATAACCTCCTCAGCCTCACCTATCCTACCGAGGGAGAGTAGCAGAGAAGAGAGCTGAAGGCTTGAAAGGACGAAATTACATGCATCTTCGTCCCTCCATATATCTCTTATCCTGCTCAGTAGTTCAATAGCCCTGTCGACCTCCTTCTTCTTTATCAAGGCGATACAAGCGTTTTGCAGAGCTTTGCTCATTCCCTCTGCATCACCTACTATGCCGAAGAGTTCGAACGCTTTCAGACTCTTGCCAACTGCCTCGTCAACCTCATCTTTCTTCATTAGAATTCTCGCCATCAGCTCATAGCTGCTCGCCTTAAGCCAAGGACTGTCGCACTCGTCAGCAAACTGCATGCATTCTTCCAAAGCCTCTTCAGCCTTGTCAATCTTTCCCCTCTCTATGTGTAGGAGAGCTATACAGTATAGAGTCTTTCCAACTCCAAGTCTGTCTCCCGTCTTTCTGAAGAGTCTCAGGCACTCGTAAAACCTACTTGCAGCATCCACGTTTCTACCCATGCTACACTCGAGCTTGCCTATTTCTAGCAGAGTTTCAGCTCTCTCGTGATCGTCCTTCATTTTGGAGAGGTAGTACTCGAGTGTGTTTTTCCTCTTCTCGATCTCCGAAGGTGGCCTTAGCTCGTTGATAAACCAAAGCAAGTCAAGAATCTTGAGGGACAGTACTTTTAACCTGTTGTTCGCAGCCGAAGACAACATTCAAACGTTTTAAAAACGAGGATATATTTAGACCTTTTCGTCTCCTTCGCCTCTTGAAATCCCCTCAAATTTGTCTTTCATCCTGTCAGCTTTTCCAAGCTCTCCCTACGCTTCTGAGCTGTCTAAGCCAGAGACGTAACAGAATGCCTGAAAGAACTTTGTTCGTCTCCCCTTCTCCGTCAGAAATCCGAGCTCTCTGAGCTCTTCCTCAAATTCCCTCTTCGATTCGAGCTTTCCTTTCTGAGAGAGTTCTAGAATTGCCGGCATCACGTCATTACCGGCAACCCTTCTGAAGTATTCTCTAAGCCAATCTATGTCTATTTTCCTCGCAAAAATCGTTCCCTTTCTCGTTAGTCTGTAGTAAGTGTGATGCTTGTGAACTTCGTGGGCTTTTTTAAACCTTGCTTTGCTTTTCTTTATCGCACTTCCGCTGTCCCTCTCCAGAATTCCGAGTTCCACGAGCCCAGAGATCGCTTTGTTTATTTCTTCAAGCTGTAAGCCTGTGAGCTTCGCCATCATCTTGGCATAATCAACTCCCGCTTTCTTGAGGTGTAGGATGACGTAGATCTGTACGGTATCAAAGTCATACATCTCGTTTGACTCTTTCTTCACTCCTTTTTGTCGTTTTTCGTCAGTATGTTCGATTATGTTTTTGTTATTATTGTTTTTTGTTATCATTACTATTTAGTAGTCCATGCAGTGCTACATTGCCACAATCCGATTCTATAGCCTCTCGTTTTGATCGCTAGAGTCTAAAACGCAAACGAGTTAAGCCATACTGTCAAACGCTCTGCATGCACGCTGTAATCGCAGAGGACATCTCGAAAAGTTACGATGGAATTCAGGCTCTGAGAGGAGTAACCTTCAGAGTTAAGAAGGGAGAAGTCTTCGGACTGCTCGGTCCAAACGGGGCGGGAAAAACAACTCTAACCGCTATACTGACGACCCTGCTGAAAGCGGATTCTGGTTACGCCGAGGTAGCCGGGTTCAGCGTGGAAGAGAAGCTCAAGGTAAGGGAAAGAATAGGTGTAGTCTTCCAAGAGCCGGCTCTCGACACCAAGCTGACGGCAAGAGAGAACCTCGAATTTCACGCCATGCTTTACGGAATGCCAAAGAAAGAGAGAGAGGAGAAGATAGAGAAAGGACTTGAGCTCGTCGGGTTGAGAAACTGGGCCGATACACTCGTGGAGAAGTTTTCAGGAGGTATGAAAAGAAGACTTGAAATGGCAAGAGCTTTCATCCACCGTCCCGAGGTCCTTTTTCTCGACGAGCCCACGCTCGGCCTTGACGTTCAGACGAGAAGAAACATATGGAAATACATAAGAAAGCTAAGGGACGAGGGAGTTACGGTCTTCATGACCACGCACTACATAGAGGAGGCAGAAAAGCTTTGCGACACCGTAGCAATAATGGACAGGGGTAAAATAGTGAAGATCGGAAGGGTGGAAGATCTCAAGAGAGGACTCGGAGAAGACACAATATACGTCGAGTTCTTCGGAAAAGTGATGGAGGAAGAGCTGAACACTCTTAGAGAACTTGACGGCGTGAAGGAAGTACTCGCGAGTGACACGACTGTAATGATCCTTACAAGCAACGGTGACAGGATAATACCTCAGCTCTTCTCTGTCCTTAGTGAGGGAAGAGTCAAGGCAGTGAGGATGAAGACTCCGGACCTGGAAGACGTGTTCGTCAGACTTACCGGCAGGAGAATAGCGGATTGAGCAAGAAGTGTTCGGATATGATGGGAAAGTACGGGTGATTGTGCATGAACATGACGAATGCAACGAGAGATCTCATGGCGATTTACGTTATGTGGCTCAGGGAAATGAAAAGGCTAGTTAGAGCCAAGTCGAGATTTCTTAGCTCGCTCGTCATGCCTCTGATGTTCCTCGCATTTCTCGGTTCGGGTTTTAGAGAAGTGAACTTCTTCGGAACGAGCTACATAAGCTTCCTGACTCCCGGAATCGCTGGAATGGCCGTTATTTTCTCTTCTACTTTCGCTGGGCTCTCAGTTCTGTGGGACAGGGAGTTCGGATTTCTCAAAGAGATAGCTGTGGCACCCGTTAGAAACGTTGCTGTCGTCTGCGGGAGAATAGCCGGAAGCGCAACGACATCCATACTTCAGGCAATGGCTATATTGGTTCTGGCAATTCCCCTCGGATTCTCGACTAAACCTCAAGGGGTCCTGTTATCTATTCCATTCATCGTGCTCATGGCTGTTACTTTCACGGGGATGGGGTTATTCTTCGCTGCGATAATAAAGGACTTCCACGGATTCGGACTCGTAATGAACTTCGTTATATTTCCGCTCTTTTTCCTCTCCGGAGCTATATTCCCCGTTTCGAACCTCCCGTCCTTCCTCGTGCCTCTCGCCTACTTCAACCCGCTGTTTTACGGGGTCGACGGACTGAGGGGGGTGCTAACTGGTAGAGGTGCGACAAATCCGATAATCGATCTGTCAGCTCTCGTAGTCTTTTCGATTGTAACGGTTTTCGCAGGAGCGAAGATGTTCGACAGACTTTAGCCTCGCTTCAGCGTTTTCAGCCGGACCGTATAAAAAGATCAAGGTGAAACCATGCTAACAGCCCAGGAAGTGGCGGCAGAGGTCCTCGTGATCGTGGAGGAAGAGGTAGTCTCGGCAAAGGAGGCAATAAAGAAGGTCATCGGCTGGCTGTCAAGAAGGCATCCGGAACTCCTCGACTTCAGAGTCAGAGGAAGCGTTCACGCTTACGTCATGGAGACCCTAAAGAGAATGAACACAATAGACTTCCTCGCAGACCTGTGCCTAAGAGGAAAAAGGATGAAAGAACTGAATCCCTTGCTCAGAAACCTGATAAGAATTGGTCTGTACGAGATGCTCTACCACGATGTTCATCCAGCCCTTGCGACCGACTCTGCCGTTAGAATTGCCAAAAAAAGGCTCGGAAAGGGTGCTGCTTCGCTCGTAAACGCCATAATGAGGAGGGCAGAGAAAATTGACCTCGAAAGGGAAATTAAAAAGCTGAACCTGACGAAAAGAGTCGCCTTAAAGTATCACCACCCAGAGTGGTACGTGAGGTTTGCCTTCAGGTTGCTCGGAAGGGATGAGGCAATAAAGCTAATGCTCGCTAACATGAAAAGCACCACATACGTGAGAGTTAACGAGCTCAGAGCTTCTGTAGAGAGCGTGAGAGGGTACCTCGAAAAGTTCTGCGACGTCAAAGAAACCCCCCTACCCTATGTTTTCAGAGTGGAGAACTGGGAGAAGCACCCTTCAGCACTCGAATGGCACGAGAAGGGAAAGTATGTCGTTCAGGATCTCGCTTCGGCTCTCTCAGCTCACCTGCTCTCGCCGGAGCCAGGAGATTTCGTCGTTGACCTCGCAGCGGCTCCAGGAATAAAGACTTCGCAGCTCGCGATGCTGATGGAGAACAGAGGAAGAATAGTAGCAGTTGACAACTCTCCCGAAAGGCTTGAGAGGATGAGGGCCAAAATGAAACAGCTCGGTGTAAAGATTGTCGATTGTGTGCTCGGAGACGGAGCAACATTCCGTACGTCAAAGAGAGCAGATTGCGTTCTGCTCGATCCACCCTGCTCAAGCACGGGAGCACTCAGGAACTACCCGTGCGTCAAGTGGAGGTTTGACGAGAAGAAGTACATTTCCACAATTTGGCTACAGAAAAAGATGCTAAAGAACGCTCTGAGTCTGGGGGAAAGAGTCCTTTACTCCACGTGCTCAATCACATTCGACGAAAACGAGGGTAACCTCTCAGACTTCGAAGATTACGTTTCTAGAGTTAAGGTAAGGAATATCAGAGGGTTTGAAGGGTGGAGGGGGTGTGGAATAAGAGAGTTCGAGGGTAGAAGGTTCGGAAAGTGGAAAGAGGTCGTAAGACTCTGGCCACACGTCCACGACTGCTGCGGATTTTTCATATCCCTACTGAGAGGTACTGCTGAGGTTGATATGAGGTCGCGGCAATCAGAAAAAGCAAGTCGAAAAACAAGGAAAAGCTAGAAAACAAGAATAAGGAGAACGGATAGAAAGTCGGTTGGCGAAAATTGAGGAAACTGGAAAGAAAACAAAAAAGGAGTGGTTCCTACGCGGATAGAGATCATTGAGAAAACTGGAGTTTCTAAAGCTAGGAGTCTTGCAGGAAGAGGTTTTGGTGTGGAGAGAGGTGGAAAGGTCGTACTCCACCCGGTAGAAGTGGCGTACCTCGCAGCTTTAGGAAACTCTGTTTACCTCGGAAACAAAAAGCTTGGACTCGAAGAAGTTTTCAGGTGGTGCTTTTCCGACAGGAAGAATGTCCTTCTGTTTTTCGTTTATAGAGATCTCAGAGATCGGGGACGCAAAGTTAGGGTGAGTGGAGATAAAATCGTTGGGAGAGACATTTATATACCCATCTCAGAAAGGGATGAACTCGTTTTTCCCGAATTGATAAAAAAGAAGTGCATTCTAGCAGTTGTTGACGAGGAAGGTGATGTTACGTACTACAGGTTTGACAGGTGGGATGAAAGAGGTGAGCAGGAGGGCGAACCGGAGCCGTTTACCGGAGTTTTTGCTGGGGACAGGGTTGTAACTGAAATAACCTCCGTCTTCGAAAGGTACTTCTACGGTAGCATGGCGAGAAACGTAGTAACTCTCTCGCTCGTGGAGGCAGTTTACCTGTACGAGGCCGGCATCCTCAGGCTGGATGTGTCAGCGAAGGAGTTGCTGGAGGAGGCGAGGAGAACTGAGGAAAATTTCGACATCAGGTATATCTTTTACAGGGACCTGAAGAAAAGAAGGTTCGTCGTGAAAACAGGATTTAAGTTCGGAAGTGACTTTAGAGTTTACGAGAAAGTAGAGAGTGCCAACGACCTGCCCCATTCCACCAGCCTGATAAAGGTAGGGGAGAAGATGAAGGCGAGCGAAATGGCCTCTCACGTGAGAGTGGCGAGTGCAGTTAGGAAGAGGATGGTTTTTGGATTCTTAAAAAACGGAAAGCCTGAGTACGTGTTCTTCGAGAGGATTAAAGTTTAGGCTGATAGAGTCTCGCGGGTATAAGAGACAAAAGTAAAATTACCCACGAACTATACCCAAGACGATGGAAAGGGCTTGTGAAAACGCGAATGTGGATGAAAATACAAGAAATTCACGCGTAAACTTGCGTAGTAAAGAAAACAAGGACAAAAGTAAAAAACCCCTGAAGGTCGCAATCTCCGGAAAAGGTGGTGTCGGAAAGACCACTCTCGCCGCTGTACTCGCTCACCTTTTCGCGAAAGATGGATTTAGCGTTACTGCAATAGACTGCGACTCCTCGATAAACCTTCCCTCTGCCCTCGGAATAGAAGAGGAGATAACTCCGCTCTCCACGTTGAGGCACATCATAGAGGAGAGGGTCAAGCTCCCTTTCGGAGCCTTCAGGTACAACCCCAAGGTAGACGACGTATTCGAAAAGTATTCCAGAAGAAACGAGGATGGTGTTAGGGTGCTCGTCCTCGGAACGATAGAGAAAGGGGGGGAGGGGTGCTTCTGTCCGGAGAACGCTTTTCTCAGGGCAATCCTCAGGCACGCTATATTCAGCGACGATGTTCTGATACTGGACATGGAGGCGGGAATAGAACACTTGGGTAGGGGAACGGCTAAGGGAGTTGATGTACTCATAGCCGTCGTAGAACCGGGAAGAAGGTCAGTTGAGACATTAAAAAGGATAGAAAAGCTCGCAGGAGACATAGAAATAGAGAGGATTGCTGTTGTCGTGAACAAGTACTTCGAAGAAGCGAGAGCTCTACTAGAAGAGGTCGAGAGAAACTACCACGTTCTTGGAGTGATACCCCACAGTGACTGCTTCGTGAGAGCGGACCTCAGCAGCACGCCACCTTACAAGCTCTGCGACCTCAGACCATTCGTCGAGGTAAAGAAGAGTCTGATAGAGTTCGTGGGTAGTGGGAGAAAGTAAGTTCTTAGCTTGAAGTTCGCCGCAACCATCTCAGCATCCAACTGTCGTATCCGAGGGGATGGAGATGAGAGTCGGCATCCTCGGCAGGGGTGCTCACGGCTACCAGAGTGCCAAAGAAATGAGCAGACACTTTGAAGTCAACTTGGCTGTTCTGCCCGAAAATCTGCCAGAAGTGATAGAGACTATCGAAGAGCTTCAGAGTCTCGTGGAGAGTGGAAATCTGCGAAATGTGCTGAGATCCAACATCCTCATATGCTACGCGAGCCACCCGGATGTGAGTCTTCTGCTTGCGGAGAATTGCTCTTCGGAGCTGCTTATAATAACCGGGGAAAGAGGAAAGACTGGCTCGGCGAAGCAGATTGGAAGGGTTGCTGAAAAGAGAGGCGTTAAGGTGCTGATGCCAGAAATCTGTTGCGTCGTCAGGAGTGTCGAGGGTTTCGAGTGGTTCTTTGAGCGTTACGGGAAGCCTGAGTTTGAATTTTCGATAAGAGAGGGAAGAATTGAGAAGGCAGAGGTAAGAAGGTGCGCCTTCTGCGGTGCGACGAAGTTCGTGGCAAGAAAGTTAGCGGAGGAGAGGGCAAGGGTGGAGGATGCACCAAGACTTGCAGGACTGTACACGCAACTCTACCCGTGTCTGGCGACGAGAGGAATAGAGGGGGGCATACATCTTGCCGCAGAGATGCACAGAATGGCTGCAGAGAGGGCTTTGAAAAAATTGAGGGGGTTTTGAACTTCAACTTGTGGTAAGAGTCACTTAAGCAATCATTTAACCCTGAGCCCGCGAACGAAGTAATATATCCTCCTCGCCTGCTTGTCGCCTATGCCCTCGACCTTCTTGAGGTCAGCTATGCTCGCGTTTACGACTGCATGAATACTTCCAAACTTCTCGAGCAACTTCTTCGCCTTCTCCACGCCGATTCCCGGTATGGCTGTAAGCATTGCAATGCTGTCGTCCACTTCAGCTTTTCTGATTATCCTAGGGTAAACTTTCAGCTTTCCGGAGCTGACCTTTCTGTCGAGGTTCTTCAGCAGGAGACAAAACTCCTCCTCGCTTTCGAGCCTCAGAGGGACGACTATGCCTTTCAAACTCTCGAAGGCCTCGAAGGCAGTAAGAGCTACACTGAGAATTCCTCCGATATAGGCATCCTTACTTATTCTTTCTTTCCAGCTATTGAAAGGGCCGATTACGCACAGAAAGGAGAGAGGATACCTTCTGCGCAGCCTGTGTACTTGATCGAACAATCTGCCGTCGATTATCGAGCTCTCAAAATCGTTAACGCTCTTCCTCTCTACAGCCACCTCCACTGAGGCGTTAACAACGCAGTAGTCTCCTACTTCAAGCCTTTTTCTCTCCACCTCAACACCCATAGAGCCGAGTGTTTGGATTATCCTCTCCGGCTCCCTGTCGTCAGCGAGTATCACGCTACCACCCAGACTGAGCTAATAAGCCAAAAATCAAAACCTGAGAAAAAAGTGGGGCCGGTGGGATTTGAACCCACGACCTGCGGGTCTCTTCGGGTCAGCGCTCCAACGGGTCATCACCGATCAGCAGACCCGTTTGTCATCATCACCGCTGGAGCCCGCCGCGCTTCCTGGCTACGCCACGACCCCGTTTACAACTTCCCGTTTGCATCCAGTGGCACGGTGAGCAGAAATATAACTCTTACGCCTGTTATTCCTCTTATTCAATTTTCCCTCTCTTACCAGCCTTCTCCCTAAGCTCCTTTAGCCTTCTCTCGCAGAACTCGAATACTTCCTTCCCCTCCTCCTTGCTCAGCTCCCCTGTAGCGAGGTAAGAACCCACGTGCGGGTAAATTACGTAGTCGAGCTCCCACTGCACTTTTTCGTAGTCAGTACCCTTTCTCTCGTACTCCTCGAACAGTTTCTTGAGCACTGCGATTATCTCGTCCTTGAGCTCGCTCATGAGCTGGAGAGAATTCCAAAGCTTTATATACGTTGCAGAACCTGAGTAGCCCGTATGCAAGTGTTTGCCAGAAGTCTCGCAAAGAAAACCGTACTAATGTCTGATGGAACAGTCGTCGGAATTTTGCACAACATAACCGCAGACCTGAAAACCGGCCTCCTGCTGAGTGTGATAGTTAGGCCGGCCAAGAACACGAACATACCGGAACTCGAAAAGAAGGACGGTTTTTATATCATACCATTCGACACCGTGAAATCAGTTTCGGACTACATCGTAATAGATAGAAAGATGGTAAAGAAGATGCGCTGCTAGAATGTGTAAATTGAACTATAAAAATGAGAGACTACTCGGACTACCTGTTTCCACCACTTCTTCTTCCGTTCTTTCTCCTTCTGATAATCTTGCCTTTTCTCGCAGTATTCTTCGTTCTATCCAGTTCTGCTGTTTTCCAACTCGTGTTCGACATGAGCAGGAGTCAGGCTTTGACTGTGTTCACTCTCGCAATAATAGGAAGCTTCATAAACGTACCTCTGTACGAAATGGAGGGAAAGCCTATCGAGAGGTACTACAGGTTTTTCGGCTATATTTACGCCATCAGGGAAAAGAGGAGAGTCGTCGTGGCTGTTAACGTTGGTGGGTGTATAATTCCAGCAGTCCTCGCGTTAAAGCTTCTACCCGAACTCCCACTTAACGCGTGGATTCTATCTTTTTTGATTAGTACAGCGATAATATACACTCAGGCGAGGCCAGTCAGAGGTCTTGGCATAGCTGTGCCTGTTTTCGTTCCTCCAGCGATTGCAGCTTTATCGAACTACCTTGCTCTGTCTGTTTACGGTTATCCTCTGATTCTGCTCCCGAAAATGGCGTTTTCTACCGGTGTACTCTCAGTTCTGTTTGGAGCTGACATACTTCACCTGAAGGAAGCGGACAAGATAGGAAGCGGAATCGTAAGCATCGGAGGTGCAGGAACTTTCGACGGTATATTCCTCACGGGACTGTTTGCCGTCGTTTTCTCCCTGTTCTTGATTTGATCTCGACGTCAGCTTGCATACGTTGTCGGCCGGTTTCAGACATCCAGCCTGTTAAACTCTCATCATCCTAACGATGTACTTCGGAGGAATTTCCTCTGCCAGAGCTATGTATTCGTTCGCCATGATGATCCTTATACCGTCCTCAACAGCAGACTTGGCGTCAACCTCAAGTATTATTGGATCTTCCGTCCTCAGCCTCGCGACCTCCTCACTCTTTTCAATTGTTGTCGAGAGATGAACGTAAGCCTGATTTACCGGTTTTATTCCAATTTCGAGTAACCTATGAGCTTCCTCCTCCCCAGTACCATAGTAAAGTCTTTCCTTGTCACACACCGGGTAGTCAGAGAGCTTTACCTTAACGCTATGCCCATACCTGGCCCTTATCTTTCCCTCTCTAAGCTCGTACCTCCCCTTTACGTCGCTGTAGATCATCGCCTTTATTAGCCACTGGTTTGCCCACCTATACTTCCTTTTCACAGCTCTGACAAGGTCGTCGAAGTTTACCCAGCCGTCCTCATCCATCTCGAGCTTGAACCTTTCAGGGAAGTGTCTCAAAATACCGGAAACGAGCCTGCCAAGCTTTTCAACCCTTACCCTGTCGAGTATCACCTCACCAACGTAGCCGCAGTGACACTTCTCGCCTCTGTAGTACCCGTGAGTCGGGCATAGTCGTATGTCCTCCATACTTGGTTTAGAGAGCTCACCCATCGCAACACCCCGCACCGGAGACCATAGTAACTATAACGCCCATGGCCGTGCAGGTTTCGAGGCTAACGCCCCTACCAGTTACATCCCAGTGATATTTTGCTTTTTTCATGATTTCTCTGGGAAGCCCCTTTCTGCCGAGTCCCATTAAAAATGTTGCGGAGCTAAAGGAACTGACTTCTCTCAAACTGACCCTCTTTTTCGGATCTGGCTTAGATGTTGTTGCCACGACCTCTCCAAAGTGGGCCGGAATTTTTTCGAGGAGGTGGAACTTTCCCGAGTCGTTCAGCAGTTCGAGGTACTTGCCACCTTCACCTATGGTCGTATAATCCACGACCTGAGATACGACATCTTCCTCGTTCTTCCAGAAGGGGAAGTCAAGAAGTGCGAGGTGCAGCCCAAAAGCATAGCAGAGAGGTGCCGCTCTCGCCACGCTCCTCAGGTGTATTTCGTGGAGCCTGAGCTTGTCGTAAGTGTTCACAAGACAGAGAACCTTCAACTCTGCACCTCCGTTGATATCCAACGAAGCTCGCTAAATTCCTTTTTCGAACACTGCAGCGAGCAAAAGGACGATTGAGAGAGCTAAAACTATCAGGATTGCCGTAATTCTGACCAACCTCATCAGCCTCTTCTTGCTGTCCTCGGACATTGCAACTACTCTCTTCTTCACAGAACACCCTTCTAAAATGGGAGTTCCATCGAAAACAACCTCTACTTCGTGTTCTCCGGAAAAGCTCGTTTCGAAGTTGAACTCTCCAAACGTGTTCGTCACTGTTTCTGAGACCTCAATCCCGTCCACTAACAGCTTGACCTTCTTGTGTTCTGCAGGAATCCACCTCATCGTCTCCTCGTCGTACCACTGCAAGTAACCCGTTATCCTGACTTTTTCTCCGACAACCGGCCTGGCATCGCTGAAGTGCAGGCCTGCTATTCTCGTCTTCTTCATGGTTTAACTTTTTCTGTCCTTATTCTCATTTTATTGTTTGTGTTTTTATCTCTTCGACACTCCCATTATTCACAGCCTAGTTAACAAAGCTAACCAACTCTCACATAGGCGTTAAAAAGTAACGAGTTCCTCAGCTGCCCTCCTTGCCTCCTCTACCACCTTCAGTTCCTCCTCCCTGCTTCCCAAGAAGTACCCTCCCTCCACTACCGGCACGCCGTTCACGAATGTGTAAACGACCGAATTGCTTGCGGAGTAAACAATGTCTGCAAGTAAGCTGTGGTTGGGGCAGAAAGAAACGGTGTTCAGATCATAGAGTGAGAAGTCTGCAAGGTAGCCCTCATCAATCCTTCCACCCTTTAAACCGAGAGCCCTGTATCCGTTGAAAGTTGCGGACTCGAAAACGTCCTCTGCTCTGAATTCGGGCATCGACCTGTGAACTTTCTGCAAAAGCACTGCAAATTTCATTTCCTCCAGAATACTCAGACTGTTGTTGCTCGCAGCCCCATCCGTCCCTAAGCAAACGTTAACCCCAGCCTTCAGCATCTCGGGGTATCTGAAAATGCCTGAGCATAGCTTCATGTTACTCACCGGACAGTGGGCCACGTTAACTCCTCTCTTCGCGAGCTGCTCTATCTCCTCGTCGCTCAACCATATGGAGTGAGCTGCTATCAACCTCTCGCTCAGGAAACCTATCTCGTCGAGGGCCTTAACCACACTCTTACCGTTCTTCTTCTCGAACTCCCTGACCTCTTTCTCGGTTTCCGCGAGGTGGAAGTGTATAATTGCATCGAACTCCTCAGCTATCTCCACGGCAGCTTTAAGACCTTCAAGGCTCACCGTGTAAGGGGCGTGAGGGCCAACTGAGGGAATTATCAGACCTCCCATCGAACTGAGGAGTTTGAGGTCCTTTCTAACCCTACTTATCGATTCTTCGAGAATTGAGGAGTCGAAAAAGTCAAAGAAAGCGGAAGATATGCATGCTCTGATTCCCGTATCCCTGACAGCTTTCGCTATCGATTCGACGTAGAAGTACATGTCAACGAAGGCTGTGCAGCCGCTCTTGAGCATCTCAACTGCTGCAAGCTTCGTTCCAGCGTAAACGTGCTCGGGTTTTAACTTCTTCTCGAGAGGCCATATCTTCTCCTCGAGCCACTTCATCAGTGGCATGTCTTCAGCATAACCCCTGAAAAGTGTCATCGCAGCGTGGGTGTGTGCGTTCACGAAGCCTGGGATTGCAGCAAGCTTCTTTCCGTCGCCACCATCTATTACCAGTCCAGTCTTGTCAGCTCGAATGTCTCCAACACCCCTTATAACGCAATCTTCTACGAGAATGTTGCCCTCTATGAAATCTCTGGAAGAGCGAAGAATTTTCACGTTTTTCACGAACACAGGTTCTGAGATGGACTTTTTCAAACTCCTCAAGTTATCACCTCCTCCAGCCAGCTCGAGAATGATTTAAACTATTTTACATGAGCAGTCTCCTTAAGGCGCCCGAAACTATTTCAAGACTGACTTCAGCGCTAACCTTTGCCCTTCTAACTATTTCCCTGTAGTCCACTTCCTCCCCTCTGATGCCGTTGGCGTAGTTATCCATTGTGCACACGCAAGCGTAGCCGATTCCAAGTTCTCTTGCAACTGTAGCCTCACTCCCGGCAGTCATTCCAACGCAGTCTGCCCAAGATGAAATCACCCTCACCTCTGCCTTCGTTTCGAGCCTCGGCCCTCTGCTCTGAAAGTAAACGGCCTTTTCAAGCAGGTTGTACTTCCTCTTCTTACAAACTTCCCTCGCAACGTCGATCAGCAAGCTTCTTAGTTTTTCATCAAATCCCGGGGTCACGTGCTCGAGCCTATCGTTAACGGTAGTAGCGAAGCTGAAGAAGTCGATGTAGTCGTGCGGTATAGCTATTGCTGGCAGTTCAACTTCGCTCTTCAGACACCCAACTGAGCCCATTCCAATTACCTTTCTAACGCCCAGCTTCTTCAAAGCTGCGAAGTTTGCGGCGTGGTTTATCCTGTGGGGAGGTATATCATTGTTTATTCCATGCCTCCTGAGAAGCGCCACCTCGAATCCTCCGGCGTACCCTACCTCCAAAACTGCCTTTCCGAACTCCGTTTCTACCTCGACCACTTTAACGTCCTCGAGCACATCCAAGCTCAGTATGTTCGTACCCCCTGAAACTGCAACTTCCATAAAGCTCGATCGAACAACCTATATTTTACACTGCTCCAGCAACGGTCATGTCAGACTCAGATTCAGACGAACCTAAATACGAGTCCAAAAACCTAAGTGATGAGCTGAGAGAGGAGACGCTTAAGTGGCTCGAGAGAGCTGAGAAGAGGGTAAAATTGCTGAAAGGTGTAGGGAACAAGGGAGAGAAGTTTCTGAAAAACGTGAAAGCGTATCTGCTGGATTCCAGATGGTTTCTCGAGAAGGGCGATCTGATAAGGGCGTTTGAGTGTGTCGTTTGGGCATGGGCTTGGATGGAAATAGGAGAAGAAGAGGGTTTCCTCACTTTAAATACTACGCTCTAGAAACCAAAAGATTGCAAGATAATAAACGCAAATAATAAGTAGCGAAAAAATCAGATTTCCGCCTCGAAGTCGCTCACGGAGTACGGGAAGTCAGAAACTCCTCTGTTCTTCAAAACTTCCCTCGCGAGCAGCCAGTAAACGAGAGCTAAAGCTTTTCTACCCTTGTTGTTCGTTGGTATTACGAGGTCAACGTTTGCAGCAGAGTTGTTGGAGTCACAGAGTGCTACAACTGGTATCCCAACGTCCGTCGCCTCCTGAACCGCCTGACTGTCTATGGCCGGGTCAGTAACAAGCACGACATCTGGCTCAGTATAGCACCTCAGCATGGGGTTCGTGAGTGTTCCCGGAACGAACCTGCCAACCCTGTACTCCGCCCCGGTAACCTTTGAGAACATCATCGCCGGCTTTTGACCGTACTGCCTTGCAGAAACGACGAGAACTTTCGAAGGTTCGAACCTTGCGAGAAACTTGCCGGCTATTCTCAACCTCTCGTCGAGCTGCCTTATGTCTAGGACATAAAGCCCGTCGGGTCTGACCTTGTAGATGAACCTCTTCATGTCTCCCGTTTTCACCTGAGTGCCTATGTGCACTCCAGCAGCCAGATACTCGTCAGGAGATATCAAGTACTCATAAATCTCCTCGCTTTTACCCTCATCCCTGTCCTTTACCATCATCCTAATCCCCCTTTTCTTCAGTACCCTCCAGCCTCAAACCACAAACATATTAACGTTTCTGTGAGCGGAGCGACTAAAAAAGGTCGCTCCTCTCGAGCCACACGAACCTGTCTTTCCTCCTCTTCACGGTTATGGGGATAACCCCCCTTTCGAACTCCTCCCTCGCTATTTCGAGGGGATCCGTGCTCTCCGTGTCTATCAACACGGGAGCGCCCATCGCTATTTGTAGGGCTCTCGCTCCAATTATTCGAGCCCTCTCAAAACGCGTGTAGTCGAACGGAAACAACCTTTTGCCAGATGAGACTGACGTGCGTACCACCTCCGGAGGCCACAGGGCGGCTCCCACGTAAAAAAAGTGGGGCCGCCGAGATTTGAACTCGGGTCACGGCGTCCCGAACGCCGCAGGATCACCAGGCTACCCCACGGCCCCTCTAAAGCCTGCAAACTCCTCTATCACGGACTTGTGAGTCAGAAACATCCTCCTACAGCAGTACCTTTCAATTCCGAGTTCGTCAAGAGCCTCCTTCGGACTCTTACCTTCTTCAAGTTTCTTCTTGTACTCCTCCCACAGGTGACCTATCACAGCCCCACACGTAAAGCAGCGAACGGGAAACATGAAATCACCTGTAAGAGGTCTGTCTCCTCTTTCTCGCTCCCCTGCCACCCTGTTTCTTCGGCTCTTTCCTCCTCACGTCGTTGACGAGCAAAGACCTGTCGTACTCGAGGTAAACCTTCCTCAGTTCCTCGTCTCCGCTCCACTCCACAAGACCTCTCGCTATCGCAGTTCTTGCTGCCTCGGCCTGGGCCATGAAGCCTCCACCATTCACTGTAACGTCGATGTCAACCATCTCAGCGAGCTTCTTCGCCATTATGAGGGGCTCCATGATAACCATCCTCGCCATTTCAGGCTGAATTATCTCCACTGGAACCTTGTTTATCCTAACTCTCCCCTTTCCGTCTCTTATTCTAGCCCTTGCAACTGCCGTCTTTCTCTTACCACTCGTGAGCACGATCTTCATAAGCTCACCTCATTTCAGGCCTCAACCTCAATCTTGTAACCAAGGTACTCGCTAACCTCACCGAGCGTTACGTACTTCTCGGCTTTAGAAACTTTCTCAAGCAAGGCCTGTTCGACCTTCTCAGCCTTAGCGTTTTTGAGTTTTTCAGGCACGCCGACGAAGACCCTGAGGTTCTTCAAAGCCTCTCTACCTCTCCTGTTCTTCGGCAGCATTCCTCTAACAGTCCTCTTGAAAATTCTCTCCGGATGTCTTGGGAAATAGGGGCCCTTCTCCTTGCTCCCCCTCTCGTACTTCTCCCTATACTTTTCGAAGACCATCTGCCTGTCTCCCGTTATGACGACTTTCTCAGCATTCACGACCACTATCTTTTCTCCGTTGAGCAGGCTTTTGGCAATTATGCTGCAGAGCCTGCCGAGAATGTGCCCCTCAGCATTAATAACCCTGTAATCCTTACCAAGGAGTTTAAGAGCTCTATCAACGTTTACGCTCATCCTACCACCTCAAAACTTCATCAGCATATTATTCTGAACGGGCCCTCGCTCTCCGCAGCCTCCTCGAGGCTGAGACACTTCCCGCCCGCCTCTTCTATTTTCCTCCTCGCTGTTTCCGAGAAAGAGAGGGCTGCGACCTTTATCGGCTTCGTCACCTCTCCCCCTCCAAGTACCTTCCCTGGGACTACTGCCGTCTCTCCGTCAAGAAGGTACTTCTCGATCTTGGAAACGTTTACCTGTGCGTATAGTTTTCTCGGTTTAGCGAGCCTCTTGGCTATGTCTTTCCAAAGGGGTTTGTCCTTTGCAATCAGCACATCAATAAGCCTGACGAGGTTTGGATCTGTCTTCCTCTTCTGCAGCTTTCTAACCTTGCTCATAGCACCACCTCATAGCTAATCGTAAACGTGAAACCGACAGCCCGCTGAGTGAGCTGATTCGGTGGGTATTTAAAGATAACTGTAGAAGGAGAGGCATGCACCCAAAGCTGCCGAAGTGGCCCTTCCTCTACGTGATAACGGACGACAAAGTACACAAACACGTCGAGGTTGCTGAAGGAGCTTTAGAGGCAGGGGTTAAGGTCATACAGTACAGGGAGAAAAAGAAAGATGGTGGAGAAATGTACCGAGAGGCGAAAGAGGTCAAAGAACTCTGCGAGAGTTACGATGCCTTGTTCATAGTTGACGACAGGCTCGACATAGCGATGGCGGTTGAGGCTGACGGAGTTCACTTAGGTCAAGACGACTTGCCTTACGAGAGAGCGAGGGAGCTTTTTTCCGGAATTTTGGGCGTTTCAGTCAAAACAGTGGAACAGGCGAAGAGAGCTGAGGCTTTTGCAGATTACTTAGGCGCAGGATCCGTTTTTCCAACGAAGACAAAGGACAGCAGGGTAATAGGAGTCGAGGGGTTGAAGAAGATAGTTGAGAGCGTGAAAGTTCCCGTCGTTGGGATTGGCGGAATAAACGCCGAGAACGTTGGAGAGGTTGTGAAAGCTGGAGCTTCCCCGGCAGTCGTCTCAGCGGTCGCTCACGCGAAAGACGTCAAAAAAGCAGCTGGGGAGTTGATAAGGGCGATAGAGGGGGCAGTCAGGTCTGTTTAGAACTCTATTCCCGCCTTGGTTAAAGCCTTCTTTATCCGCTCTATTTCTCGTTCGAGCCTCTCGAACCTCTTTTCGAGGAGATCGTTCGTTCTGTCGAGCTTTGAGGAGATATCGTCCACTTTCTCGCCCACACTCCTTACCTCCGTTTTCAGATCTTCTCCCACACCTCTTATCTCTCCTTTTAGCTCTTCCCTCGTTTTCTCGCTCTCTTCTCTTATGACATTTATCGTTTCGTCCTGCTTTTCAAGCATCTTATCTTGTTTCTCGAGCATTTTGTCCTGCTTATCCAGCATAGTATCCATCTTGTTCAACATCTCGTCTTGTTTTTCTAACATTTTATCCTGCTTTTCAAGCATAATGTCCATCTTATCAAGCATTAAATCCTGCTTTTCAAGCATCAGGTCCTGCTTCTGGAGCATTTGCAATCCAACTTGCACGATCTTCGATAGCTGGGATGTGTTGAAGCTCGCTCTAAACCTCTCGATGTCCCTTATCCTCCCCGTATATTCTTCCACCTTTATCTCTTCGACTACAGCATTTTCTGGTTTCTCCTCTTTGACGAGCTCTACGAACTCTCTTAACTGCTCTTCGTCTCCATCAACTAAAACCAGAATTGTCTCCTTTCCATCAATTCTGACGTTTCGAGCGTCAAACCTGTCAATAAGCAAGGAATCGGCCAACTCAAGCAGTAACAGCCGGTAACCGACGTTGTGAACTTTGCCGATT
>Ga0256834_1000419_pt1 | contig 30758 bp, 26 predicted proteins | sample 4281140metaG_FD_190536 | JGI IMG/M metagenome (GOLD analysis project Ga0256834, IMG submission 190536) | Hydrothermal vent microbial communities from East Pacific Rise, Pacific Ocean - 4281-140 | ecosystem: Environmental > Aquatic > Marine > Hydrothermal vents | place: Pacific Ocean: East...
ATAAATCACAAGTAATTTATCTGCATCCACTAGAAGATAGCAGTATTCAAAATATCGTAACACAATTTATGAAGTATGAAGTTGGAAGTGAAGATGCAGTTTTAGCCCTTGTTGCAAAAGAGATATTAAAAGGTAAAAAACTTCCAAAAGATGTTTTAGAGTATTTTGACTCTTTAGATGATGGATATATAAGTGCAGAGAGTAATATCGGAGAAGAAGAGATAGAGCTTATGGCCAAAAAGATGATTAAAAAAACTAACTTCTCTTTTATCGCTGGAGCTGATTTGTATGCACATCCACAAGCTGAAAGTATAGGAAAGATTTTGGGTCTTATTGAAAAGTATAGTGATTTTAGTGTCACTATAATTCCACCATCTGTTAATACTCTAGGTGTCTCTTTGATTTGTGATTTAGATGTAGAAGCTGGTAAAAAAGTGATAGGATATAACGATATTGGTGATTTTGTCTTAAGCTCTTTAAAAGGTAAAGGTGATGTTGATATGCCAGCTTTAAATCAGCAAGAGGGAACTTTTACAAATTTAGATAAAAAAGTAGTTCCTACAAATGTTGGATTACCTTTTGATGGTTTTTGTCTAAATGATATTGCAAATAATTTAGGATTAGATGCAAGATATACGATAGACTATACTCCTAAGCTACCTATAAAAAAAGGTTTTAAAGAAGAGGAGTTTGATAAACTTCTAAATCATTTTGATGTTTGTGGCACAGAGATTAGAGGGTATGAACTTGTTAGTAAAAGCCAAAAAACTACAAACACTTTAATCGATGTAGATGATATAGAGAGTTATGATGGTGTAGTTGTCTATACTTGTAACCCAAATAGACAGAAAAATATTTTTACAAATTTATGTAAAAACCTTAAATGTGATAACCATTTAGAAGGCTCACAGCAGTTTGCCGTAGCAGCAAAGATAAAGGATGGTGATGAGATAACTATCACAATTAATGGTAAAGAGATTGTCAGAAAATTTAAATTAAATGAGAAATTAAAAGGAACGATAGGGCTTTTACCTACATTTGATATGGGGTTTGAAGGGCAAGAGTTAGCAGATACATACAGATTTCATAAAGCAAAAATTGTACAGGTGAGCAAATGAGCAATATAACAATTGAAATAGACGGTAAAAAATGTGAAGCAAAAGAGGGTGAATTTATACTAAATATTGCAAGACGAGAAGATATATTTATACCAGCTATCTGTTATTTGACAGGCTGTTCTCCAACTCTTGCTTGTAGAGTCTGTTTGGTTGAAGCTGATGAAAAACGAGTCTATTCATGTAATGCAAAAGCAAAAGATGGAATGGTTGTAGTAACTAACAGCGATGAGATAGCAGCTGAGAGAAAAGCTATAATGCAAGTGTATGATGTAAATCATCCTCTTCAGTGTGGTGTTTGTGATCAAAGTGGAGAGTGTGAGCTTCAAGATTATACACTCTATATGGGTGTTGATAGACAAGAGTATGCCATAGCTGATACTCCTAGACCTATTTATGATTGGGGTCTTATGAAGTATGATGCTGCACTTTGTATCGTTTGTGAAAAGTGTGTAACAGTTTGTAAAGATAGTATTGGTGATAGTGTACTTAAAACAAAACCAAGAGGTGGGGATATTGTTTCAAAAGAGTTAAAAGAGACAATGCCAAAAGATGCTTACACAATGTGGAATAAACTACAAAAATCAATCATAGGCACAGTTAATGAAGATAACACTCTTGATTGTCAAGATTGTGGAGAGTGTATTTCAGTCTGTCCTGTTGGAGCTTTGGTTAGTAGTGATTTTCAATATAGTGCAAATGCTTGGGAGCTTAAAAAGATTCCAGCTTCTAATCCTCATAGTAGTGATTGTTCACTTATCTATTACAATGTCAAGCACGGAGATGCAAAAAATTATGAGACAAAAATCTTTAGAGTAACAAATGAACAGCACTATGCACCCATAAGTGGAGCAGCTAGATTTGGTTATGATTTTGAAAATAGAGTTAGTGCAAAAGATGATGCTCTTTTTGAAAAGGCTATAGATTTTATTAAAAATAGTGCAGATACGATTAAATTTTCTAGTTTTATTACAAATGAAGAGGCACTTATTTTACAAAATTTAAAAGAGAAGTACAACTTAAAACTTGTAAATGACGATGCTTTGTATTATCAAGAGTTTTTAAACTCTTATAAAAAAGCTAGTGGAAAAAGTCTATATAGTGGAGATTTAAAAACTATAAAAGCATCTAACTTTGTAGTCTCAGTTGGAACTTCTCTAAGATACGATGCACCGGCAGTTGGATTTGCTTTTAATAATGCCTTAAAGATGAATAAAGGTTCAGGTATATATTTTCATCCGCTTGGTGATAAGGTGGTTGATACATTTGCAAAAACTATCTTAAGTGTTAAGCCTGAAGTTGGTAGTGAGGAGCATGTATTGGCATTTATATTGGAGTACTTTTCCTCTCTTGGTGAAGAGTCATCAAAACTTCCAAAAGAGATTCAAAATATAGTTTCAAAATATGATAAGCAGAATATAAATTTACCAGAAGATTTTGATAAGCTTATGGAGAAGATGCTTGCTAAAAAAGATACTTTTTCTCTAATTGTTGGAGAGGATTTATATAGACATAAAGAGGCTAAAAACTTAGCAAAATTAGTAGGTCTTATAGATAGATTTACACCATTTACTGTAACAATTATTCCTTCACAAACAAACACTTTAGGAGTCTCACTTATCTGTAGCTTAGATGCAAAAGAGGGTTCAAAAGTATTAGGTTATAATGCTTGTGGAGATTTTACTCTTAGCTCTTTAGGAGATGGTGATTTGGATATGCCAGCTTTAAATCAGCAAGAGGGAACATTTACAAATCTTGATAAGAGAGTAGTTCCAACAAATGCAGCTTTAGCTTATAGTGGTTTTGTTTTAAATGATTTGGCAAATGCACTTGGGTTTAATGAGCGTGATACTATAAATTATACAACTAAGTTTCCAAAAGCAAAAGGTTATGAGCCTTTAGAGTTTGATTTAATGCCAAACTTTTTTGATAATGGTGCAAATGAGATTAGAGGTTATCTTTTGAGTATTAAAGATTTAAAAGCCTCAAATGAGCTTTTGGAGCTTAAAAAAGTAGAAAAAGTTGAAGGTCAAATAGTATATAAATCTAATCCTATCAATCAATTTAGCTATTTTACAAATAAAGCTAAGCAGTTAAAAACTAGTGCCTCAGTTTATGTGAGTTCTTTATTTTTGGAAAATGCAAATTTAAAAGAGGGTGACGAGGTAGAGGTAAAAAATGAGAGTGGTTTGATTTTGGCAAAGTTAGAGTTAGATTCACAGCTTGATAGTGAGATAGTTTATCTTGGTACATTTGATAAAGGACTAGATTGTGAGAGTATTTTCAAAGATGGTTCTAGATTTAATTCAGCAACAATAAGGAAGGTGTAAAATGGAAGTTTCTTACATTATAGAGACGATTATAAAGATTATCGTTATCTTGACAGTATTTTCGGCACTTGCAGGAATTACGACATATTTTGAGAGAAAAGTGTTGGCATTTATGCAAAGAAGATTAGGACCTACGCATGTTGGGCCTGTTGGGCTTTTACAAGTTGCGGCGGATGGTATAAAACTCTTTACAAAAGAGGATATTGTGCCTCAAAATGCAGTGAAGCCTATCTTTATGATAGCTCCTGTTATAGCAGCAGCATCTGCATTTATAGCGATGGCGGCTGTACCATTTTTACCTGAATTTACAATTCCTTTTACAGATTATGTAGTTCGTCCAATTGTCTCTGATATTAATGTTGGTGTACTTTTTGTTATGGGTGTTATGGCAACTGGAATGTATGCTCCACTTTTAGCTGGAATGGCATCTAACAATAAATGGTCACTTTTAGGAGCTGCTAGAACTGTTATACAGATACTATCTTTTGAAGTTATTACAGGTTTATCACTTATCGCTCCACTTATGATGGTTGGATCATTATCTTTGATTGATATAAATAATTACCAAGATGGTTTTTGGTTGGTTGTTTTTCAGCCTGTTGCTTTTGTGATGTTTATGATAGCTGGTTATGCTGAGACAAATAGAACTCCATTTGATTTATTGGAACACGAAGCTGAGATTATCACTGGTTATGCGACTGAATACTCTGGAATTAGATGGGGACTTTTTGCAATTGGTGAGTATGCAAATATGTTTACAGTAGCTTTTGTAACTGCGCTAGTGTTTTTAGGTGGTTTTAATGATTTATGGTTTATCCCTGGTGGAATTGCTATAATTTTAAAAGTTATAGCAATTATCTTTTTCTTTATGTGGGTAAGAGCGGCTTGGCCTCATGTGAGACCTGATCAGATTATGTGGTTATGTTGGAAAGTGCTTATGCCGTTGGCACTTGTTAACATTTTAATAACTGGCTTAGTTATAATGGCAATATAAGGGATATATGATGGATTTTACAAATTATAATAATAGAAATGTATCGGCAGATTACAAATATATCGAAATAGATGAGACACCAACTTTATGGTCAGATAAGTTTAAAAGAGTTATGAAAAGAACATTTAAAGGTGAGCTCTTTGTGGGACTTTGGGTAGTTTTTAGAGAGATGATAAAAAGAGGAAACTCACATACTATTTTGTATCCTCTTGAGAAACTTCCAATTAGTCCAAGATATAGAGCTCTTCATGAGATAAAAAGGCTTGTTGAGAGTGGAAATCAAGCTTGTATTGGTTGTGGACTTTGTGAGAAAATCTGTATAGCAAATTGTATACAGATAGATACAAAGTATGGAAGTAAAGGGCGAAAAGTAGTTAGAGGATATACTATTAACTTGGGTCGTTGTATCTATTGTGGTTATTGTGCAGAAGTTTGTCCTGAGCTTGCAATTACTCACGGTCAAGATTATGAAAATGTGAGTGAGCAAAGAGCACATTTTACTTCGATGTCTGAGCTTGTAACTCCTATGGATATATTTAAAGCAGGCAAGCAAGAGCAATATCCTGGTTTTGGTGCATTAAGTGATAATGCTGATGATAATGTTAAAAAAACTCCTCTGGCGTATTAAGGGCTTATGATGTATGAATTGATAGCGTTTTATCTTTTTTCTGGTTTAACAATTGCGATGTTCCTTATCGTAGTGTTAAGTAAAAATGCACTCTATGCGATGAGTGCATTGGCTGCTGGCATGATATTAATATCAGGCTTTTTCTTTCTTTTAGATGCTGATTTTTTAGGAGTTGTTCAAATCATAGTATATACTGGAGCTGTTATGGCTCTTTATGCTTTTGGTATGATGTTTTTTGATACAACTCAAGATGTAAAAGAAAATATTCAAAATTCTAAGATAATTTATGGGTTATGGATTTTAAGTGCGGTATTGATTGTTATTATGATTTCTGCCCCTTTTATGTCAGAAAAACTTATGTTAGATGCATCTCTTTCACAAGATTTAATTGCAGGTGCAAATAATCCTCAAGCAGTTGGTATAATACTTTTTACAAAGTATCTTGTTCAGTTTGAATTAGCAGCTGTTATGCTTTTGGTTGCTATGATTGTTGGTATTATTTTAGCTAGTAAAAGAATGGATTCTAGTATAACTTTAGAAGAAGAGGATGAAAAAATTTTAAAAGAAGAGTTTGATATAAGGGAGAGCAAATGATAACACTTACACACTATTTAGTTGTATCTAGTATACTATTTGTAATAGGTTTAGTAGGAGTGATAAGACGAAAAAATCTTCTTTTGCTCTTTTTCTCAACAGAGATATTGCTAAATTCGGTAAATATTGGTTTTGTGGCTGTAGCTAAGTTTTATGGAGATTTAACTGGTCAAATGTTTGCATTTTTTATCATTGCAGTTGCTGCTAGCGAAGTTGCAGTTGGTTTGGGGCTTTTGATATTATGGTACAAAAGAACAGGAACTATTGATTTAGACTCTATGCAATTGATGAAAGGATAAGGGATGGAAGTATATTTATATATAGCACTTTTTGCACCACTTGTTGGTTCACTTTTTGCAGCACTATTTGGAGATAGACCAAAAAATCTCATAACAGGGCTAGCAACAAGTGGACTTCTTTTTGCATCTTGGGTTGCATCGATAATTTTAATTATGAATGTAGATACTTCAAATGTTGTTCATGTAAGGATGATGGATTGGATAGCCGCTGGAAGTATCAATATAGACTTTGGATTTTTAGTAGATCCAGTTTCGGCCATTATGATGGTAACTGTTACTACTGTTTCAATGTTGGTTCATATCTATTCAATTGGTTATATGGAACACGATAAAGGGTTTAATAGGTATTTTTCATATCTCTCTGCATTTGTGTTTTCTATGATGATACTTGTTATGAGTGATAACTTTTTAGGATTGTTTATTGGATGGGAAGGAGTTGGACTTTGTTCTTGGCTTCTTATTAGTCATTGGTATCACAAACCTGATGTAAGTACTTCTGTAAATCCAGCTATCTCTCCTGCATATGCTGCAAATGAAGCATTTGTAATGAATAGAATAGCAGATCTTGGAATGCTTATTGGTATTTTTATGATTTATTGGAATCTTGGAAGTTTAAATTATGATACTGTTTTTGCAAACATTGGAACTTTAAGTACAGGAACAATTACATTAATTGGTATCTTCTTGTTTATAGGAGCTATGGGTAAATCAGCACAATTTCCACTTCATACTTGGCTTGCAAATGCGATGGAGGGACCAACTCCAGTTTCAGCACTAATTCATGCAGCTACGATGGTAACAGCTGGTGTTTATCTGATTGTAAGAAGTCATGAGATTTATGCTCTTATACCAAATGTGGGTTATTTTATAGCTTGTCTTGGTGCTTTTGTTGCTATTTTTGCGGCATCTATGGCACTTGTAAATACGGAGCTTAAAAGAATTATCGCTTATTCCACTCTCTCTCAACTAGGTTATATGTTTGTGGCGGCGGGACTTGGTGCATATTGGATTGCTCTATTTCATTTGATGATGCATGCATTTTTTAAATCGGTTCTATTTTTGGGTGCTGGTAATGTTATGCATGCTATGGGTGATGAGAGACATATCAATAAAATGGGAGGCTTAGGTAAGGTTATGCCTTGGACTATGGGTATTATGAGTGTTGCATCTTTAGCTCTTGCTGGTATTTGGCCATTGGCAGGGTTCTTTTCAAAAGATAAGATATTAGAGACGGCATTTTCTCAAAATCACTACTTTTTATGGCTTCTTCTTTGGATTGGTGCAGGTATGACTGCATATTATAGTTTTAGACTTATTATGCTTGTGTTTTTTGGTAAAGAGAAATACGATAAAGAAGAAAAGCATCCTCATGAGGCTTATAAGTTTGTCTTAGCTACTATGATACCATTAGCAATATTGGCAGTGGTAGCAGGTTTTAGCGAACATTCATTTATGAAGTATGTTGATGGAATACTTCCTGAGTATTATCCACATGTTAGTACATTTACTTTTATCTTTTTAGTTGTTATAACACTTGGAATTGCGATAGGTGGTATTTTATTGGCAATTGTTAAATTTTCAAGAGGTGATTTTGATGACTTCTTTAAAAAACTTGGAGTTTATGATTTGCTCTCAAATCAATACTATATTCCAAAGTTTTATGAAGAGAAGATATGTGTTCCTTATAAGAATATGTCAAAGTTTGCTTGGGAAAAACTAGATTTAAAAGTTGTTGATGCAACTGTTGATTTTATTGCTGGATTTATATATGCAACGGGCGATAAGAGTAGAAAAATGCAAAGTGGTAATCTAAGTACTAACCTTAAATGGATGGTTGCAGGTTTAGTTGTGCTATTGATAGCCGCAATATTTAAGATTGGTATATAAGGAGCTTATGGTATGGATTCATTATTAACACTTTTGATATTTTTTCCAGCACTCGCAGGATTGCTTGGATTTTTTATAGATAAAGGGGCGATTCGAGCTTATGGTATAGCAGTTACTGCCATTGTCTTTTTCTTATCCCTCTTTTTATGGTTAGGATTTGATAACTCAAATCCAGGTTACCAATTTTTAGAGCATGTGCCTATAATTTCACAATTTGGTATAAATTACTCTTTAGGAGTTGATGGTATATCACTCTTTTTGATAGTGCTTAGTACATTTATGACGATGATTGCTATTATTGGGTTGACAATTAAGGATAATATTAAAAATCTTATTATCTCAGTGTTGTTTTTAGAGATGACAATGATTGGTGTGTTTGCTTCACTTGATGTTATTTTATTTTATATCTTTTGGGAAATTTCACTTATACCGATGTTTTATATCATTGGAGCTTGGGGTGCTAAACTTAGAATTTATGCAGCGGTGAAGTTTTTCCTTTATACTTTTGCTGGTTCACTCTTTATGCTTGTTGGTATTTTATACTTTGCTTATTTAAATCAGCAAGCTACTGGAGTATGGAGCTTCTCTATCGCTGATTGGCAAGCTCTTCGTATCCCTTTTGAGGCACAACTTTGGATATTTGGAGCATTTTTCCTAGGATTTGCTGTTAAAGTACCTATGTTTCCTTTTCATACTTGGCTTCCATATGCACACGGTCAAGCACCAACTATTGGTTCGGTTTTACTAGCTGCTGTACTTTTAAAGATGGGTACTTACGGATTTGTAAGATTTTCACTTCCTATGGTTCCAGATGCATCTGTTTATTTTATAGTTCCAATTGCTATTTTGTCACTTATTATGATTGTTTATACTGCAATGATTGCATATGCTCAAGAAGATATGAAGCAGGTTATTGCTTATAGTTCTATTTCACACATGGGTGTTATTATTCTTGGGACATTTGCTATGAACTCTGAAGGTATAACAGGTTCAATCTTTTTAATGATTTCACATGGTATTGTCTCTGGAGCTTTGTTTATGCTTGTTGGTGTAATCTATGATAGAAGAAAGACTAAGATGATGAGTGAGTATGGAGGATTAGCATCTTCAATGCCTCGCTTTGCTACAGTTTATGGAATTATGCTGATGGCATCTGTTGGATTGCCTTTAACAATTGGTTTTGTTGGAGAATTTTTGGCACTTTTAGGTTTTTATAAAATATCACCAGTTATGACAGCAATCGCTGGGTCTACTATCATATTAGGTGCTGTTTATATGTTGACGCTTTATAAGAGGTCATTTTTTGGAGAGATTACAAATGAGAAAAATAGAAATCTTCCAGATCTTACAAAGCAGGAGATAACCGCTCTTGCCCCATTGGTCTTTTTAGTTATAGCACTTGGTGTTTATCCAAAACCAATTCTTGATCCAATAGACAACAGTGTAAAACATATGCTTCAAAATATGGAGCAAAAAGCAGTAACTCAAGATGCAAAAGATTTACTTAAAAAAGCAACAACTATAGGGGAGGAAAAATAATGATAGAGCCAATTTCGTTTGATTTAGAGGCATTAAATCTTCCATCATTAATTCCAATGTCAATTACTGTTATTGGAGCATTGACAATAATTATTATTGATTTGATTACAAAAAACTTATCAAAAAGTTTTTATGTTATGGTGAGTTTACTTTTTATTCTTTTAAGTCTAGGATCAGTTATCGCATATAATGGAGGAGAGAGAGGTTTCTTTGATGTGATGTTAATTGATGGTATAGCAACACTTACACAGATTATTATACTTACTGCATCTGCTCTTTTTATACCTCTAGCACTCTCTTCAAAGAGATTTCATGAGTTCTCTTTTCCTGAGTTTTTTGCACTCTTTTTGTTTATGATTGCTGGTTTCCAATTTATGGTAGCTTCTGATAATCTTATCTTGATTTTTATAGGATTAGAAACATCTAGTTTAGCTTTGTATGCTCTAATAGCTATGCATAATAGAGAAAAATCATTTGAAGCAGCTGTAAAATACTTTACAATGGGTGCATTAGCATCAGGATTTTATGCTTTTGGCTCTTTAGTTCTTTATGCACTTACTGGAAGTGTTGAGCTACATAAAATTGAGCAAGTTTTAATCGCTAGAGATTTTGAACCTATTTGGGGTGTTTTTCTTGCTGTTGTATTTATGTTAGCAGCCCTTGGATTTAAGCTATCAATGGTTCCATTTCAAACTTGGGTTCCTGATGTTTATGAGGGTGCGAGTGCCGCACTTGCTGGATATATGTCTGTTGTTCCAAAAATAGCAGCTTTTGTTGTAGCTTTGAGATTTTTTGATATTTTTGTCTCTGCTGAGATTGTTTGGGTTCAAAATATCTTATGGGTAGTTGCAGTGGTTACAATGACAGCTACAAATATAATGGCATTGGTTCAAGAGAGTGTAAAGAGGATGCTAGCTTACAGCTCAATCTCTCATGCAGGTTTTGCGATGGCTGCTATTTTAATCGGTACTACTGAAGCTTATAGTGCTCTGTTTTTTTACTGGGTACTTTTTACTTTTGCAAACTTAGGTGCTTTTACTATGCTTTGGGTTTCTAGACATAAAGGGAATGAATTTTGGGGTGATACAGGCTATGATCATCCATATGAAAAATTTTCTGGAATGGTAAAAATTATGCCAATTGGTGCAGTACTTATGGCGATGTTTATGTTCTCTCTTGCTGGTCTTCCTCCATTTTCACTATTTTGGGGAAAATTGTATATCATGAGTGCTGCTGTGAATTCAGAGTTTTATGTACTTGCTATAATCATGGCTATAAATAGTGCTATATCTGTATATTATTATCTAAAGCTTGTTGTATATATGTTTTTGAGAGAGCCCACTCAACAAGATGGTACGATTTATATGAAAAATGCATCAACTGCATTAAAATCGATTATAGGTTTTGCAGGTTTTTTGACTTTTCTTGCAATATTCTTTGTAGGACCTTTACTAGAGGTTATTACTAATTATGTGAAGGCTAGTGGCTTTTAATATTAGATTAAAGAGTAGGTAGCTCTGCTCTTTATCTCCTTATGATATAATTTCTCTTATGAGAAGTTTAATATATTTAATTCTATTGTCTGTTTATGCATATTCTGCTTCATTAACCTTGAATGAAGTTAAAGATAATAATAAATTTTTTTCCTTACTTCATATAAAAGATGAAAAAGCATTTTTATGTGAGATAAAAATGAGAGATTTTAGGGATATAGTTGTTTGTGAATTTTCAAAAAATATAACTAAAAATATATCAAAAAAAACTAATAATTTTTCATTAAACTCTTTTGAAAATAAAATTCAAATCATACCAAATCATAAAATAAAACTTCAATCTCTACAAGATGATTTTATAACTACAAATATTATAAAGTTAAATACAAAACCAAGATATAGACATTGGATTATAACAGTATATAAAAATGATGCAGAGTTTTTAAAACAGACCCAAAGAGATGGAATAGATTTTGATATTACATTTTCAAATAGAGAATTCCCTTATGTTGGCTCCCTAGATTTAAATGCTTTGCCAATTCTTCAAAAAAATGATGCTTTGACTCTTAGTCGAATAAAAGAGCAATATTTGAAGAAAAATTATCAAAAAGCTATCGATTTATCTGATATGCTTCTTGATAAAGAAAATAGTGTTTTTTTTGAAGAGGCAAAGCTTTTTAAATTAAGGTCAATGGATGCAATTGCTTGGGAGAGTGATAAAGAGTCAGATATAGATACAGATAGGTTGGTAGATTTAGCAAAAGAGTGGATTGATGAAAATCCTTCAAGTAAAAATTTGCCAGAAGTTTTGATGTATATATCTAAAACATATTATAAATTAGGATATATAAATAAAGCAAATGAATATAGTAATATATTAAAAGATGAGTTTTATGATAGTAAATTTGCAAAACTTGCACAAATTTATAAAGCAGATAGAATTTATGAAAATCGAAAAAGAAGATCTGAAGCACTAGAAATATACAAAGATGTACTTTACAACACAAAAGATGTGACTATTGCATCTGATGTTGCTTCAAAACTAACTGATAAGTATCTTGATATTTTTCAAGCTAAACTAGCGGGTAAATTTTATAAAAAAGTTGTAGAGGCAAATGAGTTATATGTTAAAAAATATTCGCAAAAATCATATGAGTTTGCAAAGAGATTTGCTGAAGCTAAAGAGTATGATTTAGCGATTAATATAGCAGGGATACTTTTGAGTGAGAAAGATGATAGAGAATTTCGACAGAGTTTACAAAAAGATATATCTTACTGGTTTGAACTAAGTGGGAAAAAACATGGAGCTATTGGGCTTTATAGACAATATTTGTTAGATTATCCAAATGGTAGTTATGTAGAGTTTGTTGAAAATAGGTTAGATAAAATTGTATTTGATGTTGATGAGAAAGATTTGGTTAAAAAAATGGCAAATATTGATACTATATTGGCAAAATATCCAGATGATCCAATTTATAAAAAGGCACTTGTTGAAAAAGCACAGATGCTAGTTGAAGCAAAGGATTATGATAAACTTTTTAAAATTGAAAAAGAGTTAAAAGCAAATAAAATAGATAAGTTTTTAAGTTTTGCAGCTCAAAAAAAGATAAGTATAGATTTGAAAAATGATAAATGCAAAGATGCAATTTATCTAAAACAAGAGTACAATGCTAAAGTAGAAGAGAAGTTTGAGCCGAAGTTTTTTGAGTGCTTGATGAGAAGTGCAAAATATAAAGATGCATTAGATTTGAGTAGCAAATATTTAAAAGATAAAAATTTAGCAAAAAAATTAGAGTGGATGTATAAAGCTTTACAAGCCCACAGTAGACTTGATGAAAATAAAAAAGTGATTATGCTTGGAGAAGATATAGAGAAACTTAGTGATGTTTTAAAGACAAAAAAATATCAAGATATAGTCTATCAAAAAGCAAAAGCATACTATAATTTACAAGATTATGATGAGATGATGCTTAGAGAAGTTATAAAAGCTGAAAAACTTTATCCTAAAAATATTAAAAATATTGATCTTTTTGTAAAAGTTCTTCGATATGCTAAAAACAGGAAAAATGATACTCTAATTTTAACATATGCAAAAAAGATTATAGAGCTACAAAAAGCACATAAAATAAGCAGTTACTCACCAAGGGTAGAGTTAGACTACATCAATGCACTAAAGCGTCTAAAATTGTACGATAAGGCACTTAAAGAGGATTTAAAACTTCTATATATAAAATTGAGTGATGAACAAAGAGCAAATGTACTTTATATCGCAGGGGAGCTTAGTTTAAAAATTGGTAAAAAAAGTGAGGCTAAAGAGTTTTTTATGAAGTGTGGTGAGATTGTAAATGATAGCTCTTGGCAAAAACTTTGTGCCGAAAACTTAAAATTATTAGATGAGTTTTAAAAATTTTCAAAAATCCCATAGATTCTAAGTTTCCATGCTTATCAATCAATCATAACATGAATATAGTCGATTTAAAGCTTGATGCCTTTTTTTAATTAATTTTTATATAAGTTGTAAGCCGTAAATAGTTGTAATTCCAAGAGTATAAGCTCCAAGTAGATAAACATTTCTAGGGTTTCCTGAAAGCTTGGGTGTTTTAATTTCAGATACATTTAAAATAGCTAGTCCAACTCCACTAATATACAAAACTATAGAAAAAGTCCCATGAGTAAAGAAGCCTTCAAATAAAAATACAAAAACCAAAATTAAACTATTATTATCAAGAGCAAGTCCTGTATATTTTGTGCCACCTGCTAACCCATAAGTGCTAAAATAACTGAGTCGAATAGCCGCTGTTGCTAACATTATAAATGCTCCTATCAGATATATAGGTTCAAAACTACCATAACTTAAAAGTAAAATAGCAGGAGTTACCCCATAACTTATTATATCGATTACAATATCAAGTTGCCCACCAAATTTAGCATCATTAGTAGTTCTACCCTTTAATCTTCTAGCTACTAATCCATCAGCCCAATCAAAAGCAACAGCCCAAACCATACCAATCATGGCTGCTTTATAAAGACCTATAACACTGAAATAGATAGCTAGGAGTGTACAAGCTAATCCTAAAAGTGATAAAAGATTTGGTAAATCATTTACATAAGATAAAATTGTTGGTTGTTGCATCTTTATAGTTTTAGAGTTTTCTTTTGACATAAATGAAATCCTTTGGGATAAATGAATTTTGAATGATACAAGGTATTTAGCATAAGAATGGTATTGTAGCATAAATCATATTACTAACTGACCTCATATACTATAACCCATAGTGAATGCTTTCTCATTTTATCTAAAAAGATAAGTTTAATAATATTTGATAACTCTGCTGTGCTTTAAATGTCATAAAAAGAGTTTTGAACAATTAAATATTGTGTGCAAAGTCAGTTATGTACTAAAGGAGATTAAATTATGATTGTATATACTGTTGGTACTTTTGATTTGTTACATGTAGGTCATTTAGCTTTGTTGGAATATTGTAAAACATTGGGTGATATTTTTGTTGTGGGCGTTGCTTCTGATGAAGTAGTAAACTCTTATAAACCAAATGTTCCTGTTATTCCACTAAATCAAAGAATGGAAATGCTCAAAGCTTTAAAATGTGTAGATGATGTACGAGCATATCATGAGCTTGAATATGTATCAGCTTGTAAAGAGTTAGGTGTAGATGTTTTTGTTATTGGAGAGGATTGGGGAAATAAATCACATAATATTGCAGTGGAAAAATATCTTAAATTAAAAGGAAAAAAAATAATTCAAGTTACTTATAATCCACAAACTTCATCTACAAAAATAAAACAAAATATTATATCTCAAACTCATACATAAAAATAGTAAAAGTAAAAAGAGTCTGAGATTTTTATCACACCATAAGTCGTGGAATAAACAAAGAGAAAATTTAAAATATTATTTGTGAAGTGTTTATCTCATTATGATTTAGTATTAGTATAAAATAGTTAGTCAAATAAGTTATATTTTAGTACAATCCACTATGATAAAAAGATACCCAACCAAGAAAATTTATGTAGGTGATGTTGCAGTTGGTGGAGATGCTCCTATCTCTGTTCAATCAATGACATTTTCAAAAACCGAAGATATAGATGCAACGATAGAGCAGATAAGAAGATTGCATTTTGCAGGGTGTGATATCGTTCGTGTTGCAGTTGTTGATGAAGCTGCTGCGAAAGCTTTAAAAGAGATAAAAGAGAAGATCTCTCTTCCTTTAGTTGCGGATATTCATTTTAATTATAAATTGGCTTTGATTGCGAGTGAGAGTGTAGATTGTATTCGTATCAATCCTGGGAATATTGGTGATAAAAAGAGAGTTGCAGAGGTTGTAAAAGCTTGTTTGGATCAAAATATACCTATAAGAATTGGTGTAAATAGTGGAAGTTTAGAGAAGCAGTTTGAAAACAGATATGGACAAAGTGCCAAAGGGATGGTTGAGTCTGCGATTTACAATATCAAATATCTTGAAGATTTAGGGTTTGAAGATATTAAAATTTCTTTAAAAGCTAGTGATGTTGGGCGAACAGTTCAGGCTTACAGGGAGCTTCGTCCATTAACCCCTTATCCTTTTCATCTAGGAGTTACTGAAGCTGGGACTTTGTTTCACTCTACTATCAAATCTTCAATAGCTCTTGGTTCACTTTTGCTTGATGGCATTGGAGATACTATGAGAATCTCCATCACAGGAGAGCTTGAAAAAGAGATAGAAGTTGGCAAAGCTATATTAAAAGATGCAGGAGTTTTAAAAGAGGGGTTAAATATCATCTCTTGTCCAACTTGTGGGAGATTGGAGGCTGATTTGGTTAAGGCGGTAGCTGAAGTTGAAGAGAGAACAAAACATATAAAAACTCCTTTAGATGTTTCTGTTATGGGTTGTGTTGTAAATGCAATAGGAGAGGCAAAGAGTGCGGATGTTGCTATCGCATATGGAAAAGGAAAAGGTTTGATTATGAGAAAAGGTGAAGTTGTTGCAAAACTTGATGAGAAAGATTTAGTTGATAGGTTTATAAAAGAGGTAGAGATTGCGGCAAAAGAGGCAGAAAATGAGTGAAAATACCCTTCATAATTTAAATATCGAAAGAGCAGTTTTAAGCTCAATTCTTTTTGAGCCATCTTTATATGAAGAGGTTGCTGCAAAAATTAAATCAAGAGATTTTTATCTTCCACACCATCGTAATATTTTTGAAGCTATGGGTGAGTTAGAGAGAGAAGATCAGCCAATTGATGAGGAGTTTTTAAAAAAAAGGTTACTTCAAAATGAGAGATATAACGAAGATATTTTTTTAGAGGTTATCTCTTCAAGTCCACTCTCAAATTCAGCTGCTTATATCGATGAGATAAAAGAGAAGTCTATTAAAAGAGAGCTTGTAAAACTCACAACAAAGATAAAAGAGGTTGCAGTAGATCAAGATTTGCCAAGTGATGATGTTCTTGATGTGATTCAAAAAAAGCTTTATGAAATCTCTTTAGATGCTACAACAAAAGAGTTTCGTGACTCCCCTGAGATGGTTAGTGCAACGATAAAACACATACATGAGATGAAAAAAAGAGGAAACAATGGAATTATTGGTGTTGATACAGGATTTCGTGAGTTAAATGAACATACAGCAGGTTTCACAGAAGGTCAACTCATCATCGTTGCTGCTCGTCCTGCTATGGGAAAAACTTCTTTAGTTTTAAACATGGCTCAAAAAGCTTTAGATGATGGTAAAGGTGTTGCTATATTCTCACTTGAAATGCCTGCGGAGGAGCTTATGACTAGAATGCTTAGTGCTAAGACTTCTATACCACTTCAAAGTTTAAAAGTTGGTGATATGAGTGATGAACAGTGGTCAGATCTTACTCGTGCATCTGATGAGATGAGTCATCAAAAACTTTTTGTAGATGATGATAGTTTGATAAATATCAACCAAATGAGAAGTAAACTAAGAAAATTAAAGATGCAACATCCAGAGATTGCCATAATGATTGTAGATTATCTTCAACTTATGAGTGGAACTAGTGGAAAAGATAGACACTTAGAAGTTTCAGAGATAAGTCGAGGATTAAAACTTTTAGCAAGAGAGTTAAATATGCCTATAGTCGCACTCTCCCAGCTTAATCGTGGAGTTGAAAGTCGCCATGATAAAAGACCAATGCTTAGTGATATTAGGGAGTCTGGAAGTATTGAACAAGACGCAGATATCATTTTGTTTGTCTATCGTGATGATGTTTATAGAATTCGTGAAGAGAAAGAGAAAGAGAAAAAAGCAAAAGCAGAGGGTCAGGAGTATAAAAGTGCCTTTTTTGAAAAACCAGAAGAGGAAGCTGAACTCATAATAGGAAAAAACAGAAGTGGTCCTGTTGGTGTGGCAAATATAGTTTTTCAAAAAAGATTTACAAGGTTTGTTGATAAAGGGAGTATTCCTGTTGAGATAGTTTATGAAGATGCAGATTTAAATGCAAAAAATTCAAACTTCAACATGCCTCCTATTTAGGTGAGAGATAAGCCATTTGAATTAAATCTTTTTGATAATTATAAAGAGGTTTCTGTTTTTGCTTTTTTGATGGTGCTTGTTTTCTCTTTTAATCTCTATCAAAAATATACTCTTTTCAAAGAGGTTACTGCTTCAAAATTTTATACAACAGATGCAAAAATTTTAAAACAGTATAAAAAAGTTAGTAAAAAAACAGGTCGTAGTTATTTTGTCTTAAAAGTGAAAAGTGTTGATGGATATAGTTTTTTTACGACAAATTATGAAGATTTAAGAGATATAAATGCTCGTGAGATCTCTATTGGGATTATCACTGAAAAGATAGATTTTAAATCATTTTTAAGTGGATTTTATGCTCCTTCATATGGTATAAAACTTCACGAAAAAGAGATAAAATTTAAAGATAAGATCTCCTCTTATATCGCAAATCAGCATGAAGATGCAAAGATGAAAGAGCTTTTTTTAGCACTCTTTTTGGCAGATCCTATCTCTAAAGATTTGAGAGAAGATGTTTCGTTTTTGGGTATTTCTCACTTAATCGCTATTAGTGGATTTCATCTTGGGGTTTTGTTTACTATTTTGTATTTTCTTTTTAAAAATGTTTATATTTTTTTTCAAAATCGCTACTTTCCTTATCGAAATATAAAGTTTGATTTGACAATTTTGATTTTGGCTCTTTTGTTTGCTTATTTGTCACTTCTTGGGTATGTACCGTCGGTTGTGAGGTCGTTTGTTATGATGGCAGTTGGTTTTTTTCTTTACCATAGATCTTTTAAAATTGTCTCATTTGAAGTTCTTTTTGTTACTATTTTACTTATTTTAGCACTTATCCCAGAGTTTTTATTTTCTATTGGGTTTTGGTTTTCTGTTAGTGGGGTTTTTTATATCTATCTGTTTTTAATCCACTTTTCTCATCTGAAAAATTGGCAGATATTTCTGCTTTTAAATTTTTGGGTTTATATCACTATGATTCCTGTTGTAAATTATATCTTTCCTATCTTTACATTTCATCAGCTTTACTCTACTTTTTTAACTATGCTTTTCTCAATCTTTTATCCTTTAGAGATGTTTTTGCATATAGTTGGATTTGGGGATTTGTTGGATGGTGTTTTGCTTTGGTTATTTTCAAGGGAGGGTGAAATTTTTATGTTTAAAACTCCATTTTGGTTTTTAACTCTTTATCTTGTTTTTTCATTTTTCGCTATATTTTATAAACGCTTCATCTTCTTTCTTCTTGGGCTTAACTTGGTATTTTTCTTTCTCGTTTAGATAGTAGCAGAGTTTTGCACCATACAAAAAGATAATCCAAGAGACATAAATCCATATAAAAAAGAACATAATTGTGCTAAATGAGCCATAGATAGTAGTATAAGTTTTATTTATAGTGACATAATATACAAAAACTGTTTTTGAGATATACCAGACGAGTGAGCTTACAAAAGCACTAGAGATTGCACTTTTTATATAAACTTTTGCGTTTGGAGAGATGTAGTAGATTATGCAAAATGCTATCCAGATAACAAGATAAGAGGAGAGAGAGATTATATCTATCCAGTTTGTATATTCGTAACTAGCCATGAGTACACTTGCTTTTATGCCCAAGAAGATAGATAAAAGAAGCCCTAAAGGCATTATAAGTGTGAGGGCTAAATATATGGAGATTGAGTGAAAAAATCCTCTTGGAGGCTTTTTAAAAATTTTATTTATCACATATTCAAAGTCATCAAAAAACATTATCGATACATAAAGCACAAAAACGATGCCTATGATTCCAAGACCTGATGTATTTTGCATAAATTTATCTATATTTTCAAAAACTCCATCGTGGTGAATTGGTAGTAGTGAGTCAAATATAAACTTTTTTATTTTAAGATAGTACTCATCAAAATTTGGTAACTTTGTAAATACATACAAAGATATAAGAAGTATAGGAATTAGTGCTAAAACAGTATGAAAACTAAGTGAAGATGCATAATGAAGTAGATTATGGTCGATAAAATACTCTTTTAAAGATCTTTTTAAAGCTCGTTTAGGTCTCATAACCCCATCTTGGACGGATTTAGTATATTGTTCGGGTCAAATGCTTTTTTGATTTTTTTGAAAAGTTCAAGTTCATCATCATTAAATGCAATATCCATAAAAGGAGCTTTACTAAGCCCGATCCCATGTTCTCCACTAAGAGTTCCACCCATTTTTACAACTAATTTAAAAATCTCTTCTATCGCTTTGTGTCCATCTTCTAACTCTTTTTTATCACTACCATCTACCATTACATTTACATGTATATTTCCATCTCCTGCATGTCCAAAACATGGAACTTTAAAGCCATATTTTTCACCTATTTTATAGATTTCATTTAGTGCTTTTGGTAGTTTGGATCTTGGAACTGATATATCTTCATTTAATTTTTTGCTTCCGTAGATTGTGACACATTGAGATACATTTCGTCTAGCATACCAGATCTTTTCTCTATCTTTTTTCTCTTTTGCTATTTTAAACTCTACCAAGCCATTTTCTTCAAAAGATTTTTGCAAAATACCAAGTTGAAACTCTACCTCTTGTATAACATTTCCATCTACATCACCTATCAAAAGTGCTCCAGCATCTTTTGGTAACTCTACACCTAATTTCTCTTTTATAGCTTTAATTGAGAGTGCATCTATAAACTCCATAGCAACAGGATTTGCTCCACTCGCAAGGGATTTAAATACAGCGTTCATGGCATCTTCTACATTTGGAAAAACAGCCATATAAGATGAAGCATATTTTGGTTTTGGTAGAAGTTTTAGTGTTATTTCGGTGATAACTCCAAGGGTTCCTTCACTTGCTATTAAGATACCTGCAACATTGTATCCTGCAACATCTTTTATGGTTCTTTTTCCAGCTCTTATGATTTTACCATTTGCTAAAACTGCACGAAGTGCCATCACATAATCTTTGGTAATTCCATACTTTGCAGCTCTCATACCACCCGCATTTTCGCTTACATTTCCACCAAGTGTGGAGTAGAGCTCACTTGCAGGATCTGGAGGATAAAAAAGCCCTAACTCTTCAGCTTTGTTTTGTAAATCCATATTTATAACACCTGGTTGTACTATAGCTAACATGTTTTGCATATCTATCTCTAAAATCTTATTCATATGCTTTTCAAATGCTAAAATAATACCTCCCTTAGCAGGCAATGCTCCACCTGTAAACCCACTTCCTGCACCTCTTGGAGTTATAACTATCTGATTTTCGTTGCAATATTTTAAAATAGCACTTACATCAGCTTCATCTTTTGGAAATAAGACACAATCAGGCTCATACCTCTCTCTAGTTGCATCGTAGGAGTAGGCTATGAGGTGTGCTTTATCATCATAGATATTATCTTCACCAACTATGTTTTTAAATGCTTTTATATCTTTTTTATCTAACACTATTTTATACCCAAAAGTTTTTTGTAGTAATTATTGTAATTTTGGATACCTTTGCCACCCATGAGTCCAAAAACTCTTCCTTTTATCTCTTTTAGTCTGTGGTAAAAAGGGGTCATCTGCTTTGTATTTTTTAAATCTTTTGGTAATTCTACTTTATGCAAAATTTTAAAACTATTGCAATCTACAAAATACCCACTATCTTCAACTATAAAAAATAAAAGTGCAAAACTATCTTCTGTACACTCTTTTTTAAAATCATCTTTTTTTGGAGCAGGGGAGTAATCTCTTGCCAAGGTTGAGGCGAAGATGTCTGGATGTATCCAAGAGAATTTATTGTGAGTTTTTTTAATATAGTTAAAACTCTCTTCATTTGGAGCGATAATTAAAGCTCGATTATAAAGATAGTTTAATATAACTTCATCTCCCTTTTTTGGAGTTATACTGTATTGCGGAAGTGCATCTTGGTTGAGGGCAGAGAATTTTTTATATTTTAAAATTGCAGATGCACCTTTTTTCTCTACAACTTCAACTACAGCTATAATAGTCTTATGTGTGCCATCAAAATCTCTTAAAATTATTCCACTTGAACCTACGGAAAAATCTTTGTTTTCGTCTATATATATATAGTTGTTTTTAATTTCACTAACAGTTGTACTATATGGAGAGAAGTTTGTATTGGCACTTAGGAGTGTGAGGGTTGATAGGAAAAGGGGTATAAAAAATCTAAACATTGAGTAACCTTTGTAATTTAAAAAATAATTATACACCATTTTAGCAATATTTTGTATAATTATACTTACAATTTTTTAAAGGGATATTTTTTTTGATACTTATTAGATGGCTTATAATTAGCTTAGTTTTTTTACAATCCCTTCAAGCTTATACTCTTTATGATAATAGAGTTGAAGATAAGATTTGGAAAAGTGGAGAGACTCTTTTGGCATTTTTGCAAGAGAACCTTATTCCTATGAAGTTATATTATGAGATGGATTCTGAAGATGAAAAACTTGTTGGTGATATTCGTTTTGCATCTGTTTGCCATATTTTAAGAGATGCAGATTACAATGTAATACAAGCTTTAATACCTCTAAATGAAGAGCTTCAGCTCCATATAATAAGAGACAATAACAATAGCTACTCTATGAGTGTTGAGCCAATTTTATATCAAGTTGAAGATAAGAGTTTTTTGATAAGTTTGGATGATGTTTTTTCTAAAGATATAGTTAGTAAAACTGGTAATTTTCTGCTCTCGGTTGAATTAGAACAGATGTTTAAAAAGAGTATTAGCTTTAGAAAATTAAGATTAGGTGATAAAGTAGTAGTATTTTATGAGCAGAAAAGACGCTCAGGCAAGTTTTACGGCACACAAAAAGTAGTGGCTGCTATGATACAAAAAGGTTCAAAAAAGCACTATCTTTTTGCAGATAAAGATGGATCATATTTTGACTCTTTTGGGAAAAAAACTGATACAAGCTCTTTTATAACTCCTTGTAGATACAAAAGGGTCTCATCAAGATTTACAAATAAAAGATGGCATCCAATTTTAAAAAAATATAGAGCTCATCATGGTATTGATTATGCAGGACCTACAGGCACAAAAATAAATGCTGCATATGCTGGAAAAGTTATATTTATGGGTACAAAAGGTGGGTATGGAAAGACTATCATTATAAGACATGCTGGAGGCTATAAGACTCTTTATGCACATTTAAATGGCTTTAATAATGCAGTTCGAGGAGCTAGGGTTAAAACAGGGCAACATATCGGATATATGGGAAGTACAGGTAGAAGTACAGGACCACATCTGCATTTTGGATTAAGTCTAAATGATAGATGGATAAATCCTGAGATAAAAATAGTTTTAAAAAGTGGATTAAGTGGAGCTAAAAAAAGAGAATTTTTAAAAATAGTTAAAGAGTATAAAGGTAAGATAGAGAAATTGCTAGAGGAGTCTTAAATGACAAAAGAGAGAGAAGTAGATCATCATGCAGAACTTATAGAAGAGTTTTTAGCAGATCTTGAACACTCTGAACACTCACATAGCGATGTTGCTAAATTTTTAAAAAAACTTGCAAAACTAGATGAAGAGATATTTAGTAGGTATCTTCAAAAAATTCCAAATGAGCATTTAGGTGATATTGCATTAGAGCTTCCCGAAAAGTATCTTAAAGATTTTATAGAAAACTTATCAAAAAGTGATTTAGTTCAGGTTGTTGAAGAGCTTGATAGTGATGATGCGACGGATCTTTTACAAGATATTGGGGTAATTGATAGCAAAAAAGCTGATGAGATTTTAGCTGGTCTTGACCAAGAAGATCAAGAGGATATCAAAAAGCTTAAAAAGTATGATGAAGATAGTGCAGGGGCTATTATGCAGACTGAGCTATTTTCTGCTAATTATGATGAGGTTATACAAGAGTCTATTGATAGGCTAAAGAAGATGAAAAATAGTGGAGAGTTAAACAATATCCATCAAGTTTTTATAACAGGAACTTTTGGTAAATTGATGTTTGCAATCTCTTTAGAAGATCTTCTCATATTTGATTTTAATAAAACATATAAAGAGATGCTTTTAGGAAATACGGATGAGTTTAAACCTAGATATATTCGAGGTAGTGATAAGCTAGAAGATGTAGCAAATTTGTTTAAAGAGTATGATTTATCGGTTATGCCGGTTGTCTCTTCGCAAGGAGAGCTGATAGGGCGGATTACATCTGATGACATTTATGATGTTATGTTAGAGAGTGCTACTGAGCAGATTTATAACTTGGCTGGTGTTGATGATGAGGCAGAAGAGGAGGAAAATTTTTCACAAGCGGCAAAAAAAAGAGGCTCTTGGCTGTTTTTAAATCTTCTAACAGCCATCGCTGCATCTTTAGTCATTCAGATGTTTGATGAGACTATACAAGCATATGTAGCCTTAGCGATTTTAATGCCCATAGTAGCTTCAATGGGAGGAAATGCAGGAACTCAAACTCTAACAGTTACAGTTCGCCGTTTAGCTCTTGGTGAGATTGAGCTTAAAAATTCTAAAGATACGATAAAAAGAGAGGTCTTTTTATCTCTTATAAATGGCTTTGTATTTGCGATTATTTTAGGTTTTATCTCTTATATCTGGTTTGAAGAGGAGCTTTTAGGATGGATAATAGCAGCTTCTATGGTTATAAATCTTTTTGTAGCTGGGTTTTTTGGCTCAGTTGTGCCTCTGGTTTTAAAAAGATTAAATGTTGATCCAGCTGTGGGGAGTACGGTGATATTAACTACTCTCACAGATGTAATTGGCTTTTTTAGCTTTTTAGGGTTAGCTTCATTGGTGTTGATAAAATGATAAAAATTCTTAAAATAGAGCCTTTAGTAGATCCAAAGTATGTTAAAGCTAGAAAAGTTTTTTTTGAGAGAGATGGAGTAAAAAGAGATTGGGAAGTTGTAGAGACTCACGATAGTATCGCTGTTTTGTTATATCATAAAACCAAAAAGTCATTTGTACTTGTAAAACAGTTTCGTCCTGCTGTATATTTTAGAAATGATGATGGCATGACGGTTGAGCTTTGTGCTGGACTTGTTGATAAAGATAAATCACTAAAGCAGATAACCAAAGAGGAGATTTTGGAGGAGTGTGGATATGATGTGCCACTGGAAAGAATAGAAAAAATCACCTCTTTTTATACTGCTGTTGGATTTGCGGGTGGACTACAGACTCTCTATTTTGCTGAAATTGATGAGAATTTTCAAGTAAATAATGGTGGTGGAATTGAAGATGAGCAGATAGAGGTAGTTTATCTAAAAATTGAAGATGCAAAAGAGTTTATGATGGATGAAAATATAGCTAAAACTCCAGGGCTTATGTATGCATTTATGTGGTATTTTCAATTTAAATAAGTATAAATTAAATTATTTTTATAATAAACAAAGTTAAATTAATTAATAATATTATATAATAAAGCAAATTTATTTAAGGGAGTTTGAATATGATAAAGTATTCGATAGTTTTGTTAGCGGCTGTAGCTGTATTTAATGGGTGCAGTAGTAGTGAATGTTGTGAGAAGGGTATAGCACCAGTTGCTGTGATAGCTGGTTTGGGGGCTGGAGAGACACTTGTTGCTGATAGTTTCACTTTGGGTGATGGTGGAAGTAGTGATAGTGATGGTACTGTTAGTAGTCGTACTTGGACTGTTGGGGGGATAGAGGTGGAAAATGGATATACACTTCCAGTTGGAACACATGATGTATGCCTTCTTGTTACAGATAATGATGGCTTAACGGATAAAACTTGTGGAAAAGTAACTATAAATGAGGTTGAAAATGTTGCACCAACTGCAACAGTTACAGCAAGTTCTGCAACTTGTATTGCTGATGAAGATGTAATTTTGGAGGGCACTAGTGCTGATGCAGAAGATGGAACAGTTGATACTTCTACATATGTTTGGAGCCCAAATACAAATATTACAGGCTCTGGTGCAAGTGTTACATATGTTTGTCCAGCATCTGGTTCGCAAGAAGTATGTTTAACTGTGACTGATAGTGGAGGACAAGAGAGTGCAAAAACTAGTTCTTCATGTACAACTATTACTGTAGATGTTGCACCAGTATTTGGGTTAGCTAAACCAGTTGCCACAGGAGGTGATGGTTATAATATATTATGCTCTAGCAATGATACTAATATAACAATAGGACTAAATACTGATATACAAGAGGTTTATTGGAAAGTTGCTTACAATATGCCCCCTAGTCCTGTTGTAGTAACAGATTGGAACCAAACAGCATGGAATGATTTTGATTCTAAAGCTGATCACTTTTGTGGTAAGTGGGTAGGAGGAGGTAGTGTGAGTAATCCTTGGATTATAGGAGCTGGCAATACCATAGACATTAATGCAACCGTAGTAGATAATAATGACGATAATATAACTTATCAATTTACTATAGGTAGTGATGGTAATATAACTGTTGTCAATTAAATTCTAAAAGGTGGTTTTATCCACCTTTTAAACCAAAGCTATCTTTAAAACTTCTTCAATTTTAGAAACTCCAACAATCTCCATAGACTCTTTTACACTATCAGGTATATCATCTAAATCAACATCGTAATTTTTTTTGGGGATAATTGCTGTTTTTATTTTAGCTTTATAAGCAGCTATAAGCTTCTCTTTTAATCCACCGATAGGAAGAACTTTGCCACTAAGAGTTAGCTCTCCAGTCATTGCAACATCAGCTCTCACTTTTTTTTCTGAAAATATTGAAGCAATTGCCGTTGCCATAGCTATACCAGCACTTGGTCCATCTTTGGGTGTAGCACCCTCTGGTACATGGATATGAAGATCAAATCTTCTATATATATCACTTGCTTTTGGTGTAATTTTTTCTTCTTTTTCAGTTTTGCTTTTTGGGATAAGGCTATTTTTTATCTCTAACTCTTTTTTATCTATCAAAACTTTTACAACACTTTGTGCAATTTTTACAGACTCTTTCATAACATCACCCAAACTTCCTGTAAGTTGCATGCCTCCTTTGCCCTCTATCTTTATAGCCTCTATTTTTAAAACATCTCCACCAACACTAGTCCAAGCTAAGCCATTTACAATACCAACAGAGTTTGTTTTATCTTTTTCATTGATTGAAAACACCTCTTTATCTAAAAACTCATCCAAGTTTTTAGAGGTGATTGTGACTTTTAAAATAGAGCTATCTTCAAGTATGATTTTGGCTACTTTTCTAAGCACTTGGGCAATTTTTCGTCTTAGATTTCTAACACCTGCTTCTCTTGTGTAGTTAGATATTAGAAGTTCAAGTGCTGCTTTGTTTATGTTTAATTCGCTGTTTTTAAGTCCGTGTTTTTTAAGCTCTTGTGGTAAAAGATACTTTTTAGCTATTTGATACTTCTCATCAGGTGTATATGAATTTACAAAAATAAACTCCATTCTATCTCGAAGAGGTGCAGGTATATAGGCTATTTGATTTGCAGTTGCTATAAAGATAACACGGCTTAAATCGATGTTGAAATTTAGATAATAGTCTCTAAACTCTTTGTTTTGCTCAGGATCTAAAATTTCTAAAAGTACAGCTGTTGGATCTCCTCTTTGGCTTCTTGAGACTTTATCAATTTCATCAAGCACAACAACAGGATCCATCTCTTTCGCTTCAATTAACCCTTGGATAATTCTTCCAGGCATTGCACCGATATAGGTTCGTCTGTGACCTCGAAGTTCATTTACATCTTCTAATCCACCAAGAGCAATTCTTACTAGTTTTCTCTTTAGTGCTTTTGATATAGAGTTTGCAAGAGATGTTTTACCAACTCCTGGAGGTCCTGCAAAACAGAGTATCTCCCCTTGACTATCTTTATCTTTTATGCCTCTTTTTTGTTTTAACTCTTTTACAGCAAAATACTCTTCAATTCTCTCTTTAGGCTTTTCTAAAGAGTAGTGGTCTGCATTTAGCTGTTTTGTAACTTGATGAATATCTAACTTTTTTTTGGAAAATTTTCCAAATGGTATCTCTAAAACCCACTCTAAATAGCTTTGTATCAAAGATGCATCCGCAGAGTCTGGATGCATTCTTGCAAATCTATCTATCTGTTTATTTACCTCTTTGTGAGCATCTTGACTCATAAAAGGTTTTTTATCTTCTAGTTTTTCTCTATATTCGTCTATCTCTTCATCTCTTTGGGAGTCTGTGCCCAGTTCTTGTTGAATCTGTTTTAACTGCTCTTTTAAAAAGTACTCTTTGTTGACTTTTTCAATTCTTGAGTGTACTTTTGATTTTATCTCTCGTTGGAGTTTATGGGCATTTATCTCCTCTGTTATATGTTCTATGAGGGTAAAAAGTCTCTCTTGTAAATTGGTATCAACAAAAAGTTTATAAGCTTGTTCTTTTTTGAGTTTAATTGTGCTAGATATGAGATCAATTATACGGTTTGGTTCGTGGTTTTCTTCAATGGTTTTTAAAAGATCAGGCGGAAAAAGATCACTTGCAGTTGAGAGAGTTCTTACTTTCTCTCTTAAAATTTCTAAAGCCGCATTTACTTTTAATTTATGGTGAGGTTTTGTCTCAAGTGTCCCTACAATTGCACTAAGAGGATTAGTACCTAGCTGCTCTAAAATCTCACCTTTTGCAATACCTTGAAATAGTATCTTTACTTTGTTGTCAGGTAGTTTTACTTTTCTCATAACTGAACCGATAACTCCACAGTTATAAATACTTTTAAAGTCTCTTTTGCCTTCAAAACCGCTTTTTGATGGCACAATCAATACTAGTGAATTTGTATCGAGTGCGATGTTTGCTGCTTCTATGTTGTTCTTATCTGATAAAAATATCGGTGAAATCATAAAAGGATATAAAAATAGATTATCCTCTACGATAATAGGTAATTTTTCTGGAAAATCTCCATAATTACTTAAGTGCATCTTTCTCTCCCTACTATATATAAAATTTTAGTTAAATATCTTGCCTAATATCCCTTGATTGGATAGGTCAATTTGTGTATCTTTTAGCCATGAAGAAGATACTTTTTCTTCATAAATCTTTGCAGCATTTTTTTTGCCTGTTTTGTTATAAAGCTTTGCAATACTTCTATTTAGTGAAAGCTCTGCAAGGTATAGTTTTGTAAGCATTGTGTGTACAAGTGGATTGTATATTGAGGTTGGAAACTTTTGTATATAATTATTTGCATTTTTGATTGTATCGATTATGAGTTTTTGGTCTCTATTTGCTTTTTTTAAAGAGTTAAAATTTGATTTTAGTTTTAGATATTTTAGATACTCTATATTGTCAGATTGTGCATATCTAGTTAGATATGTATCTATATAAAATCTTGCCATAATATGTTCATTTTTTTCACTATGTGCATTTGCGAGTATCAATAGAGCTTCTTTTTGTAATTTAGAGTTTACATGTTCACTTGATAAAGATGCATAAGCGTCATCAGCTTTATCTAAGTCTCCTACTTTTATACTTTTAATAATCTTATTGTACCAGTGAGTTGCTGGTTTGTTAAAATCTTCATCAACTTTTAGACTTTTATCTGCACAACCTACTGTAAATAAAAGAGTTATAAGAAGCATTAAAAAACTTTTTAATCTCATATTCTTGCTCCGATTTTTTTATTTCATTTTATCTAAGTTATTGTTAAAATAGCCGATATTTGATACAATCCATTTAAAGAGGAGATTTGATGAAAATTAAAATAGTTGCACCGATATTTGGTTTTGAAAATATAGATGAAGTTTTTTTTGAAAAGATAGATGATTTTTTTGCAAAAGTAGAGAGTGAAAATATCTCTTTTACTTTAGTTGACCCATCAAAGCTTAGAGAGTATAGTTTTGATATACCATATTTTTATAAAGAGCTTTTGAAGATTGAGACTTTAAAAGATGTAAAAGTTTACAATATAGTGATAATCTCATCAGATATTAAAAAATCTACAATCAATTTTGCAGCTCCTATAGTGATAAACAAAAAAGAGAATCTTTTAGCCCAAATTGCCTTAGATGAGAGTGTTCATAAAGAGTTTGGTGTAGCAGAGAGTATCGTGGGGTATCTATGAAGTTAACTATCATTGGCACAGGAAAAATGGCTGAAGCTATCATAAAGGGAACACATCTAAATTTTGAAGTTGAAGTTGTTGGTAGGGATTTGGAAAAGCTAGAAAAGCTAGAAAAACTTTATAATATTAAGTTAGTGCATCTTGTGAACTACTGTACTATTGAGGCTAAAAATGTAATTTTTTGTGTAAAACCTTATGTCTTAAAAGAGGTATCACAAAAATTAAAAGGAGAAGCTTACTCTCTTTTGTCAGTTTTAGCAGGAACAACTTTATCTTCTTTAAAAGAGAGTATCAAAGCAGAATATTATGTTCGTATTATGCCTAATCTTGCGGCATCTTATGGGAAATCTATGAGTACACTTTGTGGAGATGTGGAGTTTAAAGATGAAGCTATAAAGATATGTCAATGTTTTGGAAAAACTTTATGGCTTGGAAGCGAAAAAGAGATAGATATCGCTACAGCAGTTGCAGGAAGTGGTCCAGCATTTTTAGCTTTGGTTGCTGAGGCTTTGAGTGATGGAGGTGTTAAAGAGGGTTTAAAAAGAGAAGATGCAGATGTTTTAGTTCGTGGTCTTTTTGAAGGATTTTCACCATTATTGGATGAAAATCATCCTGCACTTTTAAAAGATGCGGTCATGAGCCCTGGTGGTACAACAGCGGCAGGTTATGCTGCACTAGAGGAAGGTGGAGTGAGAAGTAGCTTTATAAAAGCGGTGATAAAGGCATATGAGAGAACAAAAGAGTAAAAGATATATCATGGATGAAACAGCATCATTTTGACACAAATTGTTTGGTTGCTGATAAATAGTCCTTAGCCATAACCTTTTTTTTCAATGATTTTTCGGAAAGTCAAAAAACACCAACTCTCCTAGTCCTTTAAATATATCTGACCAACTATGTACATCGATTTTGATATGGCATACTCCACATGTTGGTATATTTGTGATGTAAGTGTTTGTGAGGGATTCTACAAATTCTGTGATACCAGGATTGTGGCTAAAAATCATAGCAGAGTTGTATTTATCATCTAGGTTATTTATCACTTTATAAAATTCCTCTTTACTAGCTAAGTAAAGTGAATCTTTTTGAAGAATATCTTTTTCACTATATTTCAACTCTTTGGCAATCATCTTGGCTGTCGTTTTTGCTCTAACTGCTGAAGAAGTTATGATAATATCTGGTGATATTTTAAGAGAGTGTAAAACTTTACCCATCATGGGAGCATTGTTTTTACCTCTTTTGTTCAATCCTCTCTCAAAATCACTCAGTTCATTTTCCCAATCTGATTTTGCATGTCTTATCATGTAGAGATTTTTCATTGGTTTAGCTCCTTTGCTCAGTTTATGAGATTTTCTACAAACATTATTATTCTATTAATTTATTAAAATCTCCTGCATCTTAGATTTTTTAGTATTTTTTAAAACTGTTAAATCTT
>Ga0256834_1000420_pt1 | contig 30743 bp, 24 predicted proteins | sample 4281140metaG_FD_190536 | JGI IMG/M metagenome (GOLD analysis project Ga0256834, IMG submission 190536) | Hydrothermal vent microbial communities from East Pacific Rise, Pacific Ocean - 4281-140 | ecosystem: Environmental > Aquatic > Marine > Hydrothermal vents | place: Pacific Ocean: East...
ACCGAAGTAAAACTGTCAGATAGTTTTGACGGTGGCAAAACATTTCAGGCTCAAACTATTTCGGAAAAACCATTTAAACCCAAATCATATTATTTTACGGGCGATTACAACAATATAGATGCTTATAAAGGTTTGGTAATACCTGTTTGGACAGAAGTAAACGGTCAAAAATTAAGCATTAAAACCGTATCGTTACATTTTGAGGCACCTTAGCAATAAAATTACTGTATTTCAAAAAAATTATTTTTTACAGCCCAAACAACCAGTTCGGCAACATTGCGAACTTCGGCTTTTTTAAAAATATTGGTGCGATGTGTTTCGACTGTTTTTACACTGATATATAGCGTATCGGCTATTTCGGAAGTAGTTTTGCCCTCACATATCAATTGTAATATCTCTTTTTCGCGTTCGGTAAGTTGTTTTTGATAAAAACTACGGTTATGAACCGCTTGTAAAGCCAATTTTTGCAATATTTCCTGACTGAAATAATGTCCTCCGTAATAAACCGTTTCAATAGCGTTTTGCAATTCATTTTTTGAAGCCTTTTTAATTACAAAACCCTGCACACCGGCATCCATCATCTGACTGTAATGGGTTAAATCGGAGAACATGGTAAGGGCTATGATTTTCAATTCGGGTTGTATGGTTAAAGCAGCTCGTGTAGCTTCATCACCGTTTATTTGGGGCATATTATAATCCATTAAAACAACATCTAAATCGGGGCGTGGTAAACTTTCGATAAATTCAAAAGCATTGCAAGTATCAAAAACCACTTCAAAACGATTGATTTGTTCCAAAACCAAACGAATACCTTCTCTAAAAATATTGTGGTCGTCAATTACGGCTATTCTGATTGTTTCCATAACTTATTAATTATAAGGCAATTGCAACAGAGCTTGGAAGCCTTTTCCGGGCGATGTTTCAAAGCTAAAAAAACCTTCCAAAGACTGCATTCGATTTTTTATATTGGTCAAACCCATGCCGTTATTATTCTTTAATTCGCTTTTATCAAAGCCCTTTCCGTTGTCCGTATAAGTGATATGGATAAAATTTTTGACAGGTTTTATGGTGATATTAATCAAACCGGCTTTGGCATGTTTGATACTGTTGTTAATCAATTCGATGAGTGCTCTATACAAAACCAGTTCTTTTTTTATGTCAAAACGTTCCATATTTTGATATGAAAAATCAATGTGCAGGTCTTTTTTTATACTCAACTGATTGATAAAATTTTCGAGTGCTATAAACAAACCGTTGTGTTCCAAAATTACAGGACTTATATTATGCGAAATACGAGAAACTTCGCTGACGGCATTGTCAATTATCAGTTTCAATTTTTTCTCAATTTGTTGTTTAACCAAAGGTTTTTGTTCATCGATATAAGCTTGATAATACAAATTGATAGATGACAAAACCGGACCTAGTCCGTCGTGTAAGTCGGCTGCAATACGTTTTCGTTCTTTTTCTTCGGTTAAGATAACGGTTTCCAACATATTTTGTTGCATTTGTCGGTTGTTTTCCATTTCTTTTTGAAGGCTCAAATTGACATTTTCCAAATCGTTCGCTTTGTCTTGCAACTCTATCATATTTTGTTTTATTTCGTCTAAAAAACTACTGATGATGTAAAAAATCAAAAAACCTATCATCATGTAATGAATAATTCGGGTAATCACACAAGCATAATGACAGTTTTCAAAATTATATTTAAGCGGAATAAAACTGTTCTTCATAATCAACAAATAACCGGTGATTATCATTAACAACAATCCGGCAAAAAATACACTGACAGCTCCTTTTTTGCGCGAAATAAACAAGGTATAAATCATGGTTAATACAAACCAAAGACTTGCCATGTCCAACAATCCCAGCAACAAAGTAAAAACGGCACCCAAAAAAAAGATGACATTGAGTATAAAAATTTTAATTCGATAGTTAATTTTTTTTCGAAAAAAAGCCAAAAAAACAACCAGCAACGAAAAGAAAGGCACTACCAAACGAGGAGCAAAATATTCGCTTTCGGATAAAGCCAAATAAACAATAATGTTTAACGGAACGGACATTACCGCCAAAAAAACGATACTGTTGTCCGTAATGTTTTTCATTAAATCTCTATTCATAACAATTTGGTCTGATGTAACCAAATTTACAAAATGATTGACAAGTCGCGACTGATTTTTAACCATTTTTGTATTTAATTAAAAAATCAAAAGGCTGTCACAAAAGATTATTTTGAATTTCAAGACAACAAAGAAACACCAAATTGCTGATTATCAAACCTAAAACTTCATATATCGCATAAGTCACTCCTTTGAGACAGCCTTTTGTTAAACATGAAAAAAACTACTCTTTTATTACATAAGCACTAAAAACCTTTTGATTTTTTCTATCAATAATTAACAACAAATAAGTTGCCGGTTTATAGTTGCTCATATCAACCGCAACATTTTGATTAAAAGACAGATCGGACAATAACTTGCCATTGATGTCAAAAACTTTGATTTCACAAGTATTTTCGATCTCTGTATTGACATAACAATAATCTTTTACCGGATTGGGATAATAAGAGACCCCATGTAACTCGCCGTAGTTTTGCAGTCCGTTGGTTTGCCATATATCCGGATTAATAAATCCTTCCGAAAGGTGTAAATTATTTACATTATATTCGGACACATTTACTTCTCCCACTGCAAACAAAAGTGTTTTAGTTCCCGAAACTGCACTTCCTCCGGCAGTCGAAATACTGCTCTTTTTTATATTTGTTTGTCCGAATGAAAAAGCAAACACCAGCAACATTATTATTAAAAATATATTTTTCATCATTTCATTTTTAAAGATTAAACTTTCGTATTAAAATTTCCCGAAGTATTGAATAAAATCCGGTATTTCACAATACTTCGGGACAACAAAAAAAATTATTTTTTATAAACCACAAAACTAAAAGGTTTATTAGATGCATCTCCCGATGTGTTGTAAGTATAAACACGTGCTACGGTCGTAGAATAATTTCTGGCTCTGATAAATCCGATACCGCTACCCCACCCCATAGTTGCAACAATTGTATAAGCATCTGTATCGGACATGGCAGTGTCAAAGGTTATTTCATACACCCCATCACCTGTTCTTGCAACGGTAAAACCTCCCGATGATCCTTCTGTAACAAGCGTTCCCGAACTGGTTACTTTGCCATACACATAAGCCTTCATATCGGCAGTTCCACTATCTACTCCGAGTAATTTTTGATTAACTTTTACCGTTTCGGTAACTTCCAAAGCTCCGTTTACTGTTAATTGATTGAGACTAAAATCACCATAAATCAATGGATAGACAGTGGAAGAATTATCGATATAGAGTTTATTACTGCCTGATTCATAATATCCGGCACCATTACCTAAAAATACATTATTATCTCCCAATGTGTTATATCCTGCTCTATAACCTACGGCAACATTACCATCGGTCGTAGTTCCGTTAGATAAAGCCCATACTCCTATGGCGACATTCCGGTAACCGGTTGATTTTTTTAGTGCATAGTTTCCGATTGCTATATTGTCATCACCAGTGTTTACCATATTTAATGCTTCTCTACCTACTCCCAAATTGTTATTTCCATTTAAAGTATTGCTTGCCCCCGCACGAAAACCAATAAAATATGAAGTATTTACGACTTTGGCATCATTTAAATCATCCAAAGCAACAAATCGCCAAGTTCCTTTTCCGGAACTATCTGACATTAATACCTTTCCATTTCCACGCGAGGAATTTATTATGTATAAATAACCGTTTATTTTTACCCTATTAGTACTAAAGTCACCATAAATCAAAGGAGTGGTAGTGTCCGAATTGGCGATATACAGTTTATTATTACCCGTTTCGTTATATCCGGCTCTGTGTCCCAAAAACACATTACCGCTTCCGTTATTGTCATGTCCGGCATCTTTTCCCAAAGCTACATTTCTTTCGCCGGTAGCATTTTCGTATAAAGCATTAAAACCGACTGCCGTATTATAACTTTTGGTGTTTTTATAAATTGCTCTGTCACCTATGGCAATGTTTCGGGTTCCGATGGCATTATCTCTTAAAGCTTCATAACCTATTGCCACATTTTTTCGTGCGGTTATTGCCTCTTGCATAACTCTTGTTCCTATACCTACGTTATTTAATGTATCACTCGTTATTTGATAACCGGCACCTGTTCCTACAAAAACAGAAGTTCCGTCGTTTATTGCATCACTCAAATCGTTTAAACTGTGTACATCGTCGCCGGCATTGGTATCCCAACCATTAAAAATAACTTCGTTGGCACCTGTAATACGCAAAGTGTCATTGACCAACTGCAAATTTTGAATTTCGTTGGTTATATCACCGTCAATTTCGGCAGTCAAATAACCGTTATTTGCCACATAAGCATCTACTTCGGCTTCGGTCAGGTGTGTATCGTCATCTCCGTCGGACAAACCTGCCGGAATGTTTTGTAAAGAAGAAAAATCGCCGTCAAAATCGTCGGATGCATCGGTATCCCAACCGGTAAAATCGGGTTTGTTGGTTAAATCGTTATAATCACCGCTAAATACATTTCCGGCGGTATCGGCATATTTGGCATAAGGAACAAATTGCAAGGCGGAAGTGCCAAAATCTTCAAACCCGTTTCCCGTATCAATTTCAACTTTTAATGAAATACCGGACGATTGCCAATCAATACTTGAAAAATCACCCGAAATAACAGTTCCTGTTCCTATTTGCAAACTAAAAATACCGTTATTGTCGGTTACCGTCGAATGGGTTTCTTCATAAACAGGGTTTGCACTGCTGTCAAACAATGTAAATTTAACATCAACCGGTTGGTTTTGCAAAACATTGCCACCATCCGATAACAAGGCTTTGTAATTGATTCCATTGGTTTGAGCAAAAGTAAAATTTGCTACAACAAACAATAAAATAAAAGATAATTTTTTCATCATACGAAATTTTAAGATTAATTAATGCAACAAAGATAGCAGCAGCACCCCATACAAATCAATTGGGTAATACTTTGATTTTATATCGGGGAATTCCCTTAACCTCATAAAAAATTATCGATTAAAAAACGATAAGTGTCAGTAAAAAATGTGATATTTGCAAAAAATTAAAAAAAGATGGCACAAAAACCCGGCATACCCAAAGGAACCCGAGATTTTTCGGCTGAACAATTAGCCAAACGTAATTTTATTATTGACACCATAAAAAAACAATTTGAAATATACGGATTTGCTCCCATTGAAACCCCTTCGTTTGAAAAACTGGCTACATTAACCGGTAAATACGGCGAAGAAGGCGACCGACTGATATTCAAAATTCTCAATTCGGGTGATTATTTAAACAAAGTAAACGATGAACTCTACCAAAGTAAAAACAGCAAAAAAATCACCCCTAAAATATCCGAAAAAGCCTTGCGCTACGATTTAACCGTTCCTTTTGCCCGTTATGTGGTGCAACATCAAAACGAATTGAGTTTTCCGTTTAAACGCTACCAAATACAACCCGTTTGGCGTGCCGACCGCCCTCAAAAAGGACGATTTCGTGAATTCTATCAATGCGATGCCGATGTGGTTGGCAGTCAATCCTTATGGCAAGATGTCGAATTTGCTTTGCTCTATGATGCTGTTTTTACCGATTTGAATTTGCCTGTTATCATCAAAATAAATAACCGAAAAATATTGTCGGGATTGGCAAGTTTGCTCGAAGAAAAAGATAAATTTACGGATTTTATAGTTGCACTTGACAAATTGGACAAAATAGGAAAAGAAAGGGTTATTGACGAATTGCTTAGCAAAGGTATTTCCAACAAATCAATTGAAAATATCTTGCCAGTTTTTGATTTTTTCGGCGATAATCATCAAAAAATAAACCAACTAACCAATCTTTTGGTTTCATCGGAAGAAGGACAAAAAGGTTTATCCGAATTGCAATTTGTATTGAAAAATATCGAAAAAATCGGTGTGCAAACGGCTCAAATTGAATTTGATATTACCTTGGCACGCGGTTTAAATTATTATACAGGAAGTATTTACGAAGTAACCGCACAAGACGTTCAACTGGGATCTATTGGCGGAGGTGGTCGCTACGACGATTTGACCGGTATTTTCGGTTTAAAAAACATGAGCGGTATCGGTATCTCGTTTGGTTTGGACAGAATTTATTTGGCAATGGAAGAACGTAATCTGTTGCAAGAAGTAAAAATTCCGAAACCCGATATATTGTTCATTAATTTTGGCGATACCGAAGCACTTTACAGTTTAAAAGCCGTTCAACTGTTACGACAAAACAAAATCAGCGCCGAACTTTATCCCGACAAAGCAAAAATGAAAAAACAAATGAGTTATGCCGACAAAAGAAATATTCCGTATGTAGCCTTAGCCGGAAGCGAAGAAGTACAAAAAAATGTTTTTACCCTTAAAGATATGCAAAACGGGACGCAAACAACAATGAAGTTGGAAGATATAATACAAAAATTAAAAGCTTAAACCAAAGCCAAACCGATACGTTTTCGTGCCGTATCAAGGCTCAAAACTTTTACTTGAACCTGTTGGTGTAACCGCACCACATCGGCGGGATTACGGACAAAACCATCCGACATATTGGAAATATGCACCAAACCGCTCTCTTTGATACCAATATCAACAAAGCAACCGAAATTGGTTATGTTATTGACAATACCCGGATAAACGGCGCCCACCTTTACATCATCTATACTTTTGAGTTCTTGACTAAATGAGAACTCTTGCAACTCTTTTCGCACGTCCAAACCGGGCTTACGCAATTCTTTCAAAATATCTTTTAAAGTGGGCAAACCTATTTTGTCTGTTACAAACAACTGTAAATCAATATTTTGCAAAACCATTTCGTTTCCAATTAGTTCTTTTACCGACAAACCGGCATAACGGGCTATTTGTTGCACAACAGGATACGATTCGGGGTGCACCGCCGAATTGTCTAACGGATTAATACCGTTTTTGATACGTAAAAAACCGGCGGACTGCTCAAAAGCTTTTTTGCCCAAACCTTTGACTTTTTTTAATTCTTCACGCGAACGAAATTGTCCGTTTTGCATGCGATATGTTACAATTCGTTCGGCTAACTTTTCTCCTATACCCGATACGTATTGCAATAAATATTTGCCTGCGGTATTGAGATTGACCCCTACCAAATTGACCGAACTTTCCACCACATTATCCAATTCTTCCTTTAACAAATTTTGATTGACATCATGTTGATATTGTCCCACTCCTATGGATTTGGGGTCTATTTTGACCAACTCCGCCAAAGGGTCTTGTAAACGGCGTCCTATTGAAACTGCTCCTCGCACGGTTACATCTTTGTCGGGAAATTCTTCTCGTGCAATTTTAGATGCCGAATACACCGAAGCACCGGCTTCACTAACTACATAAACAGGTATTTTTTTGTCAAAAACGATGGATTTGACAAAACTTTCGGTTTCGCGCGAAGCGGTTCCGTTGCCTATGGCAATAGCTTCTATATCGTATCGGATTGTTAAATTTTTTAAAACGGCTTCGGCTTGCATCATTTGTTGTTGAGGCGGGTGCGGAAAAATTGTATCGTGATGTAATAAATTGCCTTGTTCATCAATACAAACCACCTTACAGCCTGTCCGATACCCCGGATCAACGGCTAAAACTCGTTTTTCGCCCAATGGCGGTGCCAATAACAATTGTCTCAAATTTTTCGAAAAAACACTTATGGCTGTTTTATCGGCTTTCTCTTTGTAACGATTTAGTATTTCGGTAGCTATGGACGGTGCCAACAAACGTTTATACGAGTCGGTGATTGCCATTTCAATATGCTCGGCGGTATCTTTATTGTTTTTGATAAATCGCCTGTCAAGTTTTTCGAAAATCAAATCGGTATCCACTTCAAGTTTTATACGAACAAACCCTTCTTTTTCGGCACGTAACATAGCCAATAACCTGTGCGAAGGACAACGACGCAAATCTTCTCGCCAATCAAAATAGTCAAGATATTTTTGGGCTTTTTCGTCTTGTTCTTTGCTTTTTATAACTTTGGAAACGATACTTGCCGAAGTTTCAAATACTCGTCTCAGGTAATTACGCACCCATATATTTTCGTTTATCCATTCGGCAATAATATGACGTGCACCTTCCAAAGCCAAATCTACATCGGGAACTGCATCAGACAAAAACTTTGAGGCTTCATATTCAAGCGTATCGGTTCGTTGAGCCATAATTATTTTTGCCAAAGTTTCCAGTCCGTTTTTGCGGGCTGTTTCGGCTTTGGTTTTGCGTTTCTTTTTAAAAGGTAAATATATATCTTCCAGGGTTGTCGCATCATAAGTTTGCATAATTTTGAGCCGTAATTCGTCTGATAAAACTCCTTGTTCTTCCAAGGTTTTTAAAATACTTTGTTTTCGTTTTTCGAGGACTTCAAAATGTTTGCTTTCTTTTTGAATGGCATACAAAGCTATTTCGTCCAAATTGCCGGTTACTTCTTTGCGATAACGGGCAATAAACGGAACACTTGCATCTTGCGACAACAATTCCAAAGTTTTTGCTACCGACTTTTCGGGCAATTGCAAATGTTTGGCTATGAGTTTGCTAATGTTATTCATACACACTGAGGTATAAAAAAACGAATAAATATTTTTTTTAAAACCGGCAAATTAATTGATACTTACAAAACAAAGCGAAGATTTTCGGTATTAAAAAGCACCTTTTTCCATAAACAAAATTAAAGCAAAAACGGCATAATTGATAATATCGAGATAATTGGCATCAATACCTTCCGATATCGTTGTTTTGCCTTTATTTTCTTCAATTTGTTTAACCCTGTAAAGTTTTTGAATAATTAGATCGGTTATGGAACTGATACGCATATCACGCCAAGCTTCGCCATAATCGTGATTTTTGGCTTCCATTAGTTTTTTGGCTTGAGCTATTTTTTGGTCATACAATTGAACGGCTTGGTTCAAATCCATATCGGGTTCTTTGGCAACACCTTTATCCAGTTGTATCAACGCCATGGCGGCATAATTAATCAAACCTAAAAACTCGGGAATTTCACTTTCATTTACTTTACGTTCTTTGCTTTCTTGCAATTGTCTTATTCGCGAAGCCTTGATATACATTTGGTCGGTAAAAGAAGGCATACGTAAAACACGCCAAGCACTACCGTAATCTTTCATTTTTTTTATAAAAATTTCTCTTGCTTTTGCAATTACTTCATCATATTGTCGGGAAGTTTTTTTCATCTCAATTCAAAAAATTTGTGTAAATTTCGGATATTTTTCCCGATTGACAAAATTTTGTTTTCATACCATAAGCCTTTGTTGTTCGTTGCACAAAAAGAACAAATACCGGACAGTTTGCCGGTATATGTGCGTATCAGTTTAAGTTATTACGTATTAAAAAAAATATCAATATGAAAAAAATAGCGATTTTTTGTGGTGCCAGTATCGGATTTGACCCTGTTTATGCCGAACAAGCCGGTGTTTTGGGCAAGTTTTTGGCACAAAAAAACATAGAAATTATTTTTGGCGGCGGCAAATTCGGTATGATGGGAACTATTGCCGATGCCGCTTTGTCCGAAGGCGGAAAGGTAACCGGAGTAATCCCCGATTTTTTAAAATTGGAAGAAATAGAACATACCGGTATAACCCGTATGATTACTACCGAAAACATGTCGGACCGCAAAGTTATTATCAGCAAAACGGTCGATGCATACATAGCACTTCCGGGGGGCTTCGGGACTTTGGACGAACTTATGGAAGCACTTACACTCGGACAATTGCATATCGAACAAAAACCGATTGCACTACTCAATACCAAAGGTTTTTTTGATCCGTTAATAGCCCAATTTGACCTCATGGTACGCGAAGGTTTTTTAAAACAAGAAAATCGCGATATGGTTTTAATCGATGAACATATCGAAACCTTGTATCAAAAAATGTGTAATTACCAAGCGCCCGAAGTATCAAAAATAGTCAATACCGTTGCTTCAAAATAAATAGGATGAATAATAACAAGATAGATTTTACCAAACCACAAGTTATGGGGATATTAAACCTAACCCCCGATTCTTTTTATGACGGAAACCGTTATGACACGGAAAAAAAAATCTTGCAACGAGTGGAACAAATTTTGACCGAAGGTGGAAAAATTATTGACATCGGTGCTTTTTCGTCTCGTCCGGGTGCCGATTTTGTTAGCTACGACGAAGAACGTCGCCGGTTGATGCCTCATTTAAAAAAAATTGTAAAATTTTTTCCGCAAGCCGTTATTTCCATTGATACTTACCGGCATCAAATTGCGCAAGAAGCCGTTGAAACAGGAGCACATATCATCAACGACATTTCTGCCGGAAACCTCGACCCTTTGATGTTTAAAACCATAGCACAATTACAAGTTCCATACATAATGATGCACATGAAAGGAACCCCAAAAAACATGCAAAACAAGGCTGTTTATGACGATGTAACTTCCGAAATCAAAGAGTTTTTCAAGCACAAAATTGTTCAATTGAATAATATGGGAATAACTCAAATCATTATTGATCCCGGATTTGGTTTTGGCAAAACCGTTGCACAAAATTACAGCCTGTTAAAACATTTAAAAGAATTTGCTATATTTGACAAACCCGTATTGGTTGGTATTTCGCGTAAGTCCATGTTGTATAAGTTGCTTCATAAAACACCTGCCGAAGTCTTACATGCCACAAGTGCAGCTCATACAATTGCTTTGCTAAACGGTGCCAAAATATTGCGGGTTCACGATGTTGCCGAAGCAACGGATACTATCAAAATTGTCGATTCATTAGTGAAGGCAAATTAGATGTAAATAACTGTATTTCAATATTATAAAATTTTCAACAATGAAAAAAACAAGTTTATTTATACTTTTATTATTCACATTTTTATCGTGCAAAAAAGAAGAAAAGCTTCAGTTGGATTCACAAACTTTGGAAATAAACAATTTTATTTGGAAGGCCATGAATGCATATTACTTATGGAAAGACCAAAAAAACATTTTACACGACGATTATTTTGCAAGTCAAGAAGATTTGAACAGTTTTTTGGATACCTATTCCGACCCCGAAGTTCTTTTTGAAGATTTGATTTACGACCGCGAACATACAGATCGTTGGTCATGGATTGTAGATGATTATGAAGCACTAATTCAATACTTTAAAGGAGTGCGAAAAACTACCGGCATGCGTGTGGGTTTTGTGTATGAACCCGGCAGCACTCAATATGTTTTTGCTTATGTGCGTTATGTTTTATCAGACTCCGATGCTTTTGATAAAGGAATAAAACGCGGTGATATTTTTAGAAAAATAAACGGACAACGATTAACCAAAGACAATTATATAGATTTGATAAGCAACGATGTGCTAAATATTGAATTGGCACAATGGTCGGGCAACGATTTGGTGGACACGGGCAATGTTATTTCGCTTACCAAATCGATAGAAAATGAAAGTCCGATTCATATAGCAAGCACTTTTTCGTATAACGGAAAAAAAATAGGTTATTTAATGTATAACGGATTTACTTACGATTACAATTGGAACTTAAATAATGTCATGATAAACTTTGCCGGTGAAAATATCGATGAACTAATTATCGATTTGCGCTATAATCCGGGGGGCAGTGTAGCTACCATGCAATATTTGGCTTCAATGATAACCGGACAGTTTACCAATGAAGTATTTCTCAACTATCAATGGCACCCGCAATTACAAGCCTGGATGCAAGAACGCTATCCGAATAGTTTATACCGAACTTTTGTCGATCAAATGAACAACGGCGAAGCCATTCAACATTTGTATTTAAACAAGGTTTACGTTATAACCACGCAAAGCAGTGCATCAGCCAGCGAGTCATTGATCAATTGTTTGAAACCATATATCGATGTGATTCAATTCGGCACCCGCACACACGGCAAATATACCGCCTCTGTTACGTTGTTTGACTCTCCCGACTTCTCGAGCAAAAATATTAATCCTAACCACAAATGGGCTTTACAACCCATTGTATTAAAAATCAGCAATGCACAAGGTGTCAGTGATTTTGCAGATGGACTCGCACCCGATTTTCTTCAAGCCGAAGACTATCAAAATTTAGGTGTGCTGGGTGACCCTGCCGAACCTCTGTTGCATACGGTTCTGGAATATATTTCGGGAAACTCACCCTTGCCAATGAGAACGAGCTATACCAATCAAGAATTATACTATTTGGAACAGGCTTATCAAGACAATCAATATATTGGCGAATTGCCCGAATTGCCTTAGATTATTTTTCATGATTGCGATATAGTTCCTCCCAAACGCTGTTTTGCTCGCTGTGTCGTCCGTGGTCAAAATTTTCGTATAGTTCAAATTCTTCTTCGGTAGGTTTATTCTTGCTGAACCACAAGCCTATCATCATCAAAACCGCCGAACCCAAAATAACGAATGAAATAACTTCTTTACTAAAATACGGTATTTTGTATATTTCCGGAATTTTATAAAACAACAAAATGGTTATCAAACCTCTCGGTGCCATAAAAACTTCGGGAAACAAAGACTTGCCTCTGAAAAAAACTTTCAAATTGATATAACGTACCAAAAAAGTAAGCAACAAAATAAAAGTCCCTATTATCATGACATTTTGATAAAAAATACCTTGTATATTGATAGTCATACCAAAAAGAACAAAGAAAAAAGTTCGTATGAGAAAAGCCGTTTCAAAAGTTATCAATTTAAATTGTTCCTTAACTTGATTTATCTGTTTTTCTTGATAAATTTTTTGCAATTTGCCTCTGAAAAAGATACTGTAATTCTCAAGCATCAATCCGAAAATCAGAACGAGTATCAAACTGGACAAGTGCATAATTTTGCCCAAGATAAACAAAGCGGACAAAATGGACAAAAACAAGAAAAATTTGATTTTGGTTTTGATTTTTTGAAATAAAAAAATCAATACATATCCGGCAATCAATGATACCAAAACCGTAAGGACAAGCCCGCCGCTTACCTTGCCAAACACATTGCCTCCTCCGTGATGCATCATCAATACAATGTCAAAGGCAATAATACCCAGTATATCGCTAAAAGTAGATTCGTAAATCAAAAATTCTTTTTTGTCTTCGTCTAAAAAATTAACACTCGGGATAACAATGGCACTACTTACAACGGATAAAGGTAAAGCATTGATATATGCCGTATAAAAATCGTGGGTTAAACCCATGCCGTATATCAAATAAGCAATGGCAAACGAAGTGCCTATTAAAATAAGCAAAGCCGTTGTAAAAGCTTTGATAATAAGCGGTTTTTTCTTTTTGGTAATTTTTAAATCCAAAGCTGCTTCAAGCACAATCAAAAGAAGTCCTATCAAACCCAACACATTAACCGTAGGTTGTAAATCGGGCAATTTGAAACCGTATGTTTCCGAAATATTGCTCAATACAATTCCCGTTGAGAGCAATAACAAAACAGAAGGAACTTTAATTTTTTTTGATAAAATATCGAAAAAGTATGATAAAATTACCAATACACTAACCCCCAAAATAAAATAGTAACTGTTCATAAATTTGTTTTAACCGGCTATAAAGATATAAAAAAAGAGCCAAACTGCAAATAAGTCGGCTCTTACATAACTTGTAATAAAACGGGTTACTTTACTATTTCGACTTCGCGTTCTTTTTCGGTGGTTAAAAACTTGGTAAATCCTTGCTCCAACATCCATTTGTCACTGTACATTTTGCCCATATAACGTGAGCCGTGGTCCGGAAATACCAATACTACGTGGCTGTTTTCGTCAAAGAAACCGGCTTTGTCATACAAATGAGCCGCTTCAAGAGCGGCACCACTGGTATAGCCGGCAAATATACCTTCTTTTAAAGCTAACTCACGGGCTTTGTAAGCGGCATTTTCATCGGTTACTTTCATAAAATGGTCTATCAAATCAAAGTCTGTTGCCGTAGGTATTAAATTTTTGCCTAAACCCTCAATACGATACGAATAAATTTCATTGGTATCAAAAATACCCGTTTCGTGATATTTTTTCAAAGCGGAACCATAAGCATCTACTCCGAGAATTTGAATATCGGGATTTTTTTCTTTTAAATAACGTGCAATCCCCGAAATGGTTCCTCCGGTTGCCGCACAGGCAATAACATGGGTAACTTTTCCTTCGGTTTGTTCCCAAATTTCAACCCCCGACGAAAAATAATGAGCTTTGATATTGAGTTCATTAAAATACTGATTCACATACAAAGAGCCCGGATTTTCTTCGTGCAAACGCTGGGCTACCGAATAATATGAACGCGGATCTTCTGCCGGCACGTCCGATGGACATACATATACTTTCGCACCCATGGTACGCAACATATTGATTTTGTCTTCGGTGGCTTTGTCTTTTACAGCCAGTATAACGCGGTAGCCTCTTACGGCGCCCAACATGGCCAAACTAAAACCTGTATTACCCGAAGTCGTTTCAATGATTGTATCACCCGGTTGTATCAAACCTTCTTCTTCGGCTTTATCAATGATATACTTGGCTATTCGGTCTTTTACGGAATCTCCGGGATTAAAAGATTCTAATTTTCCGTAAAAATTTCCGGTAAGTTCTGCGGTTACTTTATTTAATCTGACCATTGGGGTATTTCCGATTAAATCAAGCACATTGTCCACAATCTTCGGATTATTCTTCATAATAAATAACTATTTGTGCAACATAAAATCATTATGTCATTAACTCGGCAAAAGTAAGAATTTTTGTCGAAACACAGGGTTTTAAATGTTACAAATTATGATTTATATCCCGTTTTTCTGTTTTTTTCGATAAAAATACTTCCCCAATATAATTAATGTAACCCCGATAATGGACATTATTCCTCCTAAAATTTGTATATCGGAAGGAATTTTTTTAAAATATATGTAACTGCCTATCAATACAAACAAACCCTTGGTTGATGATAAGATGGATTTGCGACTGACCTCAATGTATTTAATGGCATACAATCCGACAATTGCCGTTAAAAAAGGTCCTAAAAAAGCACCTATTAAAACATTTTTCAAAGCGGTTCGAGAAATTTGAAAAGACAAACCTTGTAGTTGCATCATCAATAACGAAAATAAAAATAAAAACAATATCCTATTGATTGTCAATAGAATAGGCGAATACTTCCGAACATTCATTTTCATTAAAACAGAACTGACGGCAAACAACGAGGTAAATAATAACACGTATAAACTTCCATCGACAAACATTTCGTCCAGGTGTATCCATTTCGGATTATAACTTAACATAAAAGCTGCCGATAAAGTGATGATTATGCCCAAAACTTCCCACTTGTTAAAGCGCTCTTTCAGAATAAAAAAGCCCAACAATAAAACAAAAACGGGACCTAAATTGCCCATAAAAGCAACCACACTCGGATTGGGCATGGTGCGAATTGCCATAAAAAAGAAACTTGTAGATGCTACTTCAATCAAACCGAAAAGCAAGAACAACCCATAATCGCGCACTTTCAATTCTTTTAATTTTTGAAACGAATTTTGTTTCAATGCCAACAGCAAACTCAACATTAAACCGGTCAAAAACCAATAAAAACCAAACTGAGGCAATTTGAGTTCCCGCAACGCGGCTTTGCTAAAAATAAATACATTGGACATAGCCAATACACCGACTAAGGTCAGTAAATATCCTTTGGTTTTATCGGGAAGTGCCGTCCATATATTTTTCATAAAAAAATAGAAATGAATGTGCAAAGTAACGGATTAAAAAGGAAACTTTTCTTAAAATGCCGTTAATTTTCTGCATCATACCAACTCGATTTATAAAACGGTTCAAAGTATTTTGTCTCCAAGACACTTGGGTACGCGTATTTTTTCTTAATCAAAAAGTGGCAAATGTATTGAAAACAAACAAAAACCGAATATCATATCTTTAAACTCTTATTTCAATCAATTCGTCCCAACGGGTTGTATAACGCTTCGAACGGTATTCTTGTCGCAAACGCCATGCCCGCGATTGTCCTTCGGCGGCTATTTTGAGCAACTTATAGCCGTGTTGGGCATTGAGACGGTCTATTACCTGCATGATTTGTTTGTGTTTAACGTAGTTTTGTCGTTCAAACAAGGTCAATTGTCTATGTTTATCGGGTCGCAATCCCGACACCAACACACCGGCTTTTTTATATTCGTATCCTTCTTTAAAAATTATATGCAGAGCTTTATGAGCCGCTTTTATCAAATCGATACTGCTGTTGGTAGCACTGAGCTGCACGGTAAAACTATTGGCATAATAGGTTTTATTTTGAGCAAATTTATTGGTTCGCACAAACACGGTCAATAAATTTGCCACCGAATTTTGACGTCTTAGTTTTTCGCCGCAAGCCGATGCAAAAGTTGCTACGGCTTCGGCAACATATTCAAAATCGGTAGTTGTTTGTGCAAAAGTTCGGGCTGTTCTGACAGCTTTACGCGGTTGCGGTTCATACTCCATGGGAATACATGAAGTGCCTAACAATTCTTTTTTGGTTCGCAAACCGGTTACCGACATTTTTTTTCGAATAAAAGCATCGGGTAAACGAGTAAAATCAAAAGCGGTTTTGACTTGATGTCGGTGCAAAAAACGGGTATGTTGTCTGCCTATACCCCACACTTCTTCAACAGGTGTAAGTTGCAAGGCTTTTTCAATCTTTTCGGGTGTATCAATTAAAGCTACACCGTTTTTCATCATTTTTTTGGCAATTCGATTGGCTATTTTAGCCAAAGTTTTGGTTGGTGCCAAACCTACACTTACCGGAATACCGATATATTTGTACACCCTACGGCGTATATCCAATCCGGTTTGACGTAAATCGATATTTTTAAAATCCGAAAAATCCAAAAAAGCTTCATCAATAGAGTATATCTCAATGTCGGGAGTAAATTCGGTAAAAATTTGCATCATACGTTGCGACATATCGCCATACAACGCATAATTTGACGAAAAAGCAAACACTTTTTGTTGTTGCAAAAGTTTTTTTATTTCAAAAGCCGGTGTCCCCATTTTTATCCCCAAAGCTTTGGCTTCATTGCTGCGTGCTACAATAATACCGTCGTTATTGGACAATACCACTACGGGTTTGTCGCGTAATGCCGGATTAAAAACCCGCTCACACGAAGCATAAAAATTATTTCCGTCTATCAGTGCATACATACTTGTTTTCTTAGTTTTATTGGGTATATCGGCTTTTGGCATCGGGCACGGATTAGTCAGCTTTCTTTATTAATTCTTCTACCAATTCGGGTAAACCTTCGCCAGCTTTTTTAGCGATGATATGCAAAGGATTGCCAATTGACAAAGGACTTGGATAAGGATCGATATAATACACCGAAACACCGGATTTGAGTTCATGCACCAATCCGGCAGCCGGATATACTTGCATACCGGTGCCTACAATGATAAAAATATCGGCTTGTTGTACCACCGGAAGCACTTTTTCAATCATGGGAACGGCTTCGCCGAACCAAACTATATGCGGACGCAGTTGTGCACCGTCTTCGGCGGTATCGCCCAAATGTAAATCTTTTTTCCACTCATATACCAAATTTTCATTCTTTTCGCTACGCACTTTAAACAATTCGCCGTGCAAGTGCCAAACATTTTTATTGCCTGCTCGCTCGTGTAAATCATCGACATTTTGAGTAATGACTTCGACCGGAAAATATGCTTGCAGTTTGGTAATAGCTCTGTGTGCCGCATTGGGTTGTACTTCATGCAACTGCCGGCGACGTTGATTATAAAATTCCAAAACCAATTTCGGATTTTTAGCCCAAGCTTGTGGTGAAGCTACTTCCATAATATCGTGATTATTCCACAATCCGTCGGCATCTCTAAAAGTTTTGATACCACTTTCTTGACTGATACCGGCACCGGTTAAAAAAACTATTTTGGATTTCATGTTTTTTAATTCGAATTATATCAAAATTTTGAAGGTTATCAATCCTTAATCAATTTAAATGTTTGCATGGCTATTTCTTGTTCTTCATTGGTAGGAATAACCAAAACTTTAACTTTGCTTTCCGGTTTGGAAATATCTCCGTTATACTCTTGTGGTTTTTTGTTTTTTATTTCGTCGGTGGCGATACCCAAATAGGTCAAATCGCCGGTTACCATACGACGCACTGTTTCCGAATTTTCACCTATACCGGCAGTAAAAACCAAAGCATCTAAGCCGTTCATTTGAGCCACGTAATTACCAATGTATTTTTTGATGGTATCGGCATACATTTGCAAAGCCAACATAGCTTTTTCATCACCTTGTATCGCTGCCGCTTCAATATCTCTCAAATCATTGCTTCCGAATAAAGCAAACATACCACTTTTTTTGTTGAGTATATCTTGCACTTCGGCAGACGAATAGCCCATTTTATCCATCAAATAAAAAATTATCGACTGATCGATATCACCGCTGCGAGTACCCATAATCAAACCGTTCATAGGTCCGAATCCCATTGACGTATCATAACTTTTACCGTTTAAAACCGCTGTGGCACTGGCTCCGTTTCCCAAATGCAAAGTTATTAATTTGGTGTTATCTCTTGCCAAAAACTTATTGGCTTCACGCGAAACATATTGGTGACTGATACCGTGAAAACCATATTTACGAATACCTTTTTGATAAAATTCATCCGGAATGGCATACCGGTGATTTTTGACGGGCATGGTTTGATGAAAAGCCGTATCGAAAACAGCTACTTGTTGGGCTTCCGAAAAAATTTGCTCGGCGGTTTCAATACCTGTTAAATTTGCCGGATTGTGCAAAGGTGCCAGTGAAAACAATTCCTTTATTTTATCTTTTACTTCTTTGTTTATTAATGTAGGTTGCACAAAAGTATTGCCTCCGTGCACCACCCGATGTCCTACAGCTGCAATTTCATTTTTATGGTTTATAAGCTCATTCTCAGGATTTAACAAATAGGTTGTCAATAACTCCAAAGCTTCTTTGTGCGTAGGTAACGGCTTATTTTCAATCCAATCATTGGCTTTAAATTGACTTTGTTTTTCTCCAATCCGCTCTGCCAATCCTTTGACCAAAACACGTCCGGTTGGCATGTCAAACAATTGAAATTTTAAAGATGAGCTTCCCGAATTTAATACTAATATTTTCATTTGAACGATAATTTAAATAATATGCGATACAAAAAATACCGGTTTCGTATATGCGCAGTGTCGGAATTTTATACAATAACCTTTCCCTGCTTCGCAAAGCTAGCAAAAATCAAAAAATTTCGCATATATTTATTCTCTTTTTGTGAAATTTTTTGATTGTTGCGGGCAGATAGGTAATTGCCTTTGAATTATGCACTTATTCATTATTGCGTATATACTATGCTAGCTATTGTTTTTCTTTAATATGTATAGTTGTTCTTTTATAAACTTCTTTTTAGATGCTTCGCCATTGTTATTGCTTTTAAATCTCAAATAATCATATTCTTTTAGTATTACTTCTCCTGATTTTTCTAATATTTTAATAATTTCTTCTTGTGGCATTATGCCTTCGTTATTGTAACTTAATAGCAAGTAATTGTAATTTTTTGATTTAACAATATTTTCTAACTCTTTTAACGCTTTTTCTCTATTACAAAAATCAGATTTTTGCTTATCGTAATTACGCATTCCTGAAATTCCTTTTATCGCAGGATTGTCATATTTGGCAATTGTTTCAAGCAAATGATAATTTGGTGCGTATTGTCTTTGATTATATGGCGGATCCAAATATATTATGTCATACTCATATTTGTTAAGTAATTCCATACTATTTTGATTGTAAACAAAATGCTCTTTTTTGCTTTGTAAAAGATTTATTCTTTTTAATTCAAATGGTTTTAAAGCTCTTTTATCCCAATCTTTTTTGTATGCAGCAAAAACCCCGAGAATATTTGCAAAAAACGGAACGCTTTCAATTAATGAAGCTAACAAAATATAATATTCATTTTCTTTAATCAATTTATCATTATACCATTTTTCTATCTGGGTTCTGATTGCATCAATTTTTTTTCCGTTTTCCGGAATAAAATACATTCTTTTTTGCTCATTGTTTGGTGTATAATTTTTATATATAAATCCTTCAATACCAACTAAATTATTTAAGTATTGAAGAACTAAATCAAAGTTGTCTGTAATGAGTTTATTTGAATTTACATTTAGTTTCGGTAATAAATTTTCAAATGTAGGATATTCATTGTTTTCGATGTAGGCTTTTTGTAAAACATAACTGAAATATAATAAATCGGAAGATACTATTTGATAATCTCTTTGTTTGAAGTATTTACCAACATTTGCTGTTCCCGAAAAAAAATCGAAAAATAATTCTCCTGTAATATTGTTATTTAATATTTCAGAATTTATCCAATCGATTAATCTTTCTTTATTTCCTATAAATCTCATCGCCAATAACTAAAAATGTTTTTAATAGAAGTTTTAAACAAATTAGGTGCTGTAACGCTGATTAGAATATATCCGTCGGAATTAAGGATAAAACTAATTTTTCCAATAGGTTTTTTTCTGTCTTTTCCGCCGTATAAAACAACTGTTCTGATTATTTTGTGTTTAGGATAGTATTTTTTGATGTATAATTTTTCAAAGTATTTGAAAGTTTTTAGTTGTTCAATGCCTGCTTTTGCATTTTGATACATTTCACCTTCAATATTGATAATTTCCTGTTTGTCAGGGTCTAATAAAACTAAATCAGGTAAAGAAATTCTTTCAGATTTTTTGCCTTTTTTGTATTTACTTCTGTCATTGTATTTTACGACCGTCAATTTTTCTCCTTCTTCGGTTATAAAGTAACCTCTTTCGCAACCTGCGTGATTGTGGTAAATAGTAAAACCATTAGAGAATTCTTCAACAACAATGTCTAAAAAAATTGTTCCTATTTTTTTCGCCATTTGTTTCATAATGCCAATAATCATTTTTCAAACTTGCTTTTGGCACTTCTAATTTGTCTAATTTTATGTTTATTTGATTGGCAATTAGGATGAATTTATTTTTCTTTCCGACACTTTTTTGGTCGGGTAAATTATGTTTAGTAATAACTATGTCATTTTTCCAACCTAATTTCCTTAAAGATGCAGCTATTAAAGTAGTAGTTCCAATGCTTGGATCGCTTGCTAACCAGCCTGATTTTTCTAATTTAGCAGTTATTTCAATTCTGTTTTTGTATTTCTTAATCTTGATACTTGTGCCATTTTTGGTTTCGGGCATTTCGTTTTTAAGACTAATCAATTCGTCAATATTTTTAAAAGCATCAAATTTTGTGTCATCTAATCCTTGCTTTCCAATAATTTCTACCCCTAATGTTTTTAGCAATTTTGAGCCAAAAATATTAGTTAAAGTGGCTTTGTCTTTTTGCTCTACTTGTAAGTTATAGAGCATAATTTTTCGAGCTTTGGGGTAAAAGAAATCTGCATAAACAAATTTTGAAGCTCTTTGATAAACACCTGTATTCCTGCTTTCTTTATCGTCAGTTTTGGTTTCTTCAATTACATAAATCGGAATATCTTTGTTGGTCGGTTCTTTTACGGTTTCAAAACGAGATAATCGACAACGCTGGAATTTCCACTAACAATTTTTAATAAAATTTCAGGAACTTTTGGGGATTTAATACCTGCAATTTCGTAGATAAAAGTAAAATTTTTGTTCTTTAGTATGGGAATTATACGAATATTATCGATAAAAGCGGATATTTTATGCTCTTTTAGGTATAGATTTATAATGGTTTCAATTACTTCCTTTTTAGGTCTTTCTTCTGTTAATATCCACAACTTCTTTTTCATAAAATATTTTTTAAAATAACGTAGCAGGTTTGTATGGCTTGTAGTTTGTAATTAAAACTTCTAAACTTCCATTTTTTTCTCTATTTTTGGTTTGATAATTTGAATTTGCATAATTCTTTTTTATGTAATTAATCGTATAACCAAATTCTCTTATCCAATCTAATAGAAGATGATTAGTTTTTCCTTTATGTTTAATAACATTAGACAATGCAAATTTTACATTATTATTGTTTAGTTCATTTAATATTTGAAGTAATTTTTTTTCTTCTTGTTCATTCCAACCTGTAAAACCTCTTTTTCCGTCATTGTAAGTTCCCGTGGTTATCAAATAGGGTGGGTCAGCATATACAAAATCATTACTTTTTAGTGAATTAAAATCAAATTTATCAAAATTAAGATTAGTAAATTCTGCATTGATTGTTTTTAATTTGATAATGAATTTTTCAAGATTGTATTTCATTGTAGCATTAAAACTACTCCTGTTTTTTCCAAACGGATTGTTGAATTTATGACTGTTATTAAATCTGATTTGATGATTAAATGAGTATGCAATTAATACAAATAAATCTAGCGGATTTCTTGTTTCATTATAAAAATCTCTAAAATTTTTATAAGCCGTTTCATTTGTTATTGAAAGATTAAATTCTTCAATTCTGTTTGTGATGTGGTTTATGGTAATATCTAAATTTTGCTGATGTATTGTTTTAAAAAAATCTATCAAGTAAATCAAGTTGTCATTAAATATAATTTTGTTGGCTTTTACATTTATACCTACATTGCAACCTCCTGCAAATAAATCTATAAAAGTGTTTATGCTTTTAGGAAACAAAGGTAAAATTTGAGGTAATATTTTATATTTTCCTCCAATGTAATTCAAAGGAGATTTTATAATTTCATTCCTTATTTTTACTTCCGTTATACTCATTCTTTGGCATTTTTTACAAAGGTAATGATTTTTGGTATATGAATTTTGGCAAGTTCTTTCTTTAATAATGGCTAACGAACATATATCGATAAAATTACGACGTATTATGACTAAAAAATAGAAATTTATCATATTTTTTTCAAATCACTCATAAAAAAAGCCCCTTACATTTTACTGTAAAGGGCTTTTCTAACCAAAATAACTCAACTATGAAAAAATCTCACATAAACATACCTGCAAAACTCATGCCAAAACACAAAAGAAAAACCGCCGTAAAAAAAATACAGCGGTTTTTCCCTTAACCAAAATAACTCAACTATGAAAAAAAATTCTCACACAAAACAACTATCAAAACCCATGCCAAAACAAAAAATATTTTTGACTTTAAAACAAAATCCGTATAATTTTAAGAATTTATTAAGAAAAAAGAAAAATATTTCTCACAATCCACCCATCAAAACATAGAAACCAACTGTATCAATTGTGGATAAGTTTCCAAAAAGATGATACATTTAAGCTGTAATTTTATGTATTTTTGCACCTATGAAACAATCTCATCATTACTTAGACGAACTAAACGAAGCTCAAAAAGCCCCTGTTTTACATAAAGAAGGACCGCTTATGGTAATCGCCGGTGCAGGTTCCGGAAAAACCAGAGTATTGACCTACCGTATTGCTTATTTGATGCAACAAGGGGTTGATCCATTCAATATCTTATCATTGACATTCACCAACAAAGCCGCCCGAGAAATGAAGGAAAGAATTGCCAAAATTGTAGGTGAAAGCGAAGCAAAAAATATATGGATGGGAACATTTCACTCGGTATTTGCCCGTATTTTACGTTCCGAATCAGACAAACTGGGTTATCCGCGTGATTTTACCATTTACGATTCCGCCGATAGTTTACAAGTCCTAAAACAAGTCATCAAAGACCTGAATTTAGATTCCGACATATACAAACCCAAACAAATTCAAAATCGAATATCAAATTTTAAAAACAATCTGATAACCGTTCGTGCTTATTTCAACAATCCCGAACTAATGGAAGCGGACTACTATGCCAAACGTCCCGAAATGGGAAATATTTATCAACGTTATGTCGATAGATGTTTTAGAGCCGGTGCCATGGATTTTGACGACTTACTCCTCAAAACCAACGAACTGCTTACCCGTTTTCCCGAAGTATTGGCTAAATATCAAAACAAATTTCAATATATTTTGGTCGATGAGTATCAAGACACCAACCACTCACAATACCTTATTATTCGTGCGCTTTCAAACCGTCATCACAATTTGTGTGTTGTTGGCGACGACGCTCAAAGCATATACAGTTTTAGAGGCGCCAATATCCAAAATATTTTCAACTTTCAACGCGATTACCCCGAAGCTCAAATTTACAAATTGGAACAAAATTATCGTTCTACCAAAAATATTGTCGGTGCCGCCAATTCCTTAATCGAAAAAAACAAAGAACGTTTACCCAAAGTCGTATGGACATCAAATGAAGACGGCGACAAAATAAAAGTGGTGCGAACTTATACCGATTCGGAAGAAGGTCGTTTTGTAGCATCCGATATCTTCGAACATCAAATGCAAATGCAATTGCAACCCAAAGATTTTGCCGTTTTATATCGAACCAACAGCCAATCGCGTGCTATGGAAGACGCCTTACGCAAAAAAGGTATTCCGTTTCGTATTTACGGCGGACTATCCTTTTACCAACGCAAAGAAATCAAAGACATATTGGCATACCTGCGTTTGGTAGCTAATCCAAAAGACGACGAAGCACTGCGACGTATCATCAATTTTCCGGCACGCGGAATAGGCAATACCACTATGGACAAAGTTTTATTGGCAGCCGACCAATACAAAGTTTCATTGTTTGACATTGTCAATAATATTCAAAAAATCAATATCAACATCAATCAAGGCACAAAACGAAAATTGATGGATTTTGCTCTCAAAATAAAAAGTTTTCAGGCTTTATCCAAAGAAAAAGACGCCTTTGAACTCACCGATTACATCATAAAAAACACCGGTTTGTTACAAGAATACCGAAAAGATATTACACCCGAAGGTATAAGCCGTGTCGAAAACATACAAGAAATGATGAATGCCATACAAGACTTTATCGATGCGCAAAAAGAAGAACCCGATGCCGATATAAGCCTAACCTCCTATTTGCAAGATGTAGCGCTGTTTACTGACCTTGACAAAAAAGATGACAACCCCGACAAAGTAACACTTATGACCGTCCACATGGCAAAAGGTCTGGAATTTCCTTACATATATATAGTAGGTATGGAAGAAGACTTGTTTCCCTCGGGCATGTCGGTCAATACACGTGCCGAACTCGAAGAAGAACGACGCCTGTTTTATGTAGCTTTAACCAGAGCCGAAAAAAAAGTAACCATTAGTTTTGCCGAATCTCGCTACCGTTGGGGTAAACTAAATTTTACCGAACCCAGCCGATTTATCGGCGAAATTGACGATAAATATTTAGAATACAACTACACACCGGGACAACTCTCCAACAACCCGTTTATAGATCAAGACATATTCGGAACACCTGATTTTACCGGAAAAAAAATTAATAACAAAACCAAAAAATTCCAACCCAATCCCAAACGAACTCCTAAAAAAAATCCCAATCCGGTGCCTAAAAACCTCAAAAAAATAACCGAAGTTACCACTCAATCCGATAACAAACCCATTACACCGGTCAAAATAGGAAACAGAGTGGAACATAGCCGATTCGGACAAGGCAAAATTATCAATATGGAAGGAAACGGCTCTAATAAAAAAGCTGTTATTCTGTTTGATAACTATGGTCAAAAAAAACTCTTATTAAAATTTGCCAAACTCAAAATATTGTCCTGATATAACATTTATCAATTAAGAAAACGGTTCTAAAACGAATTTAATAAAAATCGTTGTTAATCAATAGCGCTAATTTGTGATTGCCACACAACGATTTATTGATTAATGCGGACTTGTCTCTCACTCACTTCGTAATTGCACGGTTTTCAGGAATAATGTCCACCGATTGAAATTGAAGATTACAAAAAAATAAAGATTTCTCACTGTGTTTGAAATGACCGCTTTGTTATTTAACGTATTGATTAACAGTGTGTTGCTATTACGAGAGGCGAGGCACGAGCCCCGTGTCAATTTTTGTTTTTGTTTAATGATTTAGATTCTTCACTTCGCTGTCGCTTCGTTCTAAATAACAGCACTTCGCTTCGCTCCGTTCATAATGACACACATCAACAGACGTTATGACCCGTTTCAACGGGTAGCTTATGAAACATGTCTTAAAGTATCGGCATATCTCCCGAAGTATCGGGACATCGGTTCATCATATCATCTCCCGAAACTTTGGGACATCACATCATCGATGCATCAATAATCAACAAAATAACAGCAAAACAAAAAATCAAAAATTTATACTATTGATAATTATTTCGGTTTTTTATCGTAACTTTGTATTAATCTTTCAACACAAAGCTTACTTTTGTAAGAAAATCACAACAAACAAAAAACTACATGAAAGCAGAAATAATCAATATAGGTGACGAAATTCTAATAGGACAAATCAACAACACCAACGCCCAATGGTTGGCTGTCGAACTTCGCAAATTAGGCGTAGAAACCCAAAAAATAACCGTGATAGCCGATGACAAAAAAGCCATTACAAACAGTTTAAAAAATACACGTACAGACATCATAATAGTTACCGGAGGACTGGGACCGACCCAAGATGACCTGACCAAAAAAACCATTACCGATTTTTTCAACGACACATTAATCTTTCGCCCCGAAATCGAAACACACATCAAAAAGATGTTTGCCAAAATGAACTACCCTTATACCGAAAACAACAAAGGACAATCTTACGTTCCTTCCAAAGCACAAATACTGTGGAATAACTATGGCACAGCACCCGGTATGTGGATTGAACATAACAACAAAATATTCATCTTTCTACCCGGAGTACCCTTCGAAATGAAACAAATTTTTTCTCGTGAAGTCGCACCCAAAATAAAACAAAAATTCGACTTACCCATATTATATCACAAAACAATCAGTGTTTTTGGTATCGGCGAAAGCTTACTGGCTGATCGTATCAATAAATGGGAAAAACAACTTCCTGCCGAAATTAAATTGGCTTACCTACCCAACCCTAAACGAATTCGATTGCGTTTATCCGGCAAAGGAAAAGATTTAAATAAACTTAAAAAACTAATTGACAACGAAATAAAAAAACTAAAAACTTACATACCCGACCTAACCGTCTCCGATACGCTTGAAAATTTAACAACCGAAGTTCACCAACTTTTAAGCCGAAAAAATCTAAGCATTTCGTTTGCCGAAAGTTGTACAGGAGGACTTTTAACCGGTGAACTGGCACAAATTCCGGGCGCTTCAAAATTTTTAAAAGGTGGTATTGTAGCATACAATACACAAATCAAAATTGATATTTTAAAAATCCCCCAAGAACTCATCAATAAATATTCTGTTGTACACGAAGAAGTCGCCAAAGCCATGGCACAAAACGTGCGTCAATTGATGAAATCGGACTATGCCGTTGCTACCACCGGAAATGCAGGACCCACCAAAGGCGACAGCAATGCACAAGTAGGCACTTGTATTATTGCAATTGCCGATAAAAACAATGTAAGTGCATATCGTTTTCAACACGGACAGCCTCGCGAAAAAGCCATCAACCGCACCATCTCAAAAGCCTACGAAATTTTATTAAATAAAATAAAATAATACGTTTTGTTTCAAAAAAAAATTAATATTTTTGCCGAAATTTTATAAAATTTTCTTGTATTGATAAAAAGAAAGAATTTTAATGTTAATTTTTAATTTATGAGACTTTTTTATTGTCTTATATTAATTAAATTAATTAATTTTAAACAATCGTATATTTTCCAAACAACCCAACAAACAGCACGAAGTATGAAACAATTTTACCTGTATTTTTTAGCAACATTACTTTTTACCTCGACATTAAACGCTCAAAATCAGGCACCCACACCAACCGATGACCATGTCAATACTCCGGTTGATACAGCTGTCAGTCAAAATGCCCCCGGCGTACTTTCCAACGACTCCGACCCCGACGGCGACAACCTTTCGGTCATCAGTTTTACCGTAAACGGAACTAACTATCCACCCGGATTACCGGCAACGATTAGCGGTGTAGGAACAATTGTTATCAATGGAGACGGAAGTTTTACATTTACACCCGAAACGGGTTTTAGCGGCAATGTGCCACCCATTACCTATACGGTTAATGACGGTAATGCTTCCAGTTCGGCGGTTTTGTATATTACCGTAGGTAATGCCAATAATAATCCGCCCAATACCAACGACGACAATGCTTTTATACTCGAAAATACAACCCTCAATGAAAATGCACCCGGATTATTAAGCAATGACTCCGATCCCGACGGAGATGCCATACATATTGTTTCTTTTGTTGTAAACGGAAATTCTTATAGTGCAGGAACTACGGTACACCTCGCCGAAGGCGATTTAACCATCAATACCGACGGTAGCTATACCTTTGTGCCGGCTTCGGGCTATACGGGTTCATTACCTGTTATAACTTATACGGTTACCGACGGACAAGATACGGCTGACGGTCATTTGTATATCACTGTTAGAGACAACTCGGCACCCGATGCTCAAAACGACACGGCAACAACATTGGTAAACACCTCCATCAATCAAGCGGCGCCCGGATTACTCGACAACGATTCCGACCCCGACGGAGATCCTATTTCAATTACTTCCTTTTCAATTGGAGGTAATTCGTATTCTCCCGGAACAACCGTCCACCTCGCCGAAGGCGATTTAACCATCAATGCCGACGGTAGCTATACCTTTGTACCTGCCTCAGGTTACACCGGAAACGTGCCAACCGTAACCTATACCGTTTCGGACGGCGTCGAAATTGATACCGCTACATTATCCATTACCGTTAGACCCAATAACCCGCCTAACCTGCAAGACGATACCGGTATTACCACCGAAGGGGTAACACTCAACTCGGGAACTCCCGGTGTTCTCGGTAATGATTCCGACCCCGACGGAGACCCTCTAACCGTCGTTTCATTCAATGTAAACGGACATAACTATACAGCAGGAACAACCGTACACCTCGCCGAAGGCGATTTAACCATCAATGCCGACGGTAGTTATACCTTTGTGCCTGCCTCGGGATTTACCGGTTTTGTACCAACGGTAACTTATACGGCTTCCGACGGCTATACCACCTCAACGGCACACCTGGATATAATTGTCGATGTAACCGATACAGCTCCCGAAATGTGGATTAATAGTTGTAACCAAGGTTATACGGCATCGGGCTACTACAAAATTTACTACGATGTATATATCGAAAACCCTAGCTATGCTTATGGTGCCACCAATTTGCAAATCACCAACGATTTACGATCCATATTCGGCGGCACATGGTTTGGACATTGTATTGTCGATGTCGATAGAATGTGGCTCGACTCAGGCAATACACTCCCAAACAGTACTGACCCCGCCATGTATAACGCCGGTTCATGGGATACCAACGAATACGACGAAACCGATGCTACACCCGGACGCGAAGGTATTTTTAATGCCAATGCCGTAAACAATAATATACTGTACCCACGTCAATATATTACTTTCGGCGTCTGCTTGCTTATTGATCCGAGTTGTGCTGGCGGCGACGGTGTAGGGTCGGGCAACGGAGTAACCTTTGATAATATTTTTGAATTAACTTCATCTTTAGGCGACACAACCGAACACTTATCCATAAGCGATTTTCACACTTCGCAAACAACCGTAGCCGCCGGAATTTACGTACCCGTTACTACACCACCTATCAACGGAGACGGAACGTATGATTTTGATTTGATAGTTACCATAACCAACGATGGTAGTGCGACTGCCAATGACGTGCAGTTTTTTCTCCCTTTATATGAACTTACTCAAAACAGTATCCCCATCAATTCGGTAAGTATCACTCAAACCGCCGGAGCACCCGTAACAACCAATGCAACTTATGATCCGGCTGATATATCGGGAACCAACACGGGTATTTTGGCAAATAATCAAAGTCTTGCCGCCAACAGCACAGTTCAGTTTACCATTCACTACAATGTAGGTCCCACTTCTTATTCGGGTTATTGCGGTTTCCACGCACCCAATCCGAGTATGACACAAGGCAATGCCGATGTTATCTTGCCCGGTGGCGGCGGACTTGAAAGCCCCGCTCAACAGTCTTATGTTATCTGGTCGGACAGCGAAGGCGACCACCTCGACAGATATTATGCTTTAAACAACGCAACCGATATCCCTTCATCCGAATGGCAATGCACCTGCGATACCAACGGTATCAGTTTTAACTACAACATCCGTTTACGAGTTGAAAAAACCATCATCAACGACGTCCCCGCCGCCAGTAACTTACGCGGTAACAGAGATATTACATTCCAAATTGTCGTAACCAACCGAACTTCATCCGACGTGCAAGTTGAAAATCCTGTTTTAACCGACGATTTAGCCGATATTTGTGATGCAACTCATATCGTACAAGTAGGAACCCCTGCCATCACTGCCTCTTCGGCACTGGTTACCCCCAATATCAATGCCAACTACAACGGTATTTCAGACACCAATATATTTGATAATAATTCAGGTATTTTACAACCGGGCGAAAGTGTAACCGTTCAATTTACCGTAGAATTTGACGACCCTTGTTTCGGAGTAAATTATGCCGTTTTGGGAGGTAATGACCCTTCGGGCAACTCCACCCGAAACGAAAATTCGGGAGTAGAAGTAGAAGTATATCCCGATTTTGACAATGACAAACTACCCGACAATGTCGATATAGATGACGACAATGACGGAATCCTCGATGTAGATGAAGCATGCCCCGGATTAAACGGAAGCTATTACGGAACCAATCATTGGATTTGGAATACCATTTCAA